>Ga0307476_10000508_pt1 | contig 29237 bp, 25 predicted proteins | sample atmos_gasesECM2C_2_FD_203314 | JGI IMG/M metagenome (GOLD analysis project Ga0307476, IMG submission 203314) | Hardwood forest soil microbial communities from Morgan-Monroe State Forest, Indiana, United States - atmos_gasesECM2C_05 | ecosystem: Environmental > Terrestrial > Soil > Temperate...
CCCCTTGCAACAGCTCGACGACGCGTCCCGTTACGTGCTGCTCGGCGTGCAGCAATTCGGGGATGATCTGCGGCTGCGCCTGCGGCCGCGGGCAGCGGTGGGCGGTTAGGAAGGGGCGAGGAGCGCAACGCTGTTCACGGGTATCGTCCAGGACATCGGGCGGGTGGTCGCACGCGAGAGCCGCGCTGGCGATGAGCGCCTCACGATCGCCTGCGAGCGGCTCGATCTGTCGCGCCTGAGCGTCGGAGACAGCGTGTGCGTGCAGGGCTGCTGCCTCACTGCCATCGAGATCTCAGGCAGAGCCTTCAGCGCCGATCTCTCGCGCGAGACTCTTTCGCGCACTACGCTCGGTGCTCTCGCCGTCGGCTCGCCCGTGAATCTCGAGCCCGCGCTGCGGGCCGGCGATCCGCTCGGGGGTCACTTCGTTTCCGGGCACGTGGATGGGGTCGGGCGGGTCACCGCGACGGTGGGCGATGCGCGCTCGCAACGGGTGTCGATCGAGGTGCCGGGGCAGCTGCTACGTTACCTCGCTCCGAAGGGCTCGGTGGCGGTCGATGGTGTCAGTCTCACGATCAACACCGTCGAGGCAATGAGCTTCGGCGTCAATCTCATCCCGCACACGCTCGCCGTGACGACCCTCGGCGCGCTCGCGCCGGACTCCCAGGTGAATCTCGAGGTCGACCAGGTGGCGCGCTACGTCGCACGGCTGTTGCAGCACTCGCCTGACTGAGGATGTGGGCGTAGCGCCATTCACACTGACCTGGCCGACATTGGCGCGAGAAAGAAGGCGCGAAAATGTGGCGCCAAAAAAGAAAAAGCGGCCAGCGCTTTAATCGCCGGCCGCCCGAGTTGGGCAAGCAGCGCCGGGGGGCTGGCGTGCTCGCCGTATTCGCAGCGTCGTGCCCGTCTTTCCTTGATCGGGCCATCCGTGTCCACGACGCTGGATACATCATAGAGAGGGTGCGGTGCGCGACCCTATCGGGCATACACTACTCAGCACGTCAGACTCTTCCTACGCAGGCGCTCCCGACGACAGGACTCTTTCAAACGAGAACAGGCCCTTGCCGCTCAAGGGTTTAGCAGCATGTCCCGGCCGCTGGATCGCTAGTAGCGGAATCGGTAACGCACCTCGGCGTAGATCTCGCGAGGATCGTCGTAGTGCATCCCGTCGAAGGTCAGGCTGTTGTCGATGAGCAGGTGCCGATTGGTCGCATTCAACACGCTGATTGAGGCGGTCCAATCCGGGCCGAAATTCCTGCCGCCGCTGAGATCGAGGCTTGCGTGGCTCGGCAGGTGGCTCGGTGGCGTAGCGCCGTTGGAGAAGCCTGAGCCGTAGTAGAGGTTCGCCGCGGCAAACCACTCCCGCGGCAGCTCGGCGTCGAGACCTGCATTGATCGTGTTGCGCTGGTCATGATCGAGCGCGTAGTAGCCGCTCGGCGGAGCAAAGTTGGTCAGTCCACCGCTGATGGCTCCTGTGCCGTCGGCGGTCTGGTTGGACCAGGCGAGGTGAAAGCGAGCGGCGCCCCAGAACCGGGGCGAGCGCAGGGTGATCTCGCTCGCCGTGATCAGCGCGCCGGTGATCGTGATCGGAAGGAAGACGTCCGAGTTGCCGATAGGATTGTGGTCGAAGAAATTCTGCACCCGGGTGCGGAAGTGATCGACATCGACGGTCCAGCCGCTCAGCGGAACGCTGACTCCGACCTGCCACTCATTATCGCGCTCACCGTGCAGGGGAAGGAACGCGAGTGCGCTCTCGCGAGCAAACTCGAGCAGCGGGCCCGAGAGGGTCTCGAGCGGCGGCGGCTGGTAGTACTTGCCCCAGAAGCCGCGCACCACCCACTCCCGGTCGGGCGGTCCCGGCAGCCGCAGCGTCAAACCGAGGCGCGGATCGGTCGCATTCTCGGTGACCAGGCCGCTGAAACGCGTCTGTCGCACACCTGCGGACAACGTAAGCCAGGAGGTTGCCTGACAGCTGTCCTGCACATACGCGGCCTCGACGTTGCCTCGCGGTTTGAGCGACTGCGCGACGGTCGGCAGGCTGCCATCGTTGAAGAGCACGTGAAAGAATTGATCGTCGGCCTGGCCGAATCCCTGCAAGCCTGCACTCAGCTGGTTGCAGGCGAACGCGACCTGCAGGTTTTCCTGCCCGCCGAAGTAGTTGGAGGAGTGCTGGTAGGTGGTGCCGATGGGGAAGTCCTGCGCGCCGCCGTCGTAGTCGGCGCGGTTGTAATGGTAGAGAAGCGAGCTCGTGAGCACGAGGCGGCTGTCGAACGTATGGATCCAGGAGAGGATGGCGTATGCATCGGCCTCCCGTTGGACGTCGTCGGCGCGCTCGCCCGGAGTATTCGGTATCTGGTAGTCGTCGTGCCGCGCGGAGGCGACCAGGCGAAGCTGGTCGGTGGGAGTCGCGTTGTCGACCAGCGTCGCGAAGGCTCCGTAGCCGTCCTCGGCATCGTGAATGATTGACTCCACCGGCGTCATGAGTCCGAGCGCGCTGCGGTTGCGGTCGACGCTGCCGTAGTAGGCGAAGTTGCTGCTGTGGCCGCCGATGCTGAGCGCGTCGTTGGTCTGGCCGAAGTTGCCGCCGCTTGCGATGAGCTCGCCCGCGTCGTTGCGCTCGAATCCGGTGCGCGGCACGACGTTGAACACACCGTACGTGCGGTTCCCCTCGTCAGCGCTGTAGCTGCCGCGCTGCGTCTCGAGATAGTCGATGTCCTTGGGGTCGACCTGCGGACCGAGGTTGCTCGCAATGTTGGTGTTCGGAATCTCGACACCGTCGATTTCCCAGCTCGTCTGGTGGCCGCCGCGCACGTGCAACTGGTCGTGGACCAGGTAGGCCCCGGGAACGAAGTCAGTGATCATCGCGAGGCTGTTGGTGCGATCGGCGCCCGGCGTGTGAGCGATGTCCTCGCGATCGACGATCGTCGTCGGGGTGAACGAGTCGGCGCCTGCCACCACGCTAGCCGTCACCGTGACCGTCTCGGGCTGTCCCGCAGAGGCGAGCTGCAGGTGGGTCACGGGCGCTGCCCCGGAGACCACCGTCAACGACAGCGCGCTGGTCGCAAAGCCGTTGCGACTCGCGCTCAACCGATAATCTCCGAGTGGCACCGCAGGGAATGCGAACTCTCCGTCGCCGCCGGTCAGCGCACTCTGCGACCAGCCGGAGCTTCGAGCGTGGAGCTCGACATGCGCGCCGGCGAGCGGGTGGTGGCTGGCATCGTGCACGACGCCTCGAACGCTGCCGAGGTCGGCGGCGGGCGCGGCCCAGGGCGTGAGCAGTGCCGCCGCGGCCGCGCCGGCGATGAGTCGCGCACGCCAGTCGCCGCCGAATGAACGCGGCGTGCGCTCGCGTGCAATGCACTGCGGGCGCAGCAGGCGCGAGGTGCGCAGGGTCGTGTTGTCCATCAGGTCGCTCTCCCGGAGCAGGCACGCCGCGCAGCGCGCGCGTGCCGGAGTCCACGCGCGGTGCACGGATCAACGCCCAAGGCCGCTCAGGCGGCAGCGGGAGGTCCGCGGGGTTGGGGCAGATGGACGAGACGGACTGCCGGGACGAGAGATAGCGCATCCCGGCCGGGCGCATTGCGACAGAGCGCCGTAGCGCCGAGGGGCGCGACAGACGCAATCGGCCCGCCCGAGCCCGCGTAGCCGAAGTCACAATGATCGGTATGCGACGGGCTGCCGCCGTGGTGGTGGCGCGCGCCTCCGGTCAGAAGCAGCGCAGGGAAGCCGGCCGGGCAGATCTGAAGCGACAGCCGGCCGCCGCCCGGCATGAAGCCTTGCGGGATGAGCGCATGTAAGCCGAATGCCGCCAGAACCAAAGCGGCGACCAGCCGACGCCCGCGGTGCGAGGCCATACGTATAGCTCCCCGCGCGGATACTACCTGACTTCCGGCCTCCGACAATGCGCCACACGCCTGTTGGTTCCCGGGGCCGGAAGCTAAGGCAACGGCGTGGCTCGGGTATACTCGCAGGCGTAACTCGAACCTCTGCGCCATGTCCAAAATCCTGCCTCTCTCCGGTAAGGGCGCCTCGCCAACCGAGCCTGCGCCGCTCAACTCGATCACCGAAATTCTCGGTGAGCTGCGCTCCGGGCGCATGGTCGTCATCATGGACGACGAGAATCGCGAGAACGAGGGCGACCTGATCATGGCCGCCGAGCTGGCTACTCCCGAGAGCGTCGCCCTCATGATCCGCTACACCAGCGGCATCATCTGCGTACCGATGGAGGAGGCAGCGCTCGCACGGCTCGATCTGCCGCAGATGGTGCCGCTCAACAGTGAGTCGCAGCGCACCGCCTTCACCGTTTCGGTCGATGTTCGCACCGGGATCACCACGGGCGTGTCTTCCACCGACCGTGCGGCGACCATCCGCGCACTGGCCGATCCGGGCTCGACGGCGGCGGACTTCGCCCGGCCCGGACATATCTTTCCGCTGCGCTCGCGTCGCGGTGGCGTGCTGGTGCGCGCCGGGCATACCGAGGCGGCGGTCGACCTTTGCCGGCTCGCGGGACTTCGTCCCGTCGGCGTGCTGTGCGAAGTCATGAACGACGACGGCACCATGGCGCGCCGGCCGCAATTGCAGGAGTTCGCACGTCGCCAGGGCCTCAAGATCGGCACGATCGCCGACCTCATCCGTCATCGACTGCGTACCGAACGCACCGTCGAGCGCATCGCCGAGCAGAGCGTGCGCACCGAGCTCGGAGAATTCCGCCTGTACGCGTACCAGGATGCGGTGAGTCTCGATGTCCACCTCGCGCTCGCGCACGGCCGACTGGACGGCGGGGAGCCGCCGCTGGTGCGCGTGCATCTGGCGGACACGCTCCGCGACCTGCTCGGCCTGCAGGCACCGGCACGCGCCTGGACGCTGCGGGCCGCCATGCAGCGAATCGTCGAGACAGGGAACGGGGTGGTGGTCGTGCTGCGCAATCAGGAGAGCGCGCAGGAGCTCGCCGATGCGCTGCGGGGCCTGAGCGATGGGCAGCTACCGGGCATCGTCGCCTCTGCCGCGTCGGGGCCTGCGGGACCGGGTCCGCCGGCGTCGCCGCCTTCCCTCGAGAGCGCTGCCGAAGTCGGCGAGGGAACGGTGCTGCGCACCTTCGGCGTCGGCGCGCAGATCCTCAAGGATCTCGGTGTGCGACGCATGCGCGTGCTGTCGGCCCCAAAGCAGATGTACGGCATCTCCGCCTTCGGCCTGGAGATCGAGGGGTATGTCGGGGAAGCGGGGTGAGCATCGCGCGGCTCATCGAGGGTGAGGCGAGTGGCCACGGACGCAAGGTCGCCATCGTCGCCGCCCGCTTCAACGACCTCATCGTCGCGAGTCTGCTGAAGGGAGCCGAAGGGGCCTGGGTCGAGCGCGGTGGCGCCGCGCAAGACCTGACGGTGGTTCGCGTTCCCGGAGCCTTTGAGCTGCCGGTCACGGTGCGCAAGCTGGCCTGCAGCGGGCGCTTCGACGCGGTGGTCGCGCTCGGCTGCGTGATTCGCGGCGATACTCCGCACTTCGAGTATGTTGCCGGCGAGTGCGCGCGCGGTTTGCAGCTCGCCGCGCTCGAGAGCGGTGTGCCGGTCGCTTTCGGCGTCCTGACGGTGGATTCCCTGGAGCAGGCCCTCGAGCGCGCCGCGACGAGCGCCGGCAATAAAGGCGGTGAGGCCATGGAGAGCGCGCTCGAGATGGCTGCGGTCATGACGCGGCTCGGAGGCTGAGGGTGAGCTCACAGGAGGCGCGCGCGTTCTCCGGCACGCGCAGCGTGGCGCGCAAGCTCGCGCTGCAGGCGCTTTACCGCTGGCAGTTGAATGCCGCGCCATGGCAGGACCTCGTGCACGAGTTCGACGAGGCCGAGGACATGCCGCGTGCGGACGCGGGCTACTTCCGCATGCTCGTCGAGGGCGTGTGGCGTGCCCACGAAGAGCTCGAGGCTCGCCTCGCCACCTATGCCGATCGCGAGCCTCGGTTGCTCGATCCGATCGAGCGCGCCGTGCTGCTGATCGCGCTCTACGAGCTCACCACGCTCCCGGATGTGCCCTATCGCGTCGCCATCAACGAGGCCGTGACGCTCGCCAAGCGTTTCGGAGCGACGGATGGCCACAAGTTCGTCAACGCCGTGCTCGACCGTGCCGCGCGTGAGCTGCGGCCCGCCGAGCATTGAGGCTGCAAGGGGGCGCACCTGGTGGGCCGCGACGGACTCCCGGAATTCGCGCTCATCGAGCGCTACTTCCGCAATCGCGGCGAGGGGCGGCCGGACGTGGTGCTCGGCGTCGGCGACGATGCCGCGCTGCTCACGCCCGCAGCCGGCGGCCAGCTGGTCGCCGCCATCGATACGCTGGTCGAGGGCGTGCATTTTCCGCAGGACTCGCCCGCCGCCTCGATCGGCCATCGCGCGCTGGCAGTCAATCTGAGCGATCTCGCTGCCATGGGCGCGCGGGCGGCGTGGGCGCTGCTCGCGCTCACCATCCCGCGGAGCGATGAAGCCTGGCTCGATGAGTTCACGACGGGTTTCGCATCGCTCGCCCGCTCGCACCGCGTGGCGCTCGTCGGCGGGGATACGACCCGCGGACCACTCACGGTGACCGTGGCGCTTCTCGGACACGTGCCGCACGGCACCGCACTCACTCGTGCCGGCGCACGCGCAGGAGATGCGCTGTTCGTATCGGGCACTCCCGGGGACGCCGCTGCGGGACTCGCGCTGGAGCAGGATGCGCTCGGCGGGGCTGACCTCTCCGGCGCCGACAGCGCGTATCTGCGCGACCGATTCCGTCTGCCGACGCCGCGCCTCGCGCTCGGCGAGCGATTGCGCAACTTCGCGAGCGCCTGTATCGACGTCTCTGACGGGTTGCTTGCCGATGCCGGTAAGCTCGCCGCAGCGAGCGGTGCCGGAGTCGAGCTCGCTTACGGCAGCGTTCCCTTGTCGGAGCCGCTGCTCGCGGCGGTCGGCGAAGCGCGCGCGCGCGAGCTCGCCTTCACCGGCGGCGACGACTACGAGCTGTGCTTCGCCGTGCATGCACAGGACGTTCCGCGGCTCACCGCGGAGCTGCCACCGCAACGCTGGTCGTACACGCGCATCGGCATGCTGCGCGAGAGCCCCGGTGCCTGCGTGGTACGCGACGGTACTGTGATGGAGTTCTCGCATTCGGGCTACGAGCATTTCGCCTGAGTGAGTGACGGATGCGGGCCGCGCTTGCCGCAACCGCCCACTCTGCAGGTGCCGGCGGACGCTGGGGGGTGGATCACAGTCGCCTCATGTGGCGTGCCCTTATGCTGACCCGCCGTTCCTCAATCCTGCGCGCCGATGTCACTACCGGTCTCGAAAACCGTTCCGCCCGCCAGACCTGCGGCCCGCATGCCGGACAAGATCGGCAAGTACGTCGTCATCCGGGAAGTCGGTCGCGGCAGCACCGGTATCGTCTATCTGTCGCACGATGCGTATTACGGCCGCGATGTCGCCATCAAGGTCTACAACATGGATACCGGAGGCGACGAGGAGCGTGCGCGCATCGCCCGCAAGATGTTCCTCTCCGAGGCGCACCTCGTCGGGATGCTGCAGCACCCGCACATCCTGCCGATCTACGACGCCGGCGAGGAGAACGGACACTGCTACATCGTCACCGAGCACGTGCAGGGCGCGCGTACGCTCGCGGCCTACTGTCGTGCGGATAATCTGCTGCGCATCGACGACACCGTGGAGATCATGTTCAAGTGCGCCAAGGCACTGCACTACGCGCACTCGCGCGGCGTGATTCATCGCGACGTCAAGCCGTCCAACATCATGCTCACCCAGGACAGCGATGTGCGCATCATCGACTTCGGCATTGCGTTGGTGTCGGATTCGGATATCTCGCGCATCGAGGGCATCGCAGGCAGCCCCTCTTATATGTCGCCCGAGCAGGTGCAGAGTCTCGATCTCACCAACCGCTCGGACCTCTACTCCCTCGGCGCCGTGATGTACGAGCTGCTCACCGGCGCGCGTCCCTTCCGCGCCGGCAATCTGCAGAAGCTGCTGCACCAGATCGTCTACGCCACGCCGCCGCCGATCCACACCTTGCGCAAGGACGTGCCGGAGGAGCTCGAGAATGTGGTGGCGACCGCGCTGCAGAAGGACCCCGAGAAGCGTTGCAAGAGCGGACTGGAATTCGCCGCCGAGCTCACTCGCGTCCACCAACGGCTGCGCGAGGCCAATTCGCGCATCGACCGCCAGGAGCAGTTCGGCGTACTGCGGCGGCTGAAGTTCTTCCATGAGTTCTCGCACGCGGAGATCTGGGAAGTTCTGCGCGCGAGCAACTGGCAGGATTACGCCGACCACGAGGAGATCGTCAAGGAAGGCGAGATGGACGATCGCTTCTACATCCTGGTGACCGGCAACTGTGTCGTCGAGCGGCACGGTCAGCGCATCGGCATACTCGACACCGGTGACTGCTTCGGCGAGGCGAGCTACGTGCCGGGCGCCAAGCGCACGGCGACCATCCGCGCCGGCGGCGCAGTGACGGTCCTCAAGGTGAGCTCGACGCTGCTCGAGCAGGTCTCCGCTTCCTGCCAGCTGCGCTTCAACCGGGTATTCCTCTCCGCGCTGATCGCGCGGCTGCAGAGCGCCGAGCGCACTCCACCGGGGGGCGGCTGACGGCTGAACCCGACGTCGGGTTCGCATTTCTCATTTTCTCGTTTCCGACGGCCCGGCCCGATCCAGGCTCTCCAGCGTGACTCCGAGCGCCTCCCCCGCATCAGTGGGGGTGGCCGCGGAGCTGTATGCGCAGGGGTTATGCGCAGAGGGCATGCGCAGGACGCTTCGGCGGGGACCCCTACCCCAGACTGGCAGGTGCGGCTACTCTGCGGCTCCGTGCAGCTGCTGCTCATCGAGGATGATACCGAGGCCGCGCGCTTCCTGGTGAAGGGCTTGCGCGAGAGCGGCTTTGGCGTCGAGCACGCGGCGGACGGGCGCGACGGACTCTCCCGTGCCCTCGAGGGCCAGTTCGACATCATCGTCACCGATCGCATGCTGCCGCACCTCGACGGGCTGGGGATCATCGAGCGGCTGCGCGCCCGCGGCATCGGCACGCCGGTGCTGGTGCTGTCGGCACTCGGCAGCGTCGATGATCGCGTGCGCGGTCTCAAGTCCGGCGGCGACGATTACCTCACCAAGCCGTTCGCTCTGGCCGAGCTCCTCGCGCGTATCGAGGCCCTGCTGCGCAGGGGTGCCGGAGGCGCGCACAGCACGCGCCTCAAGGTGGAGGACCTCGAGTTCGATCTGCTCGCGCGGCGCGTCACTCGCGCGGGCCAGGAGGTCGAGCTGACATCACGCGAGCTCAAGTTGCTCGAGTTCCTGATGCGCCGCGCCGGCCAGGTGGTGACACGCACCATGCTGCTCGAGGGTGTGTGGGACCTGCACTTCGATCCGCAAAGCAATCTCATCGACGTGCACATCAGTCGTCTTCGCCAGGCGATCGACCGCGGCAGCGATCACCCGCTGATCCACACGGTGCGCGGCTCCGGGTACGTACTGCGCAGCGACGCCTGAGAGTGCGAGCCGAGCTGTTCAAGACCAGCGCGTTCCGCCTTTCGGCAGGCTACACCCTGCTGGTGACGCTCGCGGTCGCCGTGACGCTCGGCAGTGCTTATCTTCTGACCGAGAGCCTGATCAGCGACGAGGTCGATCTCATCATCGACACCGAGCTGCAGAGCCTCGAGGCGAGATACGCCCGCAGCGGCGTACCGGGCGTCACCGAAGAGATCAATTCGCTCATCGACAGCTGGGGTCGCATCGGTGCCGTTTACATGCTCACCGACGCCAACTTCGAGCGTATCGCCGGCAACGTTACTCACTGGCCGTTCGACGGTATGCCTGTCGAGCGGTGGCCGGAGTTCGAGATCGCCACCATCGAGCCAGGGAGACGCGCGGTGCACCCGGTGCGGGCGGCGGTGCGTACGCTCCCGGGCGGCGACCTGTTGCTGGTCGGCACCGACATCTCGCAGGGCCGCCGCTTCGCTGAGAAGTTCCGCGTCGCCACTCTGAGCGGAATCGGGCTGTCGACGCTCGCTGCGGCGTTGACGGGATTCTGGTTCAGCTTCCGCCTCTCGCGGCGGGTGGGTGAGGTGACGCGCACCTGCCAGCGCATCCTCGCCGGCGAGCCGGGCCGGCGGCTTCCGGTCGCCGGCAGCAACGACGAGTTCGACGCTCTCGCGGCTTCCGTCAACCGGGTGCTCGATCGACTGGAGGAACAGGCCGGCACGCTGCGTGCCACTTTCGACAGCACTGCGCACGATCTGCGTGCGCCGCTGCATCGCTTGCGCACGCGGATGGACACGCTGCTGCTGCACTCGCCGCCGCTCGAGCCCGCAGTGCGCGAATCGATCGAGGCGGCGTTGCGCGAGCTCGATCGCCTGCAGCGCACGCTCGCAACGCTGCTGCAGATCGCGCTCGCGGAGTCCGGCACACCGCTGGCATCGCCTGCCGCGGTGGATGTCGGCGAGCTCGCGGTCGAGCTGGTCGAGCTGTTCGAGCCGGTCGCAGCCGAGAAAGGACTTCGCCTGGCCTGCCGGCAGGAGCCACACGCCAGCGTGCAAGGCAATCGGCAGCTCCTCGCGCAGCTGCTCACCAATCTCATCGAGAATGCGCTGAAGTACGTGCCCACCGGTGGGCGTGTCGAGGTTGCGGTACGCAAGCTCACCGACGGCGTGCGTCTGGTCGTGAGCGACAACGGCCCGGGAATTGCCGCCGAGAACCGCTCGCGCGCCGGACAGCCGTTCGTGCGTTTTTCGGCGCCCGCCGGCGAAGAGAGCAGCGGCCTCGGGCTGTCGCTGGTTGCCGCGATCGCGCGCCTCCATCGCGGCAGGCTCGAGCTCGCAAGCAATGAGCCGGGGCTCAGGGTCGTGGTCGATCTTCCCGCGTAAGCTCAACGCCCATGGGCCGATGGACTCGCCGCGTCGCGGCATCAGCGGCGACGTGCGCGCCGCACCGCGCCGTGGCTCAGGAACTCTTCTTTGAGTACTTGTTGGTGCCCTTGCCGTCGCGACAGTCCTTGACGAACTGGGCGCGCGCGGGACCGGTGAGCGAGCGGGCGTCCGCCTGTTTGTTGCAGACCTTGAGTGACGGCCGCTTCACCGGCGTGGCCGAGGGCGCCGCAGGAGCTTCGGTGGCGGCCGCGGCGTCGCAGGCGAGCAGGGCCGTTGCGGCCAGCGCAGCGAATGTGGTGATCGTCCTCATGCCCTCTCTCTCCTCATGACCTCGGCCCCGAGGGGCTGAAGTTAGAAGGCACACTCCCACACCGCAATCAGAAGGGCATTAAGAAATCGTCATACGCCGGATCGCAGGAAGCGAGCCGGTGCACCTTGAGACATATTCCCTCAGACGCCGCGCACCGAGCGCAGCCGTTCGGGCGTCTGTCTCCCCCACCAGTGATCGATGCTGCCGGCGAGGCTTGCGTCGTCGAGACCTGCGGCCACCAGACAGCCCTCGCGCGAGCCGTGCTCGATGAAGCGGTCCGGGATCCCGAGCTGCAGCAACGGCACGGCGAGGCCTTCGGCAGCCAGCAATTCGCCCACTGCCGAGCCGGCGCCCCCTTGCACGACGTTCTCCTCCAGGGTGACGAGCGCGCGATGCCGTGCAGCGACCGCAAGAACCGTCTCCTCGTCGAGGGGCTTGACGAAGCGCATGTTGACCAGCGTGGCGTCGAGCGCCTCGGCGATCTTCGTCGCGGGCGCAACCAGCGCGCCGAAGGCGAGCAGTGCCAACCCGCTTCGACCCTCTCGTCGCAGCTGAGCCCTGCCGAGCGGCAGCGCGCTCATCTCCGCAACCACCGGCACGCCGGGACCACTGCCGCGCGGATAGCGCACGAATGCCGGGCCACTCAGCGTGCTGGCGGTATAGAGCATCTGGCGGCACTCGTTCTCGTCCGCCGGCGCCATGATTACCGTGTTGGGAATGCAACGCAGGAACGACAGGTCGAAGGACCCCTGATGGGTCGCGCCGTCGCTGCCGACGAGCCCGGCCCGATCCACGGCAAACACCACCGGCAGCTTCTGCAGCGCCACGTCGTGGATGTACTGGTCATAGGCGCGCTGCATGAAGGTCGAGTAGATCGCGACCACGGGCTTCAGGCCCTCGGCGGCCAGCCCGGCGGCGAAGGTCACGGCGTGCTGCTCGGCGATCGCGACGTCGAAGTAGCGATCCGGGAAGCGTTTGGAGAATTCCACCAGTCCCGAGCCCTCGCGCATGGCGGGGGTGATGCCGACGATGCGCGGATCGGCTGCGGCCATGTCGCACAGCCATTGGCCGAAGATCTGCGAATAGGTGGGGCCGCCGGCTTTCTCCTTGAAGATCGTGCCGCTCGCCGGGTCGAAGGGTCCCGGCCCGTGCCACTTGATGGGGTCGGCCTCGGCCGGCGCGTAACCCTTGCCCTTGCGCGTAACGACGTGCAGAAACTGCGGCCCGCGCAGCTTGCGCACGTTGCGAAGCGTACGCACCAGCGCGCCGACGTCATGACCGTCGAGCGGGCCGATGTAGTTGAACCCCATCTCCTCGAAGAGCGTACCCGGCAGCACCATGCCCTTGAGGTGCTCCTCGGAACGGCGCGCCAGCTCCCAAACCGTGGGCATCGGGCGCAACACCTTCTTGCCGCTCTCGCGCAGATGCGCGTAAACGCGCCCGGAGAGCGCACGCGCGAAGTGGTTCGAGAGCGCCCCCACGTTCTCGGAGATGGACATGTCATTGTCGTTGAGGATCACCAGCAGGTCGGCGGGCAGCGATCCCGCGTGATTCAATGCTTCGAAGGCCATACCGGCCGTCATGGCACCGTCGCCGATGATCGCCACCACGCGCCTGTCGGCGCCGGTCTGGGCAGCCGCTACGGCCATGCCGAGTGCGGCGGAGATCGAAGTGCTCGAGTGGCCAACGCCGAAGGTGTCGTACTCGCTCTCGCTGCGCGTCGGGAACGGTGCGAGTCCCCCGTCCTGCTTGATGGTATGCAGCTGCTCGCGCCGCCCCGTGAGCACCTTGTGCGGGTAGGCCTGGTGGCCCACATCCCACACCAGTCGGTCGCGCGGAGTCTCGTAGACGTAATGCAGCGCAATGGTGAGCTCGACGGTGCCGAGCCCTGCGGCAAAGTGCCCACCGCGCGTGCTGACACTGTGGATGAGAAACTCGCGCAGCTCACCGGCCAGCGCCGGCAAGCTCCCGACGGGGAGGCGCCGCAGGTCCTCAGGCGTCCGGATCGGCTCGAGCAGCGGATACTTGTCCGGGGTGAGGCTCATCGGGAAATAGTGTACACGTGCTGTCGCGTGGGCTGAAAAAACGGCCCTTCGGCGCACGCTTCCGCTTCGGGGTGAATGTTGGCGGCTCCCTCTCAGCTGCGACGATCGACGACGAAGTTGGCCAGCTCGACGAGCGCTGCGCCGCGCTCGCCGAGCGGACGCAAAGCCGCGATCGCCAGATCGCGCAGCTCACTGGCGCGCGTGCGAGCTGTCGGAAGTCCGGCCGCGCTGGGGTAGGTGGGCTTACGCTGCGCGGCGTCGGCCCCGGCGGACTTGCCGAGAATGCGCGGATCCCCCTCGACATCGAGGATGTCGTCGCGAATCTGGAAGGCGAGTCCGATGTCGGCACCGAATCTTCCGAGCGCGGCGCGCTCAGAACCGCCATCGAGCCCTGCCGCCAGCGCCCCGAGCAATACGCTGCACTGGATCAGAGCCCCGGTCTTGCGTCGGTGCATGTCCTCGATGGCGCCGACGCTCAGGTCACGCCCGACTGCGGCGAGGTCGACCGCCTGACCGCCCGCCATACCGCTCGTGCCCGTGGCGTGCGCGAGGATGCGAATCATCTCGAGGCGCGTGGGCGCGCTCACCTCGGGCATGGGCTCGCTGGCGAGCACGGCAAACGCGAGCGCCTGCAGCGCATCGCCGACCAGGATGGCGGTACCCTCATCGTAGGCACGATGGCAGGTTGGGCGGCCACGGCGCAGGTCGTCATCGTCCATCGCCGGCAGGTCATCGTGCACCAGGCTGTAGGCATGAATCAGCTCGACCGCGGCGGCAGGCGCATCGAGCGCTTCCAGCGGCGCACCGAGAGACTCGCCGGTGAGATAGACCAGCAGAGGCCGCAATCGCTTGCCGCCGCCGAGGACGCTGTAGCGCATCGCTTCGGCGAGGCGCGCAGGGGCCGGGTCGGGCAGCGCAACCGCGCGCTCGAGTACGGCCTCGATGCGCGTGCGGCGCGCGGCGAGGCGGGCGGGAAAATCCATGCCGGAAGACACTGCGCGAACGCCGCCACTCACTCTGGTTGCGCGCCGCCGGCGGCCGTTTCGGCAGCCTCCTCGAACGGCTCGACAGCGGGTCCCTGTCCGCTGCGCTTGAGCAGAACCTCGACTTTCTGCTGCGCTGCCTGCAGGCAGGACTGGCAATGGCGCGTGAGCGTTACGCCGCGCTCAAAGGCCTTCAGGGCCTCATCGAGCGGCATGTCGCCACGCTCCAGCCGCTCGACGAGCCCTTCGAGCTCGGTGAGCGCCTGCTCGAATTCGGGCCCTCTGCCGTCTCGCGGCACCGCCGTTTCTTCGGAATGCATTTGTTTAGGCTCCTCGCCGGCTGTGAATGCGGGTATCGCGCGCGTGACCGAGGGCGTGTCACGTTACCGAGCACTGCCGACCAGGGTCAACGTCGTCTTATCGGAGCAAAACGGCCGTTGACGACGCTCGTGCGCCGGCGATAGAGTCGCGCCCCTGATTAGACCCAGTCTAAGAGAGGAGCGCCATGAATCTCAAAGGCAGTAAGACGGAGCAGAATCTTAAGGCCGCATTCGCGGGCGAGTCGCAGGCCAATCGCCGCTACCTCTATTTCGCCCAGAAGGCGGATGTGGAAGGGTTCAACGATGTGTCCGCCGTGTTCCGCTCGACCGCGGAAGGCGAGACCGGCCACGCGCACGGCCACCTCGAGTACCTCGAGGGCGTGGGAGACCCGGCAACGGGCTTGCCGATTGGCGAGACCCGTCTCAACCTCAAGGCCGCCATCGCCGGTGAGACCCATGAGTACACGGACATGTATCCCGGCATGGCCAAGGCGGCGCGTGACGAAGGGTTCTCGGAGATTGCGGACTGGTTCGAGACGCTCGCAAAGGCCGAGCGCTCACATGCCAACCGTTTTCAGAAGGCGCTGGACGCAATCTGAGCCGTTCCGAACCGCGCAGCTGCGCGCGACTGCTACTGAGCCACCCGTGCCGATGCCGGCACGGGTGATTCTCAGGAAGGGGGCGGGGTGTCCATGAGCACGCCACCGCCGCCCCCCGGCTCTGGCCGCGGTGGGCAGGACGCGGGTGTTGCCGCGGGACGCGAAGGAAGTCTCGAGGCGCCGACCCGTCACCCGATAGAGTGGCAGACGGAGTCGTTTTACGACTCAGCCGCACTCGAGAAAGAGCTCGAGCGGGTATTCGACATCTGTCACGGTTGCCGCCGCTGCTTCAGTCTTTGTAACGCCTTTCCCACGCTGTTCGACGCCGTCGATGCGACTTCGACCGGCGAAGTCGCCGCCATAGAGAAGCCAGTGTATTGGGAGGTGGTCGACCACTGCTACCTCTGCGACATGTGCTTCATGACGAAGTGTCCGTACGTGCCGCCCCATCCCTGGAACGTCGACTTTCCGCACCTGATGCTGCGAGCCAAGGCGGCGCGCGCCCGCGCGGGCGGGCTCAACCGGCGCGAGCGGCTCCTCGCCGCCACCGACGCGGTCGGCCGCATCGCCGGGATTCCGGTGGTGGCCGAGGTGGTCAACGCGGTGAACGCCACCCGCGCCGGCCGCACGCTGCTCGAGAAGATGCTCGGAGTCGATCGCAACGCGCCGTTGCCGAAGTACGCAGCACGCAGTGCCCGGCGCCGTCTCGCCTCTCTCGGGCAAGTGGGTAAGGAAGGGGGCGCCCACGCGGCTGCGGAGGTCAAGGCGACCGCGCAGACGAGCGGACGGGTTGCGCTATTCACTACCTGCTACGGCAATCGCAACGAGCCGTCCCTGGACGAGGACCTGGCCGCGGTATTCGCGCACAACGGGATCCTGGTGACCCTGCTCGCTGCCGAGCGTTGCTGCGGCATGCCGCGTCTCGAGCTCGGCGACCTCGAAGGGGTCGCGCGCCTCAAGGAGCACAACATTCCGCAGCTCGCCGCCGCTGTCGCATCCGGCTACGACATCGTGGCACCGATCCCCTCCTGCGTGCTCATGTTCAAGCAGGAGCTGCCGCTCATGTATCCGCAGGATGATGCGGTCCGGGCGGTCGCCGCGCGGATGTTCGATCCTTTCGAGTATCTGATGCTGCGTCACCAGGCGGGTTTGCTGCGTACGGATTTCAACAAGCCGCTCGGCAAGGTGAGCTACCACGTCCCCTGTCACCTGCGCGTGCAGAATCTCGGACTCAAGACGCGCGATCTGCTGAAGCTCATACCGGGCACGACGATCGAAGCCATCGAGCGCTGCTCGGGACACAACGGCACCTATGGCGTGAAACGTCGCTTCCGCGAAGCGTCGCTGCGCATCGGTCGTCCGGTGGTGCAACGGGTGGAGGCCGCGCACTGCGATCACTATACGAGCGATTGCCCGATGGCCGGACATCAGATCGAGAGCGCACTCAGTGGGGACCGCCCGCCGGAGCACCCGCTGCGATTGCTGCGGCTTGCATACGGATTGTGACAGGAGGCGCTCGTGAACAAACTGGCTCCCGCCGATCTCATGTCGCTCGAGCAGTATGCGCGCGAGCGCCCGGTCTTCCGCGCACGCGTCCTCGAGCACAAGCGCGCGCGTCAGGTCGCGGTGGGACCGCATGCGACCTGGTGCTTCGAGGATCGTCTCACCGTTCAGTACCAGGTGCAGGAGATGCTGCGCACCGAGCGTATCTTCGAGCCCGCGGGCATTCTCGATGAGCTCGGCGCCTACAATCCGCTGATCCCCGATGGCAACAATTGGAAGGTGACGCTGCTCATCGAGTTCGCCGATCCTGCCGAGCGCGTGCGCGAGCTCGCCCGGCTCAAGGGGATCGAGGATCGCTGCTGGGTGGAGGTTGCCGGACACGGCAGGGTTTTCGCGGTGGCCGACGAGGATCTCGAGCGCGAGAATGCCGAGAAGACCTCTGCCGTTCACTTCCTGCGCTTCGAGCTCGCCGTGGCGACGGTCGCGAGCCTCAAGGCGGGCGCGGAGCTCGCGCTCGGCATCGATCACGAGAACTATCGACATCAGGTGTCCGTCGTGTCGGGCGCCGTGCGCGCGGCGCTGATCGCCGATCTCTCCTAGCTCCCGACCGCGCGCGACGCTGCGCCCGTTTCACTTTCCCCGCACGGTCAGGTGATAAGATCGCGCGCGGTGCGCACCGGGCGCGCGAGCTGCGCGCCTATCCGCACCAGCATGGGAGATTCACGTAGCGGATGAGCCAGTCGTATACCGCCTCAGATATCGAGGTCCTGTCCGGCCTCGAGCCCGTCCGGCGGCGGCCGGGCATGTACACCCACACGCAGCGTCCCAACCACCTCGCGCACGAGGTCATCGACAACAGCGTCGATGAGGCGATCGCCGGCTACTGCAAGCAGATCGATGTCGTGCTGTACAAGGACGGCTCGCTGGAGGTGGCCGACGACGGCCGCGGCATGCCGGTCGACATACATCCCAAGGAGAAAGTGTCAGGCGCGGAGCTGATCCTCACTCGCCTGCACGCCGGCGGAAAGTTCTCCGACAAGACCTACAAGTTCTCGGGCGGCCTGCACGGCGTCGGTGTGTCGGTCGTGAACGCGCTCTCGCGGCACCTCGAGTGCTGGATCAAGCGCGGCGGCAAGGAATTCAACATCAGTTTCAAGGACGGCAAGATCGCGTCCAAGCTGGAGGCGATCGGCACGGTCGGTCAGCGCAACAGCGGCACGACGGTGCGCTTCTGGCCGGACCCGAAGTTCTTCGACTCGGACAAGTTTTCGATCCCGCAACTCAAGCACACACTCAAAGCCAAGGCGGTGCTTTGCCCGGGCCTGCGCATCACGTTCAAGAACGAGGCGAGCGGAGAGAAGGACGAGTGGTTCTACACCGGTGATCTGGGCGCATATCTCGCCGAGGAGCTCGGTAAGAGTGAGCGCATCCCGGCCGAGCCGATCACCGCCACCCGCGCCGGCGATGACGATGCGGTCGATTACGCCCTGTGCTGGGCGCCCGATGCTGAGGCGGTGATCGGGGAGAGCTACGTCAACCTCATTCCCACCAGCGAAGGGGGCACGCACGTCAACGGCCTGCGCGCCGGTGTCGCCCAGGCGGTGCGCGACTTCTGCGACTTTCGCAACCTCGTTCCGCGCGGCATCAAGCTCACCCCGGAAGATGTGTGGGACAAGGCCAATTACGTACTGTCGGTGAAGATCCACGAACCGCAATTCGCCGGCCAGATGAAGGAGCGCCTTGGCAGCCGCGATGCCGCGCCGCTCGTGGAAGGCTTCGTGAGCGATTCGCTCGCACTGTGGCTGAACCGCCATCCGGACGCCGGTGAGCGTATCGCGCAGTTCGCGATCGCCAATGCGCAGGAGCGCGCCAAGGCCGCGCAGCGCGTGGTGCGCAAGCGCATGTCCGGCGGACCTGCGTTGCCGGGCAAGCTCGCCGACTGCGTAAGTCAGGAGCCCAGGCGCTGCGAGCTGTTTCTGGTCGAGGGCGACTCTGCCGGTGGCTCGGCCAAACAGGCGCGCGATAAGGATTTCCAGGCGATCATGCCGTTGCGCGGCAAGATCCTGAACACCTGGGAACTCGATCCCGGCCAGATCGCCGGCAGCCAGGAGGTGCATGACATCAGCGTCGCCATGGGTATCGAGCCGGGCTCGACGGACTTGAGCCAGCTGCGCTATCACAAGGTGTGCATATTGGCTGATGCCGATTCCGATGGGCAGCACATCGCAACGCTGCTGTGTGCGCTGTTCCTGCGGCACTTCCGGCCGCTGATTGCGCACGGCCACGTACACGTCGCGATGCCCCCGTTGTATCGCATCGATGCGGGCAAGCAGGTGCTCTACGCGTTGGATGACGCCGAGCGCGAACAGCTGCTGAAGAAAGTCGAGAAGGACAACCCGCGCGCCAAGCCGACAGTCACGCGCTTCAAGGGCCTCGGGGAGATGAATCCCACGCAGCTGCGCGAAACCACGATCGACCCGCGTACCCGCCGGCTCGTGCAGCTCACCATCGACGGCAAGGACAACACCGACCAGCTGATGGATATGCTGCTCGCGAAGAAACGCGCTGCCGACCGTCGCGAATGGCTCGAGCAGAAGGGCAACCTCGCGGAAGTACAGGTGTAGGCGTGCCGGAGAACCAGGAGCTGAACTTCGAAGGCGTCGAGCGCCAGCCGCTGCGCACCTTCACCGAGAAGGCGTACCTCGACTATTCGATGTACGTGATCCTGGATCGCGCGTTGCCCGTGCTGGGGGATGGCTTAAAGCCGGTGCAGCGCCGCATCGTCTATGCGATGAGCGAGCTCGGGCTTTCGGCCGTGTCGAAGATGAAGAAGTCGGCCCGCACGGTCGGTGACGTACTCGGCAAGTTCCATCCGCACGGTGACACCGCCTGCTACGAGGCGATGGTGCTGATGGCGCAGCCCTTTGCCTACCGCTACCCGCTGGTCGACGGCCAGGGCAACTGGGGCTCGCAGGACGACCCGAAGTCCTTCGCCGCCATGCGCTACACGGAGGCCAAGCTCACGCGCTATGCCGATGTGCTGCTTGGAGAGCTCTCCGATGGCACCGTCGACTGGACCGCGAACTTCGACGGCACGCTCGAGGAACCGGTATTCCTGCCCGCACGGCTGCCGAATCTGCTGCTGAACGGCACCTCCGGTATCGCCGTCGGCATGGCGACCGACATCCCGCCCCACAATCTGCGCGAGCTGGCCGCTGCCTGTATCCACCTGCTCGAGGAGCCTGAGGCGACCACCGCCGCGCTCATGAAGCACCTCAAGGGCCCGGACCTGCCGACCGGGGCTGAAATCATTTCACCGCGCGCGGATCTGAAAGAGTTCTACGAGAAGGGCGTCGGCACGTTCAAGGCGCGCGCCACCTGGGAGATCGAGGACGGCAACGTCGTCATTACCGCCTTTCCCTACCAGGTGTCCCCGACGCGGGTGCAGGAGCAGATCGCCGAGCAGATGCGGGCGAAAAAGCTGCCGATGGTCGAGGCACTCAATGACGAGTCGGATCATGAGAACCCGACGCGCGTAGTACTGGTGCCCCGCTCTAACCGCGTCGATCTCACCGAGCTCATGAACCATCTGTTCGCAACCACGGATCTCGAGCGCAGCTACCGCGTCAATCTCAACATCATCGCGCTCGATGGCCGGCCGCGGGTGATGAGCCTCAGGGAGATCCTCGGCGAATGGCTCGAGTTTCGCACCAAGACCGTGACGCGCCGGCTCGAGCACCGGCTGAACAAGGTTAGCCGGCGGCTGCACATCCTCGACGGCCTGGTCGTCGTTTTCCTCAATCTCGATGAGGTGATTCGCATCATCCGTCGCGAGGACGAGCCGAAGCCCGTGCTGATGAAGCGCTTCAGGCTGTCAGAGGAGCAGACGGAAGAGATTCTCAACACGCGACTGCGCCACCTCGCGAAGCTCGAGGAGATGAAGATCCGTGAGGAGCAGAAGGCGCTCGCTGCCGAGCGCGAAGAGCTCGAGGCGCTGCTCAAATCGAAAGCGAAGCTGAAGAAACTGATCGCCGCGGAGATCCGCGCGGACGCCGAGAAGTACGGCGACGATCGGCGTACCAAGATCATCGAGCGCGAGGCGGCGCAGGCGATCGACGAGACCGCGCTGATTCCCAACGAGCCGGTGACGGTGGTGCTCTCGACCGGCGGCTGGGTGCGCTCGGCGAAGGGACACGAGATCGAGCCCGGTGCACTTTCCTACAAAAGCGGTGATGCCTTCCAGGCGCTCGCGCGCGGACGCAGTCTCCAATCAGCAGTATTCATCGACAGCACCGGTCGCACCTACACGCTGCCGGCGCATTCGCTGCCTTCGGCCCGCGGCTACGGGGAGCCGCTCTCCGGCCGGCTCGACCCGCCGGACGGCGCGAAGTTCGCGGGTGTCATGATCGGAGAGCCCGAGGACCTGTGGCTGCTCGCGAGCGATGCGGGCTACGGCTTCACGGCGCGCCTCAAGGAGCTGCTCACCGACCGACGTGCCGGCAAGACCGTGCTCAATGTGCCCGAGAACGCTCAGGTACTGGCGCCTGCGCCCGTGCCATCGCCCGAGTCACTGGTCGCCGTGGTTTCGAGCGAGGGCAAGCTGCTCGTCTTCCCGGTGGGGGAGGTGCCGGAGATGCCTCGCGGCAAAGGTAACAAGCTCTATGACATCCCCGGCAAGAAGGCGCGGGAGCGTTCGGAGCTCATGACCGCGGTCGCGGTCGTGCCGCCGAACGCCCGACTCGTGCTTCACTCGGCTGACCAGCAAAAGGCGCTCGAGTGGCGCGACCTTCAAGCGTATCTCGGAGAGCGCGCCCAGCGCGGCACAGTGCTCAAGCGCGGCTGGCCGCGCAGGATCGAGCGCATGGAAGCGCAGCGGCCTGCCTCGGCTGCCTGAGCAACCGAGCGGGGCTCCAGCACCATTTCCAGTTCCAGCATCAGCTCAAGCACTCACACCAGAAAGTCATCCCGATGATGAGCCGTCCGCGTCTGATCGCCTCCGTGCTGCTGTGCCTCCTCTCGCCAGGGGTGCTGTGTGCGCGCGGTGTCACACCGTATCTGCCGCTCAATCTCGATCCGGAGCTCGAGCGGGAGGTGGAACGCGTGATGGTGCTCGGTGGCAAGCCCGTGCTGACACGACCGATTCCCGCCGCCGCGGTGCTCAATGCCCTGCCGAAAGCCTGCGCGGTAGACGCGGCACTGTGCGGCCGCGTGCGTCGCGCGCTCAAGCGGTACATGGGGGACACGGGCCTCGAATTCGTGAGCGCCGAGGCCGCGGCCACCAACGGCGCCAAGGTGGTGATCCCCAACCAGCATGGTCAGACCGAGCAAAGCCCCTGGCAGCTCGCCGGCGCAGGCTACATCCAGCCGAGCGACTACCTGCTGGTGAATGTCGGCGGCGTTGGATACGACGGACGCGAGACCCCGACCGGTTCCTTCGTCAGCCTCGGCTTCGACTGGGCGCAGCTCGATATCGGCTACCGCGACCACTGGTGGTCGCCGATGACGGATAGCGCGATGCTGATCAGCACCGAAGCGCCGACCATGCCGTCGATCACGCTCTCGAGCTACGAGCCGCTGACGCGCCTTGGGTGGCAGTACGAGGTATTTCTCGCCCGCATGTCGTATACCGACAAGATCGAGCTGACCAACGGCGAGCTCACCCGTGGCTATCCGAAGTTTGCCGGCGTGCGGCTCGGTATCGAGCCCGGTGACGCCGGTTGGTCGTTCTCGGCTCAGCGAATCGTCGTGTTCGGCGGCGGAGCCGCCGGCGGCCAGTCGATCAAAACTATCCTGGAGTCATTCTTCAACCCAACGACGGGGCAGACTACCGGGTTCGGCACCTCGCACCCCATCGGCAAGCAGGAAGCGTCCCTCACGAGTCGTTTCGTCTACCCGGGACGAGTTCCCTTTTCGATCTACTTCGAATACGCCGGCAACGACACCGCGGGCGGCAACCACCTGGCGTTCTCCAAGACCGATCTGTCTGTCGGACTCGAGTTTCCGCGGCTCGGGCCCTTCGATCTGACATACGAAGTCTCCGAGTGGCAGCCGACCTGGTACATAAAAAGCTTCAGCAGCGTGCAGACCGGCTATGGCGATGGCATTACGAACGACCTGCTCAGCATCGGTCATTGGTTCGGGGATCAGCGACTTTTTGGCGACGCAGTCGGAGGACAGAGCAACATGCTGCGGCTCGGCTTCGAGCCGCAGTTCGGCGGGCGGCTCGAGGCGACGCTGCGTGCGCTGGTCAACGATCCCTTCTATGCGGCGGTGCCCTACAAGCATGAGTACATGGGGTCGCTCATGTATTCATATCCCTGGAAGGACGATGTCATCGGATCTGAGGTCGATTACGGACGGGACGTCTTCGGCGATCATTACACGCGCATCTCCGCTTTCTTCCGTTTCGGCGATGCACTGCACTCAGGCGATGACACTTCGGAGGACGCGCCAGGCTACACCCGTCCCGAGCACGCGGAGGTCCACGTCGACGCCGGCGCTGTCGCCAGCCGCGTCGTCGCCGCCATCACCTCCATCACGCCACGCGTGGAAACCGGCACCGGCTACGGCCCGCATCTGACGATCGGCGCCCGCAACGCCGTGACCGAGCACCAGGATCTCGGCGCCGCGCTCGAGGCGGATGCCGTGCACGGCGTGTCGCTCATCGGCGCGCGCATTCTCGACTACCGTTATCGGTTCAATAGTCCGCTGGCGCTCAACCTGTTCGCCGGCGCCGCCCGCTACGCGGCTGCAACCCCTGCCTACGGGGTCTATTACGGCGCAGGCCTGCAATGGCGCGACGTCCTGCCGCACTGGGACATCGGCATCGACTACCGGTATGCGTCCAAGGTCGACCGCGTGCGGGTTCTGCCGACGGATCCGCAGGGCGGTTACAACCACGATGCCTATTACGACGTTACGCTCGGCACGCTCTATATCTCGCGCAAGTTCTGACCGCCGTGGCCGTGTCGCACTCCGCAGTGCCCCCGGACTTACGCGGCGCGGGAGCTGCCACGGCTGACGGGACGGCGCGGCCGGTGATGCCCCTTACACCGACGGTATTCTTCTTCGCCCGTCTCGGCGACATGGTGATGGTGACCCGCATGCTGAACCTGCTGCACCGGCGCTACGGACGCCCGTGTCAGGTCGTCGGCACGGGCTCCTGGACAGCGAGTACCTACGAGGGCAACCCTGATGTCGCAGGCGTCTGGGCGTTTCACCGCCATCTGCCCTTTCTGCTCGACGGTGCCTGGCTTGCCGTGCGCCACGCCCTGCGCGCAAGTGCGCCCGGTCCGATCTACGTCTGCGAGAAGCACTATCGGCAGCTGCCGCGCATCTATCGCATGTTGCGTCTGAGCGGGGTGGATCCACGGCGTTGCGTGTTCCTCACGGAGGCACCGGTCAGGAAGCCGATCCCGCCGGTCGACCATCTGGTCGATCGCATGGTGGGTCTCGGCAAGCGCACCCCGCAAAACCTGACGGCCGAGGATTACCCTGAGCCGTCCGCGGCGCCGCTCGACGGGCCACGCCTGTACGTGCTGGCGCACGAGCGTGATGGATGCGATGCCTGGCTGCGGTCCCGCGGCCTTCTCGGGCGCGAGCTCGTCCTGGTCCAGCCCGGCAATCACCGCACGATGGGACCGAAGCGTGCGCGCTGGCGCCGCCTCAACAGCGACGACAAGTGGTGGCCGCTCGAGCACTGGGCCGAGCTGCTGCGACGGATCCATCGCGAACGTCCGGGTGCCGTGCTGCTGCTGCGCGGCTCGAAGGAAGAGGTCCCCATGCTCGAGGAGATCGCCGCGGTGACGAGTCTCGACGCCGTAGTCGTCGTGGGCACGACGCTGCGGGAGCTATATGCGCTGTGTCAGGCGGCGAGCAGTGTGATCTCGATCGATAGCGGCCCGGCGCACGCCGCGGCGGCGCTCAGCGTCCCGCTCGTCGTGCTCTATGGCGCTGAATCGCCGCTCTACTGGCTGCCGCGCAGCCCCTCGGGCTCGCCAGTCGTCGCAGTCGGCGGCCCGCCGGTTTCACGCCGCGTCGATCAGCTGAGTGTCGATGAGGTATTCGGGGCGTGGCGAACGGTTGCCGCGGTCTCGAGTGGCGAGGGGACACGTGCGCGAGGTGAACAACCCTGCTGACCAAAACGACTCATGCATCGGGGTGGTGCCAGGGAATTTGTCAGCGCTCCGAGCGCAGCACGACCTGCTCGGGCTCGTGCACGAAGTATCCCTGAATGTATTGAACGCCCGCCTGCCACAGCACCGCCATGGTGTTGGCATCTTCGACCCGCTCACCGATGGTCTGTATCTTGCGCTTGCGTGCCGCATCGACCAGGGCGCGCACCCGCAGCTGAACCTGCGGATCGGCCGCCAGCCCCTGGATCAGGGTGCCGTCGATCTTCACGAAGTCGAGCGGGACGGATTCGAGCAGTCCCATGCTGTCACGCCCCGAGCCGAAGCGCTCGAGTGCGAAGCGAAAATGTCGCTTGCGCAGCGCGGCGGCGAGAGCTGCAACCTGCGGTCCATAGCTGGCTGCGGTCTCCTCGGTAATCTCGAAGCACAGCCGCTGCGGCTCGGCACGGCTCGAGCTGATGTGATTGTCGAGCCATTCGGCGAAGGTGGCGTCGCGGGCCGTCTCCCGGGAGAGTCGCACGAACAGGCATGAGGGCTTCTTTTGCGCGGCAAACGACAACGAGGCTCCCACCACCCAGCGATCGATGTTGCGCAGCAGATCGTTGCGCTCCGCTGCCGCCATGAATTCCGAGGGCAGCACTTCGCGGCCCTGGGAGTCGATCATGCGGACCAGCACGTCGAACATTCCCGGATCATCGCCGCCGAGGCTCGCGATCGGCTGCTGTACCAGACGGAAACGGTTCTCCATCAGTGCCGCCTTGATGTGTTTCACCCAGACCTTGTCGTAAGACATGACCCGGCTGTCGTTGTCGGCGCGATCGGAGACGACGCTCTGGTTGCCGCCGCGCGCGGCGCCGCGGCGCACGCACTCCTGCGCGTCGGCAAGCACCGCATCGAGCTGCGGATCCTTCGGCGAGACCACCGAAAGTCCGACGGTGCAGGTGACGGCGATTGACTTCTCGTGCACGCGCACGAGGTGCTTGCGAATCCGTGCGAGCAGCTGCTCGCACCAGGCAGTGATGTCGTTTTCGTTGCCGCGCTCGAGCAGTACCACGAAGCGCACACCGCCGAACCTGCCGACCAGTTCCTTCGGGTGGAGCGTCTCCTTCAGCAGCCGCGCCACTTCGAGCAGCACTTCCTCGCTCGCCGTGGCACCCACGGCATGCTCGAGGGTGGCGAACTTGTCTATCTTGATGAGCGCCAGGCAGCGCATGCCGCCGGCCGCAGGCTTCGCCAGCCGCTTGCCGAGCGCCTCGAGCAGCTCGGGCCGGTGCATCAGGCCGCCGCCCGCTTCCAGTCGCGCCTCCAGTCGCGGCGCCGCCACCGGCTTCTCGACCACCTCGCGGGGCCGCGACGGCACGACCAGCCGCACACACGGCTCGCCGTCGTGTACGCCGAGCGCGAGCGTCATCTCGATCGGTACGACCGTGTCGTCCGCGAGAAGCGCATTGGCGCGCAGCGGGTGATTGCTCCACCGGCCCTGCAGGCACGCAGCGAGCGCACCCCGCAGCGCCGCGTGCGTCGACTCCTCGAACAGATCCATTACCGGTTGTCCGGCGACACCTTCCTCAACGCCGAAGAGCTCGAGCCAGGCAGGATTCGCCTCGACGACTATGCCTTCCTGCACCTGGATGATGGCGTCGTTCGAGCGCTGCAGGACGGTCTCGAGCTGGCTGCGCGCATCGTCCGCCGACCTGGTGCTCGCATCGAGTGCGCGCTGGGTACGAAAGGCCCGCAGCTCGCGCAGGACGACCGCCTGCAGCCGCTCGGGGCTCTCGAGGGTCACGACATCGCGCGCACCGTTCGCCATCGCTGCGGCGATGAGTGCCTCATCGACGCGCGTGGCGAGCACCAGCACGGGAACGGCGGGAGCGATGCGGTCACGCGCGCGGGTCACCGCTTCGAGATCGGCGGGGGTCGTGTCCGCGTGGACGAGCAGCTCGGGATTGAGCTGCGTGAGCGCATCGGCCAGATCCCGGAGTGCCGGAATCCAGGTGCAATGCGCCGGCTGCCCAGCCCGACGCATCACGCTGTTGACGGCCTCGACAGCATCGCGCGCCGGGCTGTGCACGATGACTGGGACTGCGTGCTGCTCCGTCATAACCCCACCAAGCTCGCAGGATTCTAGCATCGCGACACCAGCGCTCTATGTGAGCCGTCTCCCAGCGGCTGGCATCGGATGGAGTGTTACCGGTATGATACGCGGCCCTTTTTGGGGCTGCGCTTCAACAGCAGCCCGAGCCGTGGGAAAGCAATGGCCAGTTACACCACCAGCGAGATCCGTGGGGGTCTCAAAGTCCTGCTCGACGGTGATCCGTATACCGTTATCGAAAACGAGTTCGTCAAGCCTGGCAAGGGTCAGGCGTTCAACCGCATAAAGGTGCGCAATCTGAAGACCGGGCGCACTATCGAGCGTACTTTCAAGTCCGGCGAATCGCTCGAGGCGGCCGACGTCGTCGACACCGAGATGCAGTACCTCTACCAGGACGGGGACTTCTGGCACTTCATGGTTCCGGAGAGCTTCGAGCAGTACACGGCGGGCAAGTCTGCGGTGGGCGAGAACGCCCAATGGCTCAAGGACGGAGTCGTCTGCATCGTGACGCTGTGGAACAACGTCCCCCTGGTCGTTACTCCGCCGGCGCACATCGAGTTGAAAGTCGTCGAGACCGATCCCGGGGTTCGCGGCGACACGGCCACCGGCGGCCAGAAGCCGGCGAAGCTCGAGACCGGGGCCGTGGTGCGCGTGCCGCTCTTCATCAATGAGGGCGAAACGCTGCGCATCGACACGCGCACCGGACAGTACATCTCTCGCGGCAAACAGTAGCCGCGGCCGCGCGCAGACGCCTCAGCCCGACGCCGCGTCCCGAACGGGCACCTCGCCGACCGTCGTCACGCGTGCGACGTTGCGCGTCTGCCGCCATCCGTCGAGCGCATAAATCAGCAGCCCGACCCACAGCACCGCGAAGCCTGCCGCCATCGCCGGCCCGAAGCTCTCGTGGTACAGGAGCACGCCGCACAACAGCTGACCGCTCGGCGCGATGTACTGCAACACTCCGACCGTGGAGTAGGGCAGGGCACGTGCGCCATAGGCAAAGAGAAACAGCGGCACCGCCGTGATCAGTCCGCTGCCGATGAGCAACGTCGCGATTGCCGGACTCTGCCAGGTGAGCGCGCCGTTGCCGGTAGCCTGACACCAGAGCAGATAGCCGGTGGCGAAGGGAAAGAGCAGCAGCGTTTCGGTGGCGAGTCCGGGGAGGGCGTCCACCTTGATCACTTTGCGCAGGAACCCGTAGAGCGAAAAACTCAGCGCCAGCGTGCACGGAATCCAGGGAGGACGCCCGGCGAGCAGCGCGAGGTAGAGAACCGCGAGCGCGGCCAGCGTGACCGCAGCCCACTGCGCGCGATTCAGTCGCTCGCGCAGCACGACCACGCCGAGCAGTACGTTTACCAGAGGATTGATGTAGTAGCCGAGACTCGTGTCGACGATGTGTGCGTGCGTCACGCTCCACACGTAAACCAGCCAGTTGCAGCTGATGAGACACGCGGTCAGCATCAGCCGCGCGAGCAGCGCCGGCTGTGAGAGCGTCACGGTGAGCAGGCCGAGCTCGCTCCGCAACAGCATCCAAGCGAGCAGGAACGCGCACGACCAGCTCACGCGGTGGGCGATCACCTGCGGCGCCGGCACGCCGCTCAGGGGATGCAGGTAGACCGGGAACAATCCCCAGATGGCGAAGGCCGCCGCCCCGGCCGCGAGCCCGCGGGGCGAGAGGCGGGCTGGGGTCATCTATCAGCGGCTCGAGGCTGTGGCACTGCCGGCGACGAACACGCGGGCGAGTCCTTCGAGTCCGCGGGCATCGGCATCGTCGAAGCGCGCGGCCCGCGCGCTGTCGATGTCGAGCACACCGAGGAGCGCATTGCCCGCGCCGAGTAGCGGCACCACGATCTCCGAGCGGGAGGCCGAGTCGCAGGCGATGTGCCCCGGGAATTTCTGCACGTCAGGTACGACCAGCGTGCGCCGCTGCACGGCTGCGGCCCCACAAACACCCTGGCCGAGCGCGATACGCACGCACGCCGGCTTGCCCTGGAAAGGGCCGAGAACCAGCTCGCCGCTGCGCAGGAAGTAGAAACCGGCCCAGCTCACGTCCGGCAGCGTCGTAAAGAGCACTGCAGCCGTGTTGGCCGCATTGGCGATCAGGTCGCTCTCGCCGGTAAGGAGCGCCGACAGGTCGTGGGCGAGATTGGAGTAATCCGCCGGCTTGTCGCGAAACTCGTAGTGCTTGGCGGTGTAGCTCATGCGCCGTACGCCGGGTCGATCATCGGGCCGTCATTGTCGTACATCCGCCGCCTGCACGCAGCCTCTCCTCAGGCACGAGCCGTCGGGAACGGCAGCACCTCATCGATGTGCTGCGCGCCGACTGCGAGCATCACCGTGCGATCGAAGCCGAGAGCCACTCCGGCGCAGTCGGG
>Ga0307476_10000510_pt1 | contig 29147 bp, 21 predicted proteins | sample atmos_gasesECM2C_2_FD_203314 | JGI IMG/M metagenome (GOLD analysis project Ga0307476, IMG submission 203314) | Hardwood forest soil microbial communities from Morgan-Monroe State Forest, Indiana, United States - atmos_gasesECM2C_05 | ecosystem: Environmental > Terrestrial > Soil > Temperate...
CTCGGCGGTGAAGTGGCGCTGCATGGTGATCAACTCCGACTGCGCGCTTTCTTTGGAGTCGAGCGAACCGTGTTTCGGGACATCCTCGCTGAAATGCTCGATCACTTCGCCGGCTTTATTTTTGATCTGCGCCACGATCGAAACATGCAGCGAATAAAGATTGGCGTTGGGATCGTCGCGCGTTTCCAGTGTGTCGATGGGAACCTCGACGACGAGCGCGTTCTCGTTGCCGGTGGGCAAATCTCCCAGACGCAAAACGGCGGAGTGAAACTTCACATCTGCGGGCAGCTGCGATTCCGTCAGCAGCTTGAGCAGCGGCGCTTCAAAAGGCCGAATGCCCGAACCCGCGTCGGGCGGCACCGCAAAATAACCGGCCCGCGAATGAATCTTCAACCCCTTGCGCACCGGCTGCACCGCCACCGGCCGAAACTTCCCGTCATATTGCTGAATAGGAGGAATGTAGGAAGCCTCGTAATACGTGGTCATGTCTTCGATCAGCTGCTGCAAAGGCTTCTTGAGATTGTCTTGCGAGAATATGTAGGCGCCCCCAGTGCCGACCGCCAATTCCGCGACCGGGTTTTTGTCTGGATTGGTACTCTCGATCTCGAAGCGGTTAACTTGATCGTTGTACATGGGGATCATGCCAGGGCCGTAGGGCCTCGGGTAGTCCGCGGCGGGACCGGTGGGCAGGGGATTCTGGAGGTTGAAGGTAGCGAGACCACCCATGAACTGCGACGATATCAATCGGTCCATGACCTTGGGGTCGACCGCGGTTTTATCGATCACATAAATGCTGATGCCGGCGCGATTAGCCGCGACCGCGATAGTGCTCAGCATATCCTTAGCGCTAGCGTCAGGCGGCAGGCCTTCGGTGAAGTAGATAACGACCTTGCGCCCATGGATCTGCCGTTGCGTCCGTGCCAGGGCGAGCAGGCCGGCAAGCGACGGCTGGGCGTGCTGATCGAGCATAATCCGCTGAGATTCTTGCAGTGACGCCAACATCACCTGGGCGGCTGTGCGATCATCCGCGCTGGCCTTTGCGCTGGTGAGGTGAGAGCCGTTACGCGCCACGGAGAGAAGCTCTTTCTCGGGCAGGGCGCTGTCGGCACCTTTTTCGATATCGTCGATGGCGGTTGCGATATTGATTGCCTTGTCGATGGCGGCGCGGTCGGAAGTGAATTCCTGCATCAGGCGGAGACGGCCTGCGACGGTCAGCACCGAAAAGGAGAATCCATTAGCGGGGACCAGTTTCAGAATCTTCTTCGCAACATTGCGTGCATTCGTTGCGGCTGAGCTATCCAGTGGATCGAACAAGAGAGTGATGGGATGATTCGCGGCAGGTTGTCCGCCGATCAGCCGCAGGTCGGAGAGCTTCACTGCGGAACCGCTCTCGGAAACCGCGATGTCCGCCGGTTTCAGATCTACGACTGGTTTGTTCTTCTTGTCGTGAACCACCAGATCAATCGTGACCTCGTCGGCGTTCGAGACAATTGTGGTCTTGTCATGATGTGGCGCAGGCTGAGGCGCGGGCTGTTGCCCTAACAGTTGTGCTGGCGGAGTAACGGCGGTCGGCGGCGTCGGCGATTGAGTGTAACTAAGTGGGGCGAGGAACGTGAGAGCCAGCAGCGCAGCTATCCCTGTCTTACGCATAAAAAACCTCGAGGGAGTTCGGAGAAATCGCCGCCTCGATTTCGCACTTACCCGGAACGGGCTGCTCTCCGCTTCTGCTTTCAAAGTACGCTCCATTCTACATTGGGTTTTGTGCTGCCGACTACCATGCTCTGGCTCCGGCGTTATGGGGCGATTGGGCGTTGAGATTGCTTTTAGGCGGCGGTGCGGTGGATACCCATTCCACGCGGTTCGCGGATGTGATTGATTTTGTGAGCGCCAATTTTGTGATCTAATTCCGTCTTTGATCATCTGACTGATGTGGGGGGCCGCCGGGACGCATGTCCGTTTGACTTATGTTTCGAGCGAATCCGAATCGATCGCGCGCGCTGAAGAAGACCGCATTTGTCGGCGGAGTGGTCTTGTTTGCCGCGGCGATTTTGTCCACGCGCTTTTACATGGTGGACGTGCCGGTCTATCACTTTTTTGGCGGGGGCGATGGGCCCGACCCTCCGGCATTGCATCTGCGGGGGGAATTTGTGGAAAGCAATCTGGGCGCGGCGGAGGGGCCGTCGGGAGCGCTGACCGTCCGCATGATTGCTCAGCAGTTTGTTTTCGTACCGCAGTGCGTGGAAGTGCCTGCCGGAGTTCCCGTGACTTTTCGGATGACGAGCGCCGACGTGGTGCACATGTTGAGCTTTCTCGGCACCGACTACGGCTTGAAGGTCGTGCCGGGGGCGGTGACCGAGGCGACTTTTACTTTTGCGAAGCCCGGCACGTTCAAGATTCCCTGCCATGAGTTCTGCGGCGCCGGCCATTATGCGATGCGAGGTCAGCTGAATGTCGTGCCGCGAGAGCAGTTTGCCGGCATGCTTCCGGGTGAAAGGCGGACCTGTGAGCTACGCTAGGCGAAATGTGCGGATGCGAATCGCGGTATGGCTTGGAATGTTGGCGGGTTTGTTTGTGGTGACGTTACTGCTCTCGGGAAAGAATTCTTCCGCACAATCTTTGGCGAACTCGGCTTCGGCAAAACCAGCTTCGGGAAACCCAGCTTCGGTAAACCCGGCTTCGGCGACACCGGCTTCCGCAACGCCGGCGAATTCCCAACCTCCGGTGCGCATTCCTTCGAACGTGGCCTGGACGGAGGGAACACTCAAGGCTATTTCGCGAGGCGATGCGTTTCGTGGATTGCTGCTGGCGCGGCGCTGCAATCATTGTCACGGCGAGGAAGGGTTCGCTTCTGTCGCCGCATTCCCGAACCTGGCGGGCATGGACCGGTTGTCGTTCTGGAAACAGATGCAGGATTTTCGAGCGGGGAAGCGCAGTTCGCCGGTGATGGAGCCGATTGCCCAGGGATTTACTGAGCGGGACTCGGCCGACCTGGCGGCTTATTTCGAAATGCTGCCGACTGCGGCTGATGCGCAGGACAACCGGGCGTTTCCACAGGCCATGCACGATCCGGCGCGGGCCACGATGGCGATTCGTCTGATTGTTTTCGGTGACGGCCAGCGCGGGATTCCGCCCTGCCAGTCGTGCCACGGTCCCGTGAACTCGGTGAAGGGAGCTCCACCACTGTCAAAGCAGAACGGAGATTATTTGGAACAGCAGCTGGAATATTTTTCGAACGGGTTTCGGAGCAATGATATTAACGTTCGCATGCGCACTGTTGCAAGACAGCTTACTGCGGAGGAGAGGACGGCGGTTTCGGAATACTACGGCGCTGGTTTGGGGCCGGGAGTAAACTAGCGCCGACCGGTTGCTTCTACCGAATGCTTCGGAAAATTCGCAGACAGTAAAATTCTACTGGCATTCAGCGGGTCAGGAGATGAGTTGACGATACTTGCAGGCGAACAACAGCGCGCGCTCGTCCAATGGAAAAACCTGCTGGCGGAGTCGGGATTGGAACGCGTGCTGGTGCGCGACGCGGGGAGCGATCCGGCGCGGACTCCGGAGAGACTGCAGTGGTTCGTGCGCTTATTCGGCGAAGGCCAGGGCCAGAGCGTGGATGAGCGCGAGTTCGACAGTTGCGTGCCGGAAGAAGTGCGGGCGACGGTTGAAGATCTCGGCCTGGTGAAGCGAGTTGGAGATAGAGTGGCCGCGGGATACCGGCTGGTGTTTCATCTGGGACTGTGGCTGTTCTGCGAATGGAAGTCGCCGTCGGCAAAGTTTTACTACGGGAATGATTCTCTCTTGTTGAGCCTCACGCTGGACCGAGCGGTGGCGGGCAATGCGCTGGACTTGTGTTCGGGTGTGGGGACGCAGGCGCTGGTGTGCGCGCGGACGGCGGCGCGGGTTACGGCGGTCGAGATTGAACCGTTGGCCGCGAAACTGTTCTGGGTGAACGCGGCCATGAACGGGCTGTCGGACAGGTTGGAGCTGATCAACGGCAATCTGCTCGATCCGGTGGCGGGACGAAAGTTCGACGTGATTTCCTGCAATCCTCCGTTCATACCGGTGCCGAAGGGGGTGCGGTATCCGCGGTTCGGGGACGGCGGCGGCGACGGGCTCGACATTGTTCGCCGGCTGATGGCCGGGCTGCCGGTAGCGCTCGCGCCGGGCGGGCGCTGCGAAGTGATCGCGGCGGTTCTGGGAAATCGCGAGCGGCCGGATCTGGCTCCGTTCCAGAAGATGGCGGCGGATTCGCGGCTCGCGATTATCGTCGATTGCTGCACGCGCGACGAACTCGAAGGGGAAACCATGAAGCGGCTAGTGGCGCTGAGCAGCATGGAAGACGAAGGCGGTGCCGGGAAAGATGTCACTCCGCAAGAGATTGAAGAAGCATTTCGACGCCACTTCGCGAGCCTGGGTGCGACTCACCTCTATTGCTACGTGCTGCATGCCACGCAGTCGCCGAGTCCGATGATGTGCGCGTCTTACCGCGATGAGGCCAGCAATTCGGTTTGGATGACGCCGGTGGGCTGAGGTGGCCGCAAGCCTCCTTGGGTCTAACGAGATCTTTTCGTCGCCACCGACAACATAGTGATTGCTCCGAGGTTGTTTGATGCGTTTGCCAGGTCGAGGGCACTTTTGCCTGAGTAGTCGCGCGCATTGGGGTCCGCACCGTCTTCCAGCAGTAGGGGTATGGCGTCAGAGAATCGTCCACTAGCTGCATGCATGAGGGCTGTTCTTCCGCTCGCGTCTTTTAGATTCACATCAGCGTGATGATCAATTAGAACCTGGATAGCTTGCTTAAAGCCATAGCCCGCTGCCTTCATCAGTGCCGTTTGGCCTTCTTTGTCGAAGGCGTCGACATAGGCCCCGGCTTCAACTAGGACCCGTGTGACGTTCGGATCGAAGAAACCGCTCCCTGCTAGAAGTGTCGATCCGTTATGGTCCGCAGCATCGACCTTTGCTCCCGTCTTGAGCAGCAGCTTCATGATCTCTATGTGTCTCGTCATGGCCGCGTCGGCGAGAGGTGCGAACAACTTGGTGTCCTTGGGATTTACCGGCGCTCCTGCATCTATCAGGATCTTGACAAGAGGTTCGTGGCCAGAGCGGATTGCCGCTTGCAAGGCTAGTGACTCGCTTCCGTCCTTGCTGTCGATACCTTCCTGGGCGAGGAGATCGCGCACTTTGTCGATACAGCCTGCCGATGCCGCGCCCGCCAGGGAGTCGACCTTGGAGCAGAGGGTCGCAAGGTCCGGGGGCGAGCAATGTTGTGCGCCAGCGTCCGCGTGCGAGAACTCAGGCTGCGGAGTTAAGTCAACATCGCGTATGTCCTCTACGATCAACTCGCCCGCGGCACCGGCCAAGTGGCCGAACCCGATTGCCCGGTACGTGCCATTTCCGCCGCAGAAGACGTGATAGTCGGACTTTATCCACAAGGTCCCAACGAAGGTTGCTGTCTTGCCAACGTCGAACTGGCCTTGAAGATTCGCGCCTTTGCTGGGCGTGGGCCACTTTGGCCGGTAGAGTTCGGCCGTCTGCGCGGAATAGGGCGCCGCCACGCCGAAGGTGAGGGAAACCGGCCAGCGATAACCGTCGGTGACGAATCTACCCTCGCATCGACCGACGATCCACGCCCCCTCCATGGTTCTGACAAACTCACCCCGTAAAGCGATGCGCTTTCCTTTCCACGAGGGAAGGTTCTGAAAGAGGTCACAGATTGGGATTACGGCTAGCGAGCCGGGATCGGGCAAAGCCTCAACCTTGAGATTATCGATGGAATCGAATGTGAGTTCAGCTGCAAAATCTCCAGACGCCTCGAGACGAATTCGGCCAGAAAATGACGCCGAGGCATTTACCGTTTTGCCTGCCTCGCGAAGACGGTCGGCCTCTTCTCGAGCGTGCCTAAATTCCCGAAGTTGGTCGGGTGTTACGGCGGGGGACGGGCGAAGCGAAAGCGCTGTCGGCCACCAGTGGTGCCGAGAGATGTATCGATTGTCACACTCGGCCGACCCGAGAACAGCCAGTTCTTTCGATATGATCAAATCCCCAGTAATCATCACCTGCTGTGCGTTGGCGCCTTCGAGATGAGCGAACAGGTCGCATACGGATTCCTGCCCAAACAAGGGGCCTGTTGCCAGGAGCAATGCGGTCGCGGCAAGAAGCGTGAGATTAACTCTCATTGCAGACCCCAAGGCTAATTCTATCGGAATCCGGCTGGGCGCTACTTTGCGCGGTAGACGGTTTTGCCGGCGACCATGGTCCACAGGACTTTGGTTTCGCGCATTTTTTCTGGGGAGATGGTCAGGACGTCGCGGTCTAGCAGGACCAGGTCGGCGCGCTTGCCGGGGGCCATGGTTCCGATGGAGTCGAGATTCATGGCGCGGGCCGCGTTGCGGGTATAGGCGTAGAACATGGCTTCGCGGGGCATGGCTTGCGAGGGGTCGAGGACGCCTTCCGATCCTTTGCGGGTTTCGGCCTGATAGATGGCGTAGAAAATGTTGGCGGTCGAGACCGGCCAGTCACTCGCTCCGGAAATAATGCCGCCGTTGTCGAGGATAGAGCGGGCGGGATATTGCCACTTGTAAATTTCGGGATCGAGATAGGGCTTTACGATCTCGATGGTGTCGTTGCTGGCTTCGGCCCAGAAAAGTTGCAGGGCGCTGATGACGCCGAGTTCGCGGAAGCGGGGAAAATCTTCCGGGCGGACGAACTGTTCGTGAGTCAGGGTGTGGGGCAAGCCGGAATTGCCGTTCGCTTGGCGGGCGGCGGCAATTCCGTCGAGCGCGGCTTTGACGGCGCCGTCGCCGATGGCGTGGACGTGGATGATTAATCCTTGCTTGTCGGCGGCGATGCAGAGCTCGGCAAATGTTTTCGGATCGAACAGGAGTTCGCCGTTGCGGCCGGTGTTTTTGTAGGGCTTGGTGAGGTTGGCGGTTTGCGAGGGGAATTCGACCACACCGTCGGCGAAGATTTTGATTCCGGTGACGTGCAGGTTAGGAACATCTTTGTATGCGTCGCGGGTGTGCTGCACGGTGGCGAGTTCGGCAGTGGGATCTTTGGCCAGGACTTGCGGAAACGCGACGACTTGCGAGGTGAGTTCGCCGTGGTCGGCGAGCAATTTGTAAGCTCGCAAAACATTATCGCTGGCCAGGGGATCGAGCCATGCGGTAATGCCGAGGCTGTAGTTGTATTGCAAGGCGGCACGGCCCGCGGCCAGCAACGCTTCGGGAGTGGGCTCGGGCAGGAGCGGTTCGATTTTTTCGAGGCCCGCATCGACCAGGAAGCCGTTGGGCTGGCCATCTTTTCCCATGCCGTAATAGCTGCGCCGGTCGGCCGAAAGTTTTTGCAGAAACGCGGCAGTGATGCCGGCGCGCTGCAGCAATGCGCGATTGGCCCAGGCGGTGTGGCCGTCCATGCCGCGGAGCAGGATGCTTTGCGTGGCGTAGGCGCCGGTGCTGAAGTCGGCGTTGAGCACGTCCGGGTGCGACCAGAATTCCAGGGGAAGGCCCTGAATTTCAAGAATGTCGCCGCGCATGCCCCGGTGCGTTTTCTTCGCGTTGTCGACGAACGGCGGCAGCTGCTTGAGCGAGAAAACTTTTTCGCTGGCGTCGGCGCCGATCAGGCCGAGTCCACCCTCGATGGAGTGGCTGTGCGAATCGATGAAACCGGGGAACAGGCTCTTGCCCTGGAGATCGATACGCTCGGCGCCGGCGGAAACGGACTTTTCGACTTCCGAGAGGTTGCCGACCGCGACGACTTTGTCGGAGCGAATCGCGACCGCTTCGGCATAAGGATTCTGCGGATCGCCGGTGAAGACTTTGGCGTGGAAGAAAATTCGTTCGCCGGAAGTTTCCTGGGAGCGAAGCGGGGAAGTGGCCAGCAGAAGAAAGAACGAAGTGGCTAGAAGAGTCAGAATGCGGCGCGCGGTTTGTCTCACCCGATCTCCATTTCCTATCAACCTGTTCCTATTAACCTGCGACAAAATCCAACGAAACGGGAACCCACACGTCAAACGTTGCGAAGCGCACGGCGTCAGGCGGGTTCGGCCCCTCGCCACATTTTGAAGGTTCCCTGGCCTGCCGGCGAGACGCTAACGGTTGTTACTCTCCCGTTTACCGGCACGGTCACTTCGAACCTGCGGATATCACTGGTCGGCTGGAATCGGAACTTCACTTTGCCGCCTTCGGAATGCCAGTGGCCGTAGGTTCGAGAAGATATATCGATCTCGGGCTCGGCACTTCCTGCCGGTCTTTGGGGATAAGCGGCATACCACGCGCTACCTGCTGAGTCGAAGGCGAATTTTCCGTACCAACTACCGATCCTGGCGTTCCAGGCTTCCCCCACCAGTCCATTGTCCGGGCCTTTGCCGGGGAAATTATCGGGAGTCCAGCCATACAGTTTGTAGACGTGATCCCAGTAGATCCTGCGCACATCGCCCAGCGTCAAGCCCGCGCCCATGTCGTATTCGTCATTATCGTAGTTGTCTTTCATCAGTCCATACGGTCCGCGGACGAGAACGTAGAAGTCGGTAGGCGACGGAAAATCGTCGATCTGCAACTTGCCCATCCAGTTCTGAATATAGCCGCGAACGCTTTCCAGTTGCTGGACGGGGGTCCAATCCCTGTCGGCGCGGGCTGCGAGATGGGGAAATCCGAACAGGCCTCCACCCTTATCGCTGGCGTTCACGGACCAATGAAGTCCGCTCTTGGGGTCAACTCTGTCCGGGCCCCAGTAAGAATCGTAGCCGTTGGTCTCCCAACTGATGGCGGCGAGCAACCACTCCACGGGCACATCGAAAAGCGAGGCTACCATGCGCGCGCGTGCGACAAACTCGGCCCCGAACCACTGCGCCTGCTCCGCTTCGTGAATCACATCCATACGTCACTTCCTCCGCCATTGCCGCGAGCGAGGGAATTTTAGCTGAGCTGCGGAAGGCGTTCAACGGTACGATCCTGTAGCTCCTCCGCTGCCGTCAGAAGCGAACTTCGGGAGGCAGTTGTGGCACGGATCGTCCATGTCGCGGATTAGAAGTTAAACTTCACCGCCAGTTGCATCTCGCGCGGACCGTTGCCGGACTGGTTGAAGATCTTTCCAAAGTTTCCGGTATCGTCGACCGTCGTGTCCGGTGTACCGAACACGGGGTGATTGAAGGCGTTCCGCGCCTCCAGACGAACCTCAACAAACATTTCCTCGCGGACCGGGAACTGCTTAACGACCGACATGTTTGTGGTAAATGACCACGGCGAACGGATGCTTCCCAGTGCGCGCGGGGCATTGCCCAGCGTGAAGTCGGGGGGACGAGAGAATATGCTGGTATCGGCAAAGTAGTTGTCGACCCAATCCGGACCGTGATTACGCTTGGGTGTTCCGGAAATGTTCGGCCGCATCGCGCCATAGGTCGGGATCGCGTTGCCATCCGCCAGGGTGAAAGCCAGGGGCCGGCCGTCGGCAATGCGCCAGATGCCGTTCGTCTTCCAGCCGCCAATGACCGCGTCGGCCCAGCGCGGCATGTTGCCCAGGAACGCGCGCTTCCGCCCGAACGGCAGATCGTAGGTGTAGCTGAACTGCAGAACGGATGGAATGTCGAACGTCGACAGGCTGCGCTCCAGCCACGGCTTGTTGGGATCCTGCAGGCTGGTGAAACTACCCAGCCAGGTCACGTTGTCGTCCGCTTGCGACGAATTGTCGATCGATTTTGACCAGACGTAAGTGGCTAGGAACTGCAGTCCGTTGGAATAGCGCTTCTCCGCGCTCAGTTGCAGTCCGTTGTAGCTCGAAGCGCCTATCAGCCGAGGTTCGATAGAAACGCCGGTGAACTGCGGATAAGGAATCAGCAACTGCGTATATTGAACCGACGGGCTCGACAGCGAGCTGTTGGGGTCCGAGATAACTGAAGCGAGGGGGTTGTTGATGTAGGTGTTGAGGCAAGCGATACTCATGACTTGGCATGGCTGCGTCGGGTCCGGGCCGGCAGCGGGTATACCCTCCACCCACGGGCCCAGGTGGTCGATATAGTTGGATCCGCTGAACGGCAGGTGGGTACCTTTCTTGCCGATGTATTCCAGGTTGAGCACGACGTTGCCACGCAGTTCCCGCTCGATGCCAAGGCTCCAGCTCTGGTCATACGGAGTCTGGTTAGCGCTCGCAGTGCGCAATGGGCCGTTCGCGTTGTAGCCAACATCGTTCAGCAAGCCGAGCGTATTCCCGGCGGGCTGAGTCAATCCGTTGGGATAAGGATTACTCAGGTGCAGGTAAGGAATCGCGCCGTCATTCTGATAAGTATTGATCACATTCGTGTATTGATTGAAGCCTTGACTGCCATATGGCACCACGCCGGTGACGCCCGACCGGGATTGACCGAAGTAAATTCCGTAGCCGCCCCGGACCACCATCTTCGGGAGAAACTGCAGGGCGAAGCCGAAGCGCGGCTGAATGTCATGCCAGTCGGTCACGTAGTTTGTGCGCTGGCTTGGGGTTACAAAAACCTCGCCGCCCTGCAGTGGGAGAGTATCGGTTGCGCCGCTCACAGGATCGGGGTAGGTGAGGCTGCCGCCGCCTAGGGGACTCGTCACGGTGGGGTTGAACCAGTTCTGCCGGTTATAGCGATCAGTTCGGGGCAGCGTAACGTCATAACGCAAACCCAGATTCAAAGTCAGTTTCGGAGTTGCTTTCCAGTTGTCCAGGCCAAAGAAACCGTACTGGAAGTTTTCGGTCGCCGGCCGAAACTGGATTTCGTAGTAGGAGTTGCCGTTCATGGTGCCCATCAGGAAGCTGGCGAAAGAGTCTCCGCCGCAATAGGCAATTCCTGTGTTTCCGTAAAGTGGATTACTCGCGTCCGGGCAGGCTGCGGACCCGCTCTCGTCGAAGCTGAAGATGCCGAGTGGCGCGTTGGTCTGGATGTAGTTCATCTGGTGCAGCCGCTGGTCAAAGCCGAATTTCAACTCGTGCCGGCCATGCACTTTATCGAGAGTGGCCGACAATTCGCCCGTATCCTGACCGAGCCGGTAGTTGCCGTAGGGATCCGTGCCCGTGCTCGTCCCGCCGTTGTTCGCATAAGTGTTTATATAAATGGCGGGCACACCGTTAAACCCGTTGCTCTGCAGATAGGAGGGGAACCCCAGTGTGGAGAGAGGATCGTTCACGCCGTGAGGGTTGTAGGCGTCGATGTGCCAGACGCCGCGCGTGAAGCCGAATGTCACATTCAGAAGCAAGGTTGGAGTGAACGTATGCGTGTCGTTGACTGCGAACAGGTGGGCATTGGTCCATCCCGGACCACCCTGGCAAGGGTCGGTGAAATTCTTGAAACAGTCGAGACCCTTGGAATGGCTGTACTGGTAGGAATACTTGACGCTAACCATGTTTTTCTCGTTGAAACGGTTGTCGACCTTAATGTCGTACTGATCGTTGTAGTTCAGACTGGGACCTGATCCAAACCAGTTACTGTAAATGCCCTCCTGTGGGGTGTTCGGTTCCGGATAAAGCTGCAGCATCTTCTGCGCCACGGGATCGATCAGATTGCCGGGCACATTCGGCGGTTGGAGATTGGCCGGCAGGTTGGGGTTGCCGGGACTGGTGTAGGCGCCGACTTGGTTGAAGGGAATGAATGTGTTCGGGCCGGTTGCCAGGGCTGCGCCCACATTGCCGTCGTAGATGCGTTGGTATGGGTCGAAGAGTTGCCCACTCGCCACCGTTTGCGTAAAGTCATCGGCCTGCACGCACCGTCCGTAGTTCGGGTCTCCGACTGTCGAGTCCCAAGCTCCAGGATGAAAATTGCCGTTGGAATCGGTATTGCCCTGCGCTAAACACACCTCGCCGAAATCGGCGTGGTTACGCATGGCGTCCGTCGGCACGCCGAACGTAGCGGTGCCCAGGCCCGTCGACCGTAAGCCGTCATAATCGACAAAGAAAAAAGTCTTGTTTTTGATGATCGGGCCGCCAAAAGTGAAGCCGAAATTATTGCGGCGCAACGGTGGCAGGGGTTGCCCAGCCCGATCGGCGAACCAGTTGTTCGCGTCGAACAAGGCATCACGCACGAAGTCATAGCCGCTGCCGTGAAACTTGTTGGTCCCGGAACGCGTGATCATGTTGATCACCGATGACCCGGAAAAGCCATATTCCGCGCTGAAGTTCGTCTGCTCCACCTTAAATTCTTCCACCGCCTCCGGAGACGGAAGATAGGTCGCCTCCGTGATGCCTCCGTTGGGCTCGGAGTTCGTGACCGAAGCGCCATCTGTCAGAATGTCGGCCTGGGCGCCGCGGCTTCCGTTGGAGACAAAGTTCGTGCCGGTACAGGTGACGTCGCACTGGTCGTCCATCTCGGTGACGCCCGGCGCTAGATTTACGAGTTCAATCACTTCGCGGTCGATCAACGGCAGATCGTTGATGAACCTCCGGTTGATGACCTGTCCGGTTTCCGCATCTTGGGTTTGGATAGCCTGGGCTTCGCCACTAACCACTACACTCTGGCTGCTGCCCGCGACCTTGAGTGTCAGATTCGTCGTAGCATTTTCGTTGATGTCCACTTTGAACCGGACGCTGACCACCCTTCCGAAACCCTTGGCTTCCGCCAAGACCACGTACACTCCGGGAGCAATTGAGCGGAAGAGGTAGCGACCGCTGCCGTCCGAAGTCGTGTTAAACGTGTAGCCCTTTTGTTGATCGGCAAGGACAACCTTTGCCCCCTCCACGACCGCCCCAGTACTGTCGGTTAGCTCACCGCTTACGGTGCCGAAGTAGGCCTGGCTGAAGAGCGTGGTGGGAAATGCAACTACGGTTGCCACGATGAAGAAAGCCGCGAGAAGTCTTCGAGAACTGGTCTGCAGTATGGAAGCGAATAGATGCATCTTCCCCCCTTTGGTCGCGTGAAACGGATGTGAGGCGACCATGTCCGAGCGACGGTCGCGGAATATTAAACCGATTTAATGTTTCTCGTCCAGACAGAAATTAATGGCTCAGGTTGGCGACCTGGGCAAGCCAGTTCACCGGCTGAGGAGTGGGATCCGGCGATTCCGGACATCTGGCTGAACCGGCAAAACCGGAGTCCGAGTCGTGTCGGTCACCCTTACATTGAGGTTGCCGGGTGTGACCTTCGTAATCGGCGCTGGTCGTTACCGCATTGCTGCTGCTGAGGGGCGCTCCTAGAATCGGTGGAGGGTTTACTCCGCCTGATTCTGCATGCCTGACATCACAAAACGACTGGACCGAGCCGAGATAGCGAAGCGCGTGGAGCGCGCGGAGAAGCTTTTGCAGAAAGGCAAGACTCCAGAAGCTCTAGACGAATATCTCCTTGTGCTGCGGGACGATGTGGAGAACGACGTGGTGCGGCAGCTGGCCGCGGATCTGTGCCTGTCGCTGAGCCGCAACGCCGATGCGGTGAGGTTGCTCGGCGATCTGTTCGAGCGCCAGGTGGGGGCCGGGGACGCGACCCGTGCCAGCCTGACCTACAAGAAGCTGGCGCGGCATGGCAGTCCGACGTGGCAGCAGAAATTCCGCTTTGGCCAGTTGCTGGAAGGCTCCAATAAGAAACTGGCGGTCGGCACCTACGAAGCGGCGTTGTCGGACCTGGTGAAACTCGGCAAGAAACACGAAGCGGCTGAGATTCTGGACCGCATTGTGGCGCTGGAACCGAACCGGGCCAACCTGCAGCGGGTGGCCGAGTTGGCATCGGAGCGGGGAGACCGCAGGGCCGCTGCGCTGGCGTTTCAGCAAGTGGCGCAGTTGTCCGCGTCCGAGGGCGGTGATTCGGCGCAGTGGTACGAGCGTGCTTACCAGGAAGATGCGTCGGATCAGGGCATCGCGCTGGCCTACGGCAAGACTTTGCTGTCGCAAGGGCAGGCCGGAGCGGCCATTTTCATTCTCGAATCGCAAATGAACTCCGGGCAGGTCACGGTAGGGTTGCGCGAAACCTATGCCGACGCGCTGGTGGCGGCAGGCCGCAACGCCGAAGCTGAGCCACTGGTGTGGCAACTGTTTGAGCAGAATCCGGGGCGCGTACAGCAAGTGATTTCGCTGATTGGAAGCCTGCTGGATGGCGAGCAGGACGACGAGGCGGTAGCGCTGGCGCGCAAGCTGGAACAATTCCAGCGCCGTCGCGGCGAGCGCCGCCAGTTTATCGCCATCATGGAAGACATTACGGCGCAGCGCCGCGCCTGCCCGCAGATGCTGGAGTTTCTCAGCGAACTTTATAACGCGTCCAATCGCGAAAACGACTACTGCCAGACGCTCTTGAAATTGTTTGATCTCTATTGCAGCACCGGTGAATTTGCCAAGGCTGCCGAGTGTCTGGATCGCGCCGCCGAAGTCGATCCCTATGAAGCCGGCCACCTGAAACGGCTGGATATGCTGAAGGGAAAGGTGGACGAAGGACGATTCAAAGTAATCTCGTCGCGTTTCAGCTCTGCCAGCAAGACGCCCGAACCCGCTCACGTGGAAGGGCCGACATTGGGGGCTTCGACGCTGCAGGATCTGATGCTGCAGGCGGAAATCCTGGTGCAGTACGGGATGCGCAACAAGGCGGTCGAGCGGCTGCAGCGGATTCAGGAATTGTTTCCGCGCGAGGAAGAGCGGAACGAAGACTTGCAGCGCTTGTATATGTCGGCGGGAGTGACTCCGCGCTATGCGGGATCGGCGCCGTTGCCTCCAGCCCCGGCTCCGGTGGCTGCGACGGCTCCTGCTCCGGCTCCGGCGGCGCCGCCCGAGCACGCGACGGATGTGCGGGCGTTCACGCGCGTAGCCGAGATTTCGCGCAAGCTGTATCACCAGGGCACGGCCCCGGCGGTGCTCAATACCGCTGTGCGCGAGATTGGAACGCATTGGGAAGCGACGCGCTGCATTGCGGCGATGGGCAAGGCTGGCTCGTCGGCGACCGCGGTAGAAGAGTTCTGCATCGAGGGCCAGAAGAAGGCGAGTCATTCCGCGATTGGTGAGCTGGTTGCGAGCCTGCAGAAGGCGGTCGATGGGCACGAGCCCCTCGCCATTGAAGACGCGCCCAAGGCCGTGGCCTTGCAGGCCGCGCGCAAGGCGGTGAGCGAACTGGGAGCCGCGTCATTGCTGGCCATCCCACTCAGCGACGGCGAAGAAATTGTGGGCATGCTGGTGCTGGTGCACAGCCGGTCGCGGGCGTGGCAGCAGTCGGACATGGTGGTGCTGAAGACTCTGTCGGAGCAGATGGTGATCGCTCTGAATAACGCCGGGTTGCGGCGCCTGGTCAAGAATCTATCGGTAACTGACGAGAAATCAGGATTGCTGAAGCGAGCTTCTTATATCGATCTGCTGTTGGCCGAGAGTAAACGTGCCATTCAAAACGCGTCGGCGCTTTCGGTGCTGTTACTGCAGTTCGGCAAGAGCGCGGCCATGCTCAAGGAATATGGCGAGGCGGAAGTGCAGGCGGTGATGGAACGGGCGGGACAGCTGATTGCGGCCAGCATCCGCACCAATGATCTGGCGTTCCGCTATGACACCATGACGATCGCGATTCTGTTGGGCGAGACTGCGGAAAAGGAAGCCATGCTGGCGGTCGAGAAGCTGCGCAAGATCATTTCCGAAGTACGGTTGCCGGCGAAAGACGATGGCAGCCAGGGACACACGGCGCAATTTTCCGCCGGGCTGGCTGAGGCGGTGATCCGCACGGAATACGATCCGGTCGACGTGGTGACCGAGGTGATCAATCGCGCCGAGCACGCGCTGGCGCAAGCCATGGCGCAGGGGCCGGGGAAGATCATTGCGCTGGGTCCGGCGCTGGCCGCGGGCGCGGTGGCGTAGGCGTTAGTCCGGAATTCGAAGGCTGCCATCTTCGGCGATCGCGAATCCTGGATTCCACGCAACCTCCCATAGAAAACCGTCGGGATCAGAGAAATATCCTGAATAGCCGCCCCAGAAAGCCTCTTCGGCAGGCTTGACGATCTTCGCGCCCGCGGCGGCAGCCTCGTTCAGGACGGAGTCGACTTCCGCGCGAGTACGGCCGTTGTAGGCCAGTGTGATTCCACCGAAGCCGTGGCCGTCGAGTGAAATGTTTGCATCCTTGGCGAGTTCGTGCCGCGGGTAAAGCGCCAAAGCGATGCCTCCGGCTTGAAAGAAGACGATGCCTTCGGTCTGCGCCATCGACCGGCGCCATCCCAGGCGCTCGTAGAATGCGCGGCTGCGTTCGAGATCGGCCACGCCCAGAGTAATGAGGCTGACGCGCTGCTCCATGCGGGACCTCCTTATGTTCGCGATTAACACGCTATCGATCCGGAGCGCCCGAAGCAAGAGCCGCTCAGGGCGGTGACTCAGTTTAAGTCTTTGTCCTTGCGTCATCCCGAACCGTGGCGCAGTTCAGCCACGGGAGGGATCTCGCCGGGCGCGATTCTTAGGGAGATCCCTCTCTCCGCCTGAAAAGCGGCTCCGCTCGGGATGACGCCGCGCTTGAAAGTTCAAACTGAGCCGCAGCCCCGCCAGCTTCGATGGTCAAACCTGCTTACGCGCTGCTAAACTAACAAGTTTGGCTAATCGATTCTGATCGGTTCTGGCCGGATTTCTGCCGAGAAAAATCATGCTGAAGCCTGGGGACATTGCCATCGTCAGTGGGGCGCGCACGCCCTTTGGCCGCTATTGCGGCAAGTTGAAGGACTTTACCGCGCAGGAACTGGCGGCTGTGGCGGCGAAGGGCGCGATTGAGCGGTCCGGAATTGACGCCAAGGAATTCGATCATGCCGTGTTCGGCAATGCGCAGCAGACTTCCGGCGACGCTTTGTATGGCGCGCGGCATGTGGGATTGCGCGCCGGGCTGCCGATTGAGACTCCGGCGCTGACCGTGAACCGGCTGTGCGGGTCGGGCATGCAGGCGATTGTATCGGCGGCGCAGATGATCCAGACTGACGAAGCGAAAATTGTCTTGGCGGGCGGTATGGAGGCGATGTCGCAGGCTCCGTTTGTGATTCGCGGTCGCGATGGTTTTACTTTGGCGCCGGGCGGCAAGCTGGAAGATTCGCTGATGGTGGCGTTGCTCGATACTTACTGCGGGTCATATATGGCGAACACGGCCGAGTTGTATGGATCGCAGCAGGGGATCACGCGCGAGATGCAGGATGAATTTGCGCTGCGCTCGCAGCAGCGGGCGGATGCGGCTTATAAAGAAGGACGCATTCAGGAAGAGCTGGTTCCGGTGCCGCTGCGCAATCATAAAGGGGAGGTTAGTGGAGAGATGTTGACCGAAGATGACCACCGGCGTCCGCAGACCACGATGGAAGGGCTGGCGAAGTTGAAGCCGGCGTTTGGTCAATTCCAAGGAAAGCCGGGAACCGTGACGGCGGGAAATGCCAGCGGCATTGTGGATGGCGGAGCGGCCGTGGTGGTGATGTCGCTGGAGCAGTCGTTGAAGCGCGGGTTGAAGGCGCTGGGACGGATCTGTGGGTGGGGCATTGCGGGCGTGGAGCCGAAGCTGATGGGGCGCGGTCCGGTGCCGGCGTCGAAGATTGCGTTGCAGAAGGCTGGGCTCTCGCTCGATTACATCGATTTGATTGAAGTGAATGAGGCGTTCGCGGCGCAGTATCTGGCGGTCGAGAAAGAGTTGGGCCTCGATCGCGAGAAAGTAAATGTGAATGGCGGGGCGATTGCGCTGGGGCATCCGCTGGGCGCGACCGGGACGCGGCTGGTGATCACGCTGCTATATGAGTTGCGACGGCGGAAGAAAAAGTATGGGCTGGCGACGGCTTGCATCGGTGGCGGGCAGGGGATTGCTATGGTGGTGGAGAGCATGAGCTGAGGGGGCTCCTATGCGAAATGCGCTACTGATTGCTTGTGCGCTTTTTTATGGTTTCGTGCCTGCACTAATAGAGTTTCAGCATGCCATCTTTATTGCGCTCATCCCGATCTTGCTCGGCTTGACCTACTTCGTTTTTGAACGGCATGAATGGGGCGGGCCGCTTCTCCCGTGGTTGTTTGCCTGTATCGCGGTTGGAAGAGTCGCAGCTTATTGGTGGCTGAATGCCAGGCATGGCCGAACCGGTCCGATCGTGGATCAGGAGGTTTGGGTTTTCGGAGGCGTGTCCGGTTTGTGTTTTGCTCTCAGCTTCTGGAAGTGGTTAAGAGATCACAACGAAACGCCGAATCCTGCGAATGGGAAATCGACCTAAAGCTTTTTGTTGAGAACGCTCGTCTGCCTCAGTGTCGAGTGCATAGGTCCTTCGCTTCGCTCAGGATGACAAGGCATTTTCGTTATGAAGGAACCAATTATGGAGATTAAGAAGGTTGGTGTACTCGGTTGCGGGTTGATGGGGTCGGGCATTGCGCAGGTTTGCGCTACTGCTGGATTTGACGTCACGGTGCTTGAAGTGGAACAGAAGTTTCTCGACAAGGGGTTTGCTGGGATTGAGAAATCTTTGGCGAAGTTTGCCGAGCGGCCGGTTGAGAAGGGCGGGATCACGGCGGCACAGAAAGACGCGATCCGGGCGCGGCTTCACGGGACGACCAACAAATCCGATCTGGCGGATTGCGACATTGTGATTGAGGCCATCATCGAGAATGTGGAAGAGAAGAAGAAGATGTATGCGTCGATCGATGGCGTGGTGAAGAAGGATGCGATCTTCGCTTCGAATACTTCTTCGATTTCGGTGACAGAGTTATTAACCGCAGTTAAAAGACCGGAGCGGTTTGTGGGGCTGCACTTTTTTAATCCGGTGCCGCTGATGAAGTTGGTCGAAGTGGTGCGGACCATTGCTACGGCGGACGATGTTTACGAGACGGTTTACGAGTTCGCCAAGAAGCTGGGCAAGGTTCCGGTGCGCACTTCGGACAAGACGGGATTCATCGTAAACCGGCTGCTGGTGCCTTATTTGCTCGATGCGATCCGCGCGTATGAAGAGGGCGTGGGGTCGATTGAGGATATCGATAACGCGATGAAGCTGGGATGCGGGTATCCGATGGGGCCGTTTACGCTGCTGGATTTCGTCGGGCTGGATACGACTTATTACATTACGCATGTGATGTATGACGAGTTCAAGGAGCGGCGGTTTGCATCGCCTCCGCTGCTGAAGCGGATGGTGATGGCGGGGTGGTACGGGCGGAAATCGGGGCGCGGGTTTTATGATTATGCGGACCCCGAGAAGCCGAAGGCGCAGAAGCTTTAGGGATTTGTCATCCTGAGCGGAATGAGAATCTCGCGAAGCGAGATTCTCATGGAGTCGAAGGATCCCTTTCAGCTCCGCATGGCGACGGAATCTGCAAGGCGTTCTAACGAAGGGCAATTGTCGAGAATTCCTCTTGAGGCCGTCGGGTCCGCGAAGGTGAAAGGGGTCCTTCGACTGCGTAAACCGATTCGCTGGGCGAATCGGTTTACTCCGCTCAGGATGACATGCGGGCTGCTTAGTGATGACAGAGGGTGAGTGTTATGAACTTTGAAAACATAGTTCTGGAAAAGAAAAACGCGATTGCCTGCGTCACCGTCAACCGGCCCAAGGTGCTGAACGCGCTCAACATGGCGACCATGGAGGAGCTGCGGGAGGCGTTTCATGACATCAAGAGCGACAAGGCGATTCGCGTCGTCATCTTTACTGGCGCGGGCGAGAAGGCGTTTATTGCCGGGGCTGACATCGGCGAGTTGGCTAAGCAGGACGCGGTGACGGGCAAGGAATATACGCATCGCGGGCAGAGCGTTCTTAATCTGATCGAAAATCTGGGTAAGCCGGTGATTGCCTGCATCAATGGATTTGCTCTCGGCGGCGGCTGCGAGCTTGCTCTCGCTTGCACGATGCGGCTGGCCAGCGACAACGCCAAGCTGGGGCAGCCGGAGGTGAAGCTGGGGATTATCCCGGGCTACGGCGGATCGCAGCGGCTGCCGCGGCTGGTCGGCAAAGGGATCGCGATGCAGCATGTGCTTACGGGCGAGATGATCACGGCGCAGGAGGCACATCGTATTGGGTTGGTGAATGAAGTCACGGCTCCGGCGGAACTGATTCCGCGGGCAGAGGCGATTGCAGCGAAGATTATTGCGAATGCTCCGCTGGCCGTGCAGTATGCGATGGAGGCGGTCAACAAAGGCATGGAAATGACTTTGGCCGAGGGGCTTTATCTGGAGGCGGTTTTGTTTGCTGTTTGCTGCGCTACGGAAGATAAGAAGGAAGGGACTACGGCTTTTCTGGAGAAGCGGGCGGCGCAGTTCAAGGGCAAGTAGTTCGGCGACTGAAAGCCTGATTGGTTGCAGGGGAGATCCCTGGCTACGCCTGAAGAACGGCTCCGCTCGGGATGACGCCGGACTCGGTGGGGAGGCAAGATTGACGGAGAAGAAAATCAAAGTGAAAGTTGAGGCGCCTCCTGAGCCTGAGGTGCGTGCGCTCGAAGGGGAGCTTGATGCTTCGGGCAAGCGCTTTGCGATTGTGGTGGCGCGGTTTAATGCGTTCATCACGGAGCGGCTGCTGCTGAGCGCTTGCGATGGGCTGCTGCGGACGGGCGTTGCAAAGAAAGATATCGACGTTGTGCGGGTGCCTGGGGCGTTTGAGATTCCGGCGGCGGCGCGGACGCTGGCGGAGACTAACAAATACGACGCGATCATTTGTCTCGGTTGCCTGCTGCGTGGCGATACGGCGCACTATGATGTGATCGTCAATGAAGTTACGCGCGGGATTGGGCAGTCGGCCCAGGAGACGGGCGTGCCTCATGCGTTTGGAGTGCTGACTTGTGAAACGCTGGCGCAGGCTATTGACCGGGCTGGGTTGAAGATGGGGAACAAGGGATTTGAGGCGGCGCTGGCGGCGGTGGAGATGGCTTCTTTGAAGAACGCTATCAGCTCTCAGCGATCGGCTCTTGGGGAAAAGCAGGTTCCTCACCCGCGCTTTGCGCGTGTTCGGAATGACAAAAAGAATAATCAAAGACCAAACCGAAAGAATACACGCCGTCGTTGAGCGTCGCTCAAGTAAACTAGCCCCTGGCTTCTAGATTCTAGTCTCCAAGATATCTAGTCCCTCAAAACATGGGTACTCGACGCAAATCCCGGGAACTGGCGCTGCAGATGCTGTTTCAGTCTGACATGGGCAAGCAGGATGCCGAGCAGGTGCGGCGGACGTTCTGGGCCGAGAATGGGACGGCGAGCGCGGAGGTGCGCGGCTTTGCCGACGATCTGTTTCGCGTGGCCACCGACCGCAATGCGGAAATCGACGGGTTGATCGAACGTCACGCCGAGCACTGGCGCATGGAACGCATGGCGGCGGTGGATCGCAATCTGCTGCGGGCTGCCGTGGCCGAGTTGATGGCTTATCCGGAGACTCCGCGGGCGGTGGTGATCAACGAGGCGCTGGAGATTGCGCGGAAATTTTCCAGTCCGGAGTCGGTGCACTTCGTAAATGGAGTGCTGGACAGTGTGGGGAAGGAACTGGAGAAGCCGGCTTAGAAGCAGTGGCTTCGTAATCAGTTCTCAGATTCTCTAGCGGACACTTCTTCTTTTTCTTTTTCATCCCACCCAGAAAACTCTCAGAACTAGCAGCTCAATCATTGTATTTACAGCCTTATGCCCGTTGGGGTCAAAACTGAGGACTGACTGCTGAGAACGAACAAGCTGAGAACCGAGAACTGCTCTACGGTCTGACGGCCAGCAGGCTCAGGGCGCAGGGGGTTGAACCCGGCGTGTAGGTGCAGAATGGATTCAGGTAGTTGGGCAGGCTGGGGAAGGCTAGCTGAAACTCGTCGCTGCCGCCGAGAGCGGTGGTGATGATATGCAGCATACCGTCGCTGCCCCCGACTAGAATGGTGCCGGTATCGACCGACATTTGGGCGGCGATGGGAGTGGCATTGCCCGCGAGTTCGATTCCGCTGGTTACCGAACCTGCGCCGAAACTGTAGACCAGGATGCTGGCGTTGCCGGCGGCTGCGATGTAGATCTGCGAGGCGTCGGCGGTTACGAAGAAATTCAGCGGCTGCAATGTGCCCTGGCCCAATTCGATGCGCTGTACGGCAAGTTTGGGGTCGGGGCTGGGGACAAAGGTCAGGCTCTGCGGACAGATGGTTCCCGTTTGGGGCGCCGAAGTGGTCGCGGTAATTACATCGAAGCCGGTCGCGTCCAGCACCAGCACGTGGATTCCATCAGGAATCTGGAATCCATAAGAGTCTGTGCCTTCGATATGTACGCCGGGCAATACCTGCATGAAAAGGGGATTGTGCGGCAGCGTCAAGACCGCGGGAACGGGAGGGCCTGGGCTGGCGGGGCTGGTTGAGACCTGGTCGTTGCAATTGTTGAATGCTGTCAGATTAGCTGGGTTGCCGTTGGCGGCGGCCTCTGCCACGAATGCAAAGGCGCCATTCGGCGAGAACGCGACCGTGTTCGCGTTGGCCGGGCCCGAGAGAGCAATCGGTCCTTGCAGAGCCTGCACCGTGGAATAAACGTACATCGAACTTCCACCGTTGCCGAAGATGAAGGTATTCAAGGCATCGGGCGAGAAAGTGACCGCTACCGGATCGGAAATATTCAGCGGAGTGATCGCCGGCGAATTGACGTTGGCAAGGCTGACGACGTTGGTCTGATTCACGCTTTGAGCCGTATTGGAGAAGACCGCAAGGCCTCCGTTGTCGGAGATGCCAAGCAGGGTTCCGGTTACCGTACTCAGCGCAGTGAAAGGGTTGCTGTTAGACCCGAAATTCGAAGGGTTGACGACCTGGGCCCCGAACTCGCTGCCCAGAACGGCTTTGTCGCCGGCTAGATCGAAGCGAAGAGAATTGGGCGAAACCGGCAAGGGAAATTCGTTGCCGGCCACAGCCTTCAATGTTGAGACGTTATATACGGACGTGCTGCAGGTTACCGGGGGGATGGGCGCACATCCAGTGCTGGTGGCGAGCACGGTGGGTGAGACGGTGGCGCCGGTGATCAGGCCGGAGATAGCCGTCTCGGCATAAACGGGAGCCGGGATAAGCTGCTGGCAATTGAACGTCGCCGTGGCAAAGAACGCATTGCATTGGGATAGCGGCGAGGAGGGATCAGAGGCCGAGCCGGAAAGAGACGGCGGCACGTAGGGAAATCCGATGTTGCAGGTGGGCGGGCTGCATGAGGCCATTACGGAACCGGAACCGGGTAACGGGGTCGCGATGGTGCAGGTTTGCAGGCATCCGGTGCCCGCAGATATCACGGCGGGTTGAGACGCAGTCCAAGTCAGCGGGATTTTGCTGAGAACGATGCTGCCGCTGGTCGACGGCAGAGAAGTATACCCCATAACGTCGGTCAGGATCGCTGTGACCGGTTCCGTTGTGCCTTTGGCGGTGACGAAGGTGGTTTGATTGGAGACTTGCGATCCGGAGCCGATTTCAAGCGAGACGGTCTTGATTGCGCAGGTCGCAAAAAAGTCAAGCACCGGCGATGTTGCGCCTTGAGAGTTCTGGTAAATCGGCTGCTGAAAGGACGAACTGGAGACACCGCCCGCGGAGGCATAGATCTGCGTGATCCCCGGAAACAGCGCAGTGGCCGTGGCCTGATTGGTAGCGATCGATGTGAGTTGATTGGTGACGGGGTTGATCACGCTATTGTCGATGGGGACCAGGTTTACCACCGTTTGATTGTTCGCGGAAAAGGTAAACGGACCGACCGAGGCCGTGATGTCGGTGCCCTGACTGAACGCGTGGGCTTCCACGGTCATCGACTGAGTCTGGGAAAGGCAGGGCTCGATAATAGGGGCGCCATTGAGGGTAGTTCCGGTCACTGTGATGTTGTCGATCGGAGGATGCACGAAAACCCAGGTAGGGACGCTGTTGGCGCCGAGCGCCGATGCGGTTACCAAGGCCAATCCGGTAGCTCCACCCGTGCAGGTGGTGTAAGCGATGTCGAAGTGGCCGGCGCAGGCTACGCCATTGGGAGCGATGGTCAAAATAGCAGCGTCGCTCGAGGTGTAGGTGATGGGAACATTGAGCGTGGTGCCGGAGCCGGTTTGCGCGGAAGCCGTAAAGGCCTGTGTGCCGCCCACGGAAAGAGAGAGGTTGTTCCCCGGGTTCAGGTTGACTCTGGCGGGAAACAGGGCAGTGCCAGGCTTGCTGGCCTTGCCACATCCACCAACGCTCCATAGACAAAGGATTGCGACCATCAACCGCCAAGCGTTCGAATGCGACCGACCCATGCACCCCTCTTTAGAGCATTTGTCCCGGCCTCGCGCCCCGAAATGGCGCAGGACGAGCCATCGAATGAATTGGAAAACTTGTAGTGTAGAGGCTGGAGACGGAATCGGCAAGGGTGCATGTTGTCAAGGGTTGCGTGAAAGTCTTCGCGAGCCCGTTCGCCCCGCGGGAAAACGGTCAGACTCGCGATGACGCCACATTCAACTCTGAGCTGCCCGAGCCTCTTCGAGCCGATTACAATCGGCCTCCAGATCGTTCGTCAGTGGGATGCAAAAACACGGGTTGACGATGTTTGCAGCGACTTGCTATAGTAGTTTGGTTCCGCGAGTACATCCAGGCTTGCTGTGTGCTGTGAGTTTTGTTGTGCGGCAGTATGCGCAGAAAACTTGCAGTGGAGCTATAGACGAAGAGAAATACGTTTCCGGATGAAGTTGCAGATTTGAATCAACTGGTTCGGAAATTTTCCTCGCTGAAACGTTCCTGCGGTGCCTTCCGCCCTTTTGTGGAAGGATATGCAGGGCAAGGCTGACGAAACGGAGTGCCCCCGGAGTTTGGCCGGGCGCCACCGTCGGCAGCGCAAAACGAAGTTCTAAGGGAATCCAGAATCTCTCTGGCGCGAGTAGGCGAAAGCGAACCTGCGCGGTGAGAAGTAATGGTTGGCCTTGTTTTGCTTGGCATTAGTTTTGCCTAAACATGAGCCGGCCATGCCCACGGATGCGCGTCCTAAACAGGATTGCAAGAGGATTTGAGCGGTGCTGCGCGGCAGGATGTTGAAGCAGGATGTCGCGCGGCTGAGGAGTGACCTAGAGTGCCTACGTTTAACCAGTTGGTAGCTCAGGGCCGCAAGCGGCCCCGTTACAAGACGGCCAGCCCCGCGTTGCAGGGGTGTCCGCAGAAGCGCGGCGTTTGTACCCGCGTGTACACGCAGACGCCCAAGAAGCCGAACTCGGCTTTGCGCAAGGTGGCGCGCGTGCGCTTGACCAACGGAATTGAAGTGACCACGTACATTCCCGGCGTCGGCCACAACCTGCAGGAGCACTCGATTGTGCTGATCCGCGGGGGCCGCGTGAAGGATCTGCCGGGCGTTCGCTATCACGTGATTCGCGGCACGCTGGACGCGGTGGGCGTCGCCGGACGCATGCAGGGACGTTCGAAGTACGGCGCCAAGCGCCCGAAGAAGGGCTAGAGAAGGGTTTAAGAGGAAAACGATTCATGCCTCGTAAAGGACATATCGCCAAGCGGACCGTCCCGGCCGATGCCGTGTATCAATCGGATCTGGTGACGAAGTTTATTAACTCGATGATGTGGCAGGGCAAGCGCTCGACCGCCGAAGGCATCTTTTATGAGGCCTTGGCCAAGGTGCAGGAGAAGGGCGGCGACGAAGCGTTGAAGCTCTTCAAGAAGGCCGTCGAGAACGCCAAGCCGCTGCTCGAGGTCAAGACCCGCCGCGTCGGCGGCGCGAACTATCAGGTGCCCGTGGAAGTGAATGCCGACCGCCGGACGTCGCTCGGGATTCGCTGGCTGATTACCTACGCCCGCGCCCGCGGTGAAAAAGGCATGGTTGAGAAGTTGACCAATGAATTGCTGGACGCCGCCGCCGGTAAGGGCGCGGCCATCAAGAAGAAAGAAGATGTACACCGCATGGCGGAAGCCAATAAGGCGTTCGCGCATTACCGGTGGTAAGAAGCTCCTAGCTTCTAGCTGCTAGCTAAAACGCGTAGGCTGGCAGTTCGGTTTGGCTAGAAGCTAGTGGCTAGAAGCTAGAAGCTTAATTTTTCGAGAGCCCCAGAAAGAGTTAGAGAGCCGTGCCCAGAACAGTCCCATTAGAACGCTGCAGAAACATCGGCATCATGGCCCACATCGATGCCGGCAAGACCACTACGACGGAGCGCATCCTGTTTTATACGGGAAAGACGCACCGCATCGGAGAGGTGCACGAAGGCACTGCGACCATGGACTGGATGGAACAGGAGCAGGAGCGCGGCATCACGATTACGTCCGCGGCCACGACCTGCACCTGGCGCGATATTCGCATCAATATTATTGATACCCCCGGCCACGTCGATTTCACGGCCGAAGTCGAACGGTCTTTACGAGTTCTAGATGGCGCTGTTGCCGTATTTGACGCGGTGCACGGGGTGCAGCCGCAGTCGGAAAAAGTCTGGCGCCAGGCCGACAAATACGGCGTGCCGAGAATTTGTTTTATCAACAAGATTGACAAGATGGGTGCCGATTTCGAGCATGCCGTCGATACCATCCGCAAGCGCCTCAGTGCCAAGCCCGTCGCGATTCAATTTCCCATCGGCCAGGAAGACAAGTTCCGTGGCGTCATCGACCTTATTAATATGAAGTCGATTGTGTGGCAAGACGACACCATGGGCGCGGAATACATTACGGAAGAAATTCCCGCCGAGCTGAAAAAGAAAGCCGAAGCTTTTCACGCCCAGCTGGTCGAGACCATTGCCGAGAACGACGACGAAATCCTGCACAAATTTCTGGAAGGCGAAGAGATTACCGCCGACGAACTGCGTTCGTCGCTGCGCAAGTCGACCATCGCGCTGAAAGTATTTCCGGTGGTGGTGGGAACGGCATTCAAGAATAAGGGCGTGCAGCCGCTGCTCGACGCGGTGGTCGATTATCTGCCTTCGCCGCTCGATGTGCCGGAAACGCATGGACTGAATCCCGACAACGGGGAAAAGATTTTCCGCCATGCCGACGACAAGCAGCCCTTCTCCGCGCTGGCGTTCAAGATCATGGCTGATCCGTTTGTCGGTCAGCTGACATTTATTCGCGTCTACTCCGGCCAGCTCAAGACCGGCGATTCCGTGCTGAACGTGCGCACGACCAAGACTGAGCGCATCGGGCGTCTGCTCAAGATGCACGCCAACAAGCGCGAAGAGATCAGCGAAATTCTCGCGGGCGATATTTGCGCCGCGGTTGGTTTGAAGAATGTGGGCACCGGCGACACGATTTGCGATGAAGATCATCCGATCGCACTCGAGTCGATCACGTTTGCGGTTCCCGTGATCTCGGTTGCGGTCGAACCCAAGACCAAGGCCGACCAGGAAAAAATGGGTATGGCGCTCAGCCGCCTGGCCCAGGAAGATCCTACCTTTAAGGTTCACACCGATCCCGACAGCGGACAGACCATCATCAGCGGTATGGGCGAGTTGCACCTGGAGATCATCGTCGACCGCATGATGCGCGAGTACAAGGTCGAGGCCAACGTCGGCAAGCCGCAGGTAGCTTACCGGGAGACGATCCGCAGGCACGCCGAAGCCGAAGGCAAATACATTCGCCAGACTGGCGGCAAGGGCCAGTACGGACACGCCAAGATTTATCTCGATCCGCAACCGCCGGGTGTGGGCTACGAGTTCGTTAATGACATCACGGGCGGCTCGGTCCCGAAAGAATTCATCAAGCCGATCGATCAGGGGATTCGCGAGGCGCTCGAAGGCGGCATTCTCGCGGGCTATCCGATGGTCGACGTCAAGGCTACGTTGTATGACGGCAGCTATCACGATGTTGATTCGAACGAAATGGCGTTCAAGATTGCCGGCTCGATGGCGTTCAAAGAGGCCGCGCGTAAGGCGTCTCCGGTGCTGCTGGAGCCGGTGATGGCGGTCGAAGTGGTGACGCCGGAAGATTATGCCGGCGTGATCATGGGCGATTTGAGTTCGCGCCGTGGCCGCATTGAAGGCATGGAGCACCGCGCCGGTTCACAGGTGATCAAGGCCATCGTCCCGCTGGCGGAAATGTTCGGTTACGCGACCCATATGCGTTCGTCGACGCAGGGCCGCGCGGAATACTCGATGCACTTTGCGCGCTATGAGGAGGCTCCGCGTTCCGTCGCGGAGGAAATCATCGCGAAGGTGCAAGGGACGGCGAAGTGACTGCACGCCCCGCGGTTCGCTCATCAGAAGGCGGATCAGAAGTTTGTAGTGGATCGAAGATTTTGGGTTGCGGACGGCCGGCGGGCAGAGTTCGAAGCCGCTTTCAGTGTAGGCGGACCGTGGGCAAGGTTGCTGTTCGGGGCTGAGGGGTATCTGTTCACCGAAGTATGGTGTGAAGCCCCCGAGGCGCGGCAGTATCGCGTGAAAGATAGTTGGGCTTGGCACCGGAACTTTGAGCGTTTTCGGGATCGGGTCCAGGCGGAGTTTGAAGAGTTTGAACGGTGGCTTCGCTCCAAGGGGCTGATTGAGAAAGAACAATTTCTCGGGGCATATTACGAGAAGTTGGACGACGGAAGCGAAGAAGGTTTGGTTTTAAGCTAGAAGCTAGAAGCTAGAAGCTAAGAGCTAGGAGCTAAGAGCTGAGTTATGGCGAAAGAAAAATTTGATCGCAGCAAGCCGCACTGCAACGTTGGGACGATCGGTCACATCGATCATGGCAAGACCACGTTGACGGCGGCCATCACGAAGGTTTTGTCGAAGCACAATCCGAAGAACACGTTTCGGTCTTTCGACAGCATTGATAACGCGCCGGAAGAAAAAGCGCGCGGCATAACGATTGCCACGGCGCACGTCGAGTACGAGACCGCGAACCGGCACTACGCGCACGTCGATTGCCCCGGCCACGCCGACTACATCAAGAACATGATCACGGGCGCGGCGCAGATGGATGGCGGCATTCTGGTAGTGGCGGCGACGGATGGTCCGATGCCGCAGACGCGCGAGCACGTGCTGCTGGCGCGGCAGGTCGGCGTGCCGTATCTGGTTGTGGCGTTGAATAAGGTTGACGCAGTCGATGATCCGGAACTGCTCGAGCTGGTTGAACTGGAAGTGCGCGAGCTGCTGAAGTCGTACAAGTTTCCTGGCGACGATGTGCCGGTGGTGCGGGTATCGGCACTGGGCGCGCTGAACGGGGAAGCCAAGGCGGAGGCGCAGGTCGACGAGTTGATGGCGGCGGTGGACAAATACATTCCGCAGCCCGCGCGCGAACTCGATAAGCCGTTTCTGATGCCGATCGAAGATATTTTTTCGATTCAAGGCCGCGGCACGGTCGTGACCGGAAGAATTGAGCGCGGCAAAGTGAAGGTTGGCGAAGAAGTAGAGATCGTCGGCTTCCGCGAGACCCGCAAGACGGTCGTG
>Ga0307476_10000511_pt1 | contig 29127 bp, 35 predicted proteins | sample atmos_gasesECM2C_2_FD_203314 | JGI IMG/M metagenome (GOLD analysis project Ga0307476, IMG submission 203314) | Hardwood forest soil microbial communities from Morgan-Monroe State Forest, Indiana, United States - atmos_gasesECM2C_05 | ecosystem: Environmental > Terrestrial > Soil > Temperate...
CAGCACTTCCTTGCCTGTCTCTGCATTCCATATTCTCGCGGTCCTGTCCGAACTCCCCGTTGCCAATCGCTTCCCGTCCGGACTCCAGGCCACGCTCGAAACACTGTCACTGTGGCCTCTGAGGGTTAGCAACTCCTTGCCCGTTTCGGCGTCCCAAACCTTAGCGGTCCTGTCCGAACTCCCCGTTGCCAATCGCGTCCCGTCCGGACTCCAGGCTACGCTACGAACCCACTCGTACTCGCTGTGCCCGTGGCTCAGGGTAAGCAGCTCCTTTCCGATTTCGGCATTCCAAACCCTTGCGGCGTTGTCCGCGCTCCCGGTCGCTAGGCGTTTCCCGTCCGGGCTCCAAGCCAAGCCGTAGACATTGTTATCGTCGTCTATCAGAGTCAGCAACTCTGTCTTCGCTTTTGCATCCCACACCTTGGCGGTCTTGTCTGAGCTGCCCGTCACCAGAAATTTCCCGTCCGGGCTCCAAGCGAGGCTGGAAACCCGCTCGTCTTTGCCGTAGCCCACCAGTGTTAGCAGATCCCCCCCCTTCTGGGCATCCCAGACCTTGGCGGTATTGGCCTTGCCAGAGGTCGCTAGGCGTTGCCCGTTAGGGCTCCAGTTCACGGTCAATTCGCCGAAGCCGCCCACCCTAAGGACTTCCTCTCGCGTCACTAAATCCCACACTTGAGTGGAACCACTCGCAAACGCCAAGCGCTGACCGTCAGGGCTCCAAGCCACGCTCGCACCAGCAGCCCCTATCAGATGGCCGGTTTCCCCCTGGCCAAGGGTTAGCAACTCCTTCCCCATTTCGGCGTCCCAAACCCTGACGGTCCTGTCCGAACAACCAGTCGCCAAGCGCCTCCCGTTAGGACTCCAAGCTAAGCTCTGAAGACTAAAAGCGTAGTCGGGAAACCGCCGTACGCGGCGAGAATCCATTATTCTTTCCCATGTGCTCTGGGCACTCAGGGTCATCAACTCCTTGCCCGTCTCAGCATCCCATATTTTCGCGGTCCTGGATCCACCCACTGTAGCCAGTCGCGTCCCGTCCGGATTCCAAGCTACGCTCGAAACACCTTCGTACCTCCTCTGACCGTGGCTCAGGGTTAGCAACTCCTTGCCCGTTTCGGCGTCCCAAACCTTAGCGGTCCTGTCCGAACTCCCCGTTGCCAATCGCTTCCCGTCCGGACTCCAGGCCACGCTCGAAACACTGTCACTGTGGCCTCTGAGGGTTAGCAACTCCTTGCCCGTTTCGGCGTCCCAAACCTTAGCGGTCCTGTCCGAACTCCCCGTTGCCAATCGCTTCCCGTCCGGACTCCAGGCCACGCTCGAAACACTGTCACTGTGGCCGGTCAGGGTACGCCGGACATGCGATGCTGTGAGGGCATTGTGTAACTGCTGTTGGGCCTCAGGAAGAACGGTGTGACCATCGGGCCAAGTGGCGGCTATGCTTTGCGCGGCAATCAGCACCGAAAGCTCAGGATCGGAGCTCTCGGCAAGGATTGACGTTGCAACCAACTGGCGAGCGCGAGCTAGCGCTTCCTGCCAAGAGGCGAAAAGAGCCGCGCCAAGGACCAGCAATAATGTCGCGCCAATGACTACTGACAATTGCCGGAGCCTTCTGGCCCGCCGCCTGACCTGCTCGTTCAACTCGTTGAGCCGTTGAATCTCTCCTGCTTCCCATTCCTGGCTCGCCCGGATGTACTCTTCCTGAACGGTTGCCGCCTTAGGTTCCTTGAGAGCTGCCTGGGCCAGCCAGTGGATGCCATTCTGCAGGTCCATTCCGCGAAGCAGAAAAGCGCTGTCACGGCCTCGAAGGTCCCATTCGCGAGCGCGGACCAGCAGGCGAGTGTGAGAGCGGACCCAATCCAAATCCGTATCGAGGGCTTGAATCAGAGACTGTACGCCGCTTTCAAAGCTGCCCTCAGTGAAAGCAATCCACTGGATTCGAGCGAGGGCTGGGGGCAAGTCCTTGTTCTTGACCGGGCGACACACGACGGGAATCAGTCGCTTGTGATTCGCCTCGGCATAAGCAACTTCCTCTCGGCACATCTCGGAGGCGCAGGAATCCGGGCTCACAACGAACAAGAAATTGTCAGCGGCTTCGATACTGGCAAAAATTTCTCTCTGCCACTCAGCGCTGGGCGGTATGTCTTGCCAGTCGATCCACGCGTCCCGGTTGTGTTGGGCCAAGCTTTCATGCAGTCGGCGTACAAAGTCCTTGTCTTTGCTGGAGTACGAAATGAAGACATCCGACATGGCGCGTTGACTGAGACAAAACTCTGGCCTGAGATATTACACCTGGAAGCGGAAATGGCTAGGTCCACCAAGAGCGAGCCACGAGTCACCAAGTAGATCGACAAGGGGGCGCTCTCCCAGTCGGATGAGCGTGTGAATCTGGGTTCGGAAATCATCAGTTTTGTTAACGGAATCGGCGCCAATCTGCGATACGAAGAATCAGCGACTTCGCGGCAACGGAGGGCAGGGGCGGCGTCTAAGGTTTTGCTAACGCCTGGAGCTTCCCGCGTCTCGATTTTTCTGCGCTGATTGTTCGGAGTTTTGTACTTTTCCCGCGAACAAAATTCTTGGGAGGAGTCATGGGCGAACCTTCTCGGCAGCTTGATCGCGGCACTTTCTCAGTGGATCCGTGGCCGAACTCGCGAGCAGTCTGGCGGCAGTCGGTTACCCTTTATTTCTGACCTGTGCCCTCTCAGTTCACCACGTTTGACGGCGTCATCATTGCCGCCAGAATGTCATCCTGCGCTGCCAGACGATCCTCGCTCATGCTGTGGGCGTAAATTCCGAGCGTCGTAGCAACGTCACTGTGGCGGAGCATCTTCTGCACCGTTTTCACGTCCGTCCCTTTTCGCACGAGGAAACTCGCCAAGCTGTGACGCAGGTTGTGGAAGCCAAAGCGCACCTTCTCGCCTTCTGTAAGCACGCCTGCCTTCACCGCAGCCGGACGGAGATGATCTTCGACCAGCATATTGGCGACGCGGGGTTGCTTACCTTTAAGCCGAGCGCTGGCAAAAACCCAGTCCGTCAGCTGAGCGTAAGGAGTCTGCTCCTGCCATTGGCGAATGAAGCCTGCAAGTAGCGGGACCAACGGAACTGGAGCCTTGCTTGCGGCGCTCTTTGACTTACCCACCTTCCCGCCCGTCCACGAGCGCCGGACAAAAACCTGCTGGTTGTCGTAGTCCACATCTGCCCACTGCAAACCAAGGCACTCGGAAATGCGAAGCCCCGTTGCCGCGATGAGGAGTGTGAGAGTCCGCTCCGGTTGAGGCATCGCCATTAGAATCCTGAAGCATTGCTCCGGTGTGATGATCTTCGCCTCGTATTCCGACTGAGTCTTCACCCGGACAAACTTCATGGGGTTGGCTTCCCCGGTGCGAGGAATCAACCCATAGGTCTGCCCGTGCTTAAAGACCAAGTTCATCACACGGCGGATCTTGTCCACAGTAGGGTTCTCTAAATTCTCCATTCGCTTGGTCGCTTTCAACCACTGCATGATCTCCAGCGGCTCGACCTCCAGCGCGGGACGATTTCCCCAGCGAGGAATCAGTCGATTGTTCAGGATTTGAAGGTAGCGTTCAATGGTTGTGTGGGACTTCTGGTCGTCCGCTTCGGCAAGTTCGCCTAGTTCATACTTGATATAGTGCCGCGCTATATCGCCGAACATAACCCGGCCCGTCAAGCCCAGTTCGTGGTTGCGGTTAAGTCCACGATGTTCGACTTCGGCCCAAGCATCTTTTTCTTTTGGAAGAGCGGACAGCGACCCGATGACAACCGTATTCTCGACTCTGTGGCCGTCCGTTTGGCGGGTTTTGTAGTAGTGGTAAATCCACACTTTGCCCGCTTTCTTGCGCGCTTCCTTCGTTAGCCATCCTTTCCGCTCCACTCAGAATCTCCTACTAAGCCATCCCGGGGTGTGCACTGGGAACCATACCGCCTCTCCTGCGAGACGAAAACCCAGAGGCTCCAGCCGCAGAAAGGGCGTCGGCAAGCTCACTCAGCCGGAATCGCCAAAGGCGCCTCACACCTTCGCCAATGGGGTGACCGGGCAACTTGCCTGCCCTTGCCAGTTCTAGAATCCGACGCCGATTGAGTGATAGAAATTTCGCCGCTTCGTCGGCGTCCACGAAGCGTTCCAGTGCTTCAGAGGTCATTGTCGTGCTCCAACGGGCTAATACTCCTGATGCCCAATGCATCACGAATTTCGGAAGACGCATGACTTCCGTAATTGGCAGTGACCTTCTGCCCTGAACGAAAATTCGGATACTCGCGTGAGGTGCGCCTAATGCCGTCCAACTTTGAAACCCTGTCTGTAGCGCAACTAAAGGAGAGACTAGAACACACCTGGCGCAAGCACGAGAGACTGTGCCGAGAGTCTATGGGGGAGCTCCTGTATTGCCTACGCAAAAAGCTGAAGGCTCCCGGGAAGCGCAATGATCGACGGCACAGAAAGGAAGGATTTGGCGCGTGGTGTGAAACGAACCTCGGTATCAGTCGTCGAACCGCCGACCGCTGGGCCGATGAGTGGGCCTTCGCAAACGGCAAAAAAAAGAAGCCGCAAAAAGCAACCCCTAGACATACTGACCAAAGGTTGGATGGCGCGGAGACAGGACCTCCAAAGATAACCTTCAACCTTCCTCTGCTCCTAACCGAAGGTCAGCACGAGGAATTCATGTGGGCCGTAGAGGCTATCGGAGAGGATGAAGTGACGGGACTTGTCTTCACAATAGTGACAGAGAAAGCGAAGGAACTGGAAGGTCCTCGTCCCGCTGACCCTTTCCAACTGCCCCCGAAACGCCCCGCGGCTTCGAGCACTAACGACACCATTCTTCAGGACCTTGGGGCTGAGCAGCAATCATCGGGGCATGTATGAGCACCCACTACGCCGAGGGCGAGGATCTAGAAATTAAGCCGAAACAGCCAAGCGTCAAGGCATTTGTGGAGGAGGTGATCATACGGCCCGATTTCTCACTGAAAGAAGCGGAAGAAAAGTGGCTGAACAAGAGGTTCGACCGGACCCACCTATTCAAATACCGCCCGGAAACCAGCACGTTTTATCGTACCGAAGACGGCGAGAACAAGTTGCTATTCCTGCGCGACGTTCTGTCCCCTGACATCTATAAGAAGGCATACGACCAAGTCCGCGATCATAGGATTTACACCCCAGCTTCAGACTCCAAGCGCGCAGCATTAAAAGACAGCCCAGGCGGGGACTGCTTATTCGGATACAACGACCAGCTGAAGCCTGATTCAACGGGACGCCGCCAGACACATCCGCAATTAACCGCAAAATCCGTCAAGTTTTTCCCTCGGTTCCGGGGACTCTGGCCGCTGTGTTGGGAAATGGAAGAATTGCTTGGACTATATGTGCCAGGTTATTGGAAAGGTCGTCAAATCGACGAGTCGCATGGGCCTGCTTTTCGCGCTGAGGAATACCGTAGCGACTTCTTCAAGTATCCCGCCGAATACAAGTCGCTCGTAGAAGCATGGGAAAACTGGGGTTTCTGGTACAACATCCCCGGTTCCAACTTCACGACGATCACATGTAACTGGAATACGGTATTTCGCGCCCACAAAGATGCCAACAACTCCTCCGGCGCCTTATCGTGTTTGGCCGCATTCGGCAACTACCGCCATGGCGAACTCGTTTTTCCGCGACTGGATGTCGCTTTCGGCGTGAAAGAGCGAGACATGCTTGTCTGCGATTGCCCGCGAGAGCTTCACGCGACGGTACCGCCGTTGGGTACGCGGTTCTCGCTCGTTGCCTACACGCGTGAGGGGCTGACGAAATCGGGTAGGTGGAAGGCGAAAAAACCAAAAAATGATCCTGCTCTTCTTAGACATTGATGGCGTAATCATAAATCGTCAGTCTTCGACAATTAGATACGACAACGCAAATCCTGATTGCGTGGCTCGCCTAAACGGATTTATTCGACAGACCGGTGCAAAGATTGTCGTCATCGGTGCGTGGCGGATAGGCCGAACAGTGAGCGAGCTTCAAAAGATACTGGACGGCTGGGGTGTAGAAGGTGTCGTGATCGGTAAAGCACCCCAGGGCCCACATGGGTGTCAACGCGCTGACGAGATCGAAGTGTTCCTGCGCGATTGGGAAGGTCCGACGATTCAGTCCTTCGTCATGCTGAGCGACGACGCTGATTTTGGGCAGTTTCTGACGCACCTCGTGCGCACGCGATTCGAGTCCGGACTGACAGTAAACGATCTGGAAATGGCGATAAAGATTTTGGAAAACCGCAAGGGACCCAGTATCAACTCTACGCGGCCTATTTGATAGCGGTTCAAAGTCACGCGGTGTTCATGGCGCAGTTCGGATCAAGTGCTACTAGCAATAAGTCATCTACCAAAACAATGGACGAGTTGATCAAACGCGGAACCGTCGTCCGGGTGGACAAGGAAGCGTCCTTGCCATCGGACCAACTCCATCTTCGGGACAGGCTCGGAAAGGTCGTTGAGGACAGCCTGCCCGGTACTGCCGTCTTGTTGGATTTCTATGAAAACAAGATAGAGCAGATACACAGCGATGTGCTTTCAGTAATCCTTGACCGCGACGATCCCAAGTGGAACATACGAGCCAGCACCGCACGGGTCTACTGGTCCAACCCTGAAAGTCGACGAAAACCCGGAAACGTCCGTCGGCTGGATGCAATGAAAAGGCGACTTGCCACGGGGTGGAGACCGTCCCGGTGGAAATATTCGGCGGAAGTAGTTACGAAAACGCGGGAGTTCGTCCTACAGAATCCTACGATGAAATTGGCCGAGATCGCCAAGGTGACCGGAACGGATGAGGGATGGGTCAATGGTATCCGCCAAAGGTTGAGGCAAGAGGGTCTGCTGGCGAAATACGTTGTCAATGATGCTACGAAGGCCAAAATTGAAGCCATCTTGCGAGAGCAAGCGGAGCATCGGACCATCAAAGGCGACCTGACCGCAATCCTCGCGAGGCAGTTCAACGTTAAAGAAGGAACTGTCACCGGCATACAGAAGAGAGCCGGGATCTGTTTTCAGCAACCCGGCTCCGCCTATCTTTCGTTTGCCAAAGCCCGAGAATGGGCGCAGGCGTCGGGAATCAAAAGTTCCGACGATTGGCAATACGCACGACTCCCAAAAGACATTTCACGCTACCCACACACTATATACAAAGATGAGTGGACGGGCTGGCGCGACTTTCTCGGAAACGATCCCTGGGTCCAAAAGGGCCGCACCATTGAGTACCTCAAGAACCTCCAGAAGTTGCTACCCCACCTATCCGATGCGGACGTGTTGACGCTACTCCGACAGGCCCGGTTGTTGAATCGCCTCGGAAACCTGCGTTTGAGTGGAGGAGCGGCAGGAATCCTGAAATCTCTTCGTGGAGGTGAGCTGCCGGATTTGCGCGATGATAAGGTTAGAGTATCAGACGATAAAGATTTAGATGAGATCGTTGATAGTGATTATGTCTCGCCCGAATCAGCAGCCGACCCACATCTACCGGATAGACTGCAAAAACTCAGAGCGACAACCAACACCATTCAATACGTCAAAGAGAGCCAGTTGTGCACACTGCGTGCCAAGTGGTTCCGTGACGGCATCGCACCTAAATTGAGTGGTGATGGCGGCGAACTCTTTCAGGAGATCAAACAGGAGTTTGAAGCTGAGGTTGCCGCCGTCGAAGCATTACCAACGCCATGGTGGCATCTGCAAAAAGGTGGTGTGTTGCTGCCTCCGAGTCCGATGCAGAAGTATGTCGCGTGGCGTCTCAAACAAGACCGTGTCCTCGGCAACTGGTCGGGTACCGGAGCAGGAAAGACGGACTCCGCCGGGTTGGCATCCTATGTGGTTGATTCCGAGTTGACGGTAGTTCTTGCCGTCAACAGCACGCTCCTGGGTTGGAAGAAACAGCTGGAAGAAACCTTTCCTGACAGCAAAGTCTTCCTCCGTTGGGATGACGTGCAACGCGGGCAGGGATGCTTCTTGGTTCTCAACTACGAAAAGTTCCAGATGGGCAGCGAGATGGTGCAGAAGATCATAGCTCTTCAGCCGGAAATGGTCGTCTTGGATGAAATTCAATCTATCAAGCAGCGGAAAGATGGCCACAGCAACCGGAGCGTAACTGTTCGGGACATGCTTAACGAGTTGCCACACGCTTATGTTCTCGGCATGACGGCGACTCCCGTGGTCAATGAGTTGCGAGAAGGTATCTCTCTGTTGGAAGCCATCAAGCGAACGCGGTTGCCTCTTAAAACCAGAGCAACTGTCACCTACGCGCTCGACTTGTATGCCGCTCTGCGGAAAGCCGGGGTCCGTTACATCCCCCGATATGACCAGACTGAAGAGAAGGTCATCCTAACGGAACGCTGCGATGATTTGCGTGCGTCTCTCTCGCAAGCAAGCGACATACTTCCCATTGAGCAGGTACTCGTCGGTGCCAAGCTGGAGAAAGTGAAGGACCGGATTCAGCCGGGTACCGTTCTGTATATGGAATATACCGCAGGATTGGTAGAGCAAACGCGATCATTCGTTCAGTCCCTTGGCTACAGCGTTGGCGAGTATATCGGCGAGACGGATAACGAGGAGCGCGAGGCCATCAAGCAGAAGTTCATCGCTGGCGAGATTGACGTATTGATCGGAAGCCGAGCGATTAGCGTTGGAGTTGATGGTCTGCAACATCGGGCGAAACGACTCATCCTCCTCAGTCTGCCTTGGACGCACGCTGCCTATCAGCAGATCGTGGGTCGCGTTTATCGCCAAGGTGGAACTGGTAACGTCGAAGTAGTCATCCCCCAGATTGTTGTGGGCGATTGGTCTTGGGACAAGATGCGGTACCAGCGTATCGAATACAAGAGGACGCTGGGTGATTGCGTGACGGATGGAGTAGTCCCAACGTCAGCTCTCCACGAGGGGCGCATAGAGTTATTCAACAGGGCAATGAAGGCACTCAATAAACTGAGCGACGGAGCAACCGCCTGAGCACCGTACTGGCAGTCCGAGGGACAAACGGTTCCGGTAAGAGCACACTGATACGGCGGTTCATGTCTGAAATGGATAAGCGGACCGGGCGCATCGCTTGGGACGGCAAAGTCTCGGGATACCGATTCAAATATCAAGACCGAACCGTCTTCGTGTTGGGTCGCTACGCAAACGACTGCGGTGGATTAGACTCCAGCTTCAGCTACAAGGGAGCAGCCGATGACGTTTGCGAGGCTATCCGGGAGCTTGCTGAATACGGTGATGTAATAACGGAGGGAGTTGTGGCGATTAGCAGCTATGGCGTGAAGCGGATGCTACAACTTGCAACAGACCTCGCGGCCGAAGGTCATCACCTTATTCTGGCGACCCTGGATACGCCGCAAGAGGTTTGCATCGAGCGCGTGAAGGCGCGCCGCTTGGGAAAAGGAAACACAAAACCCTTCGATCCCGGCAACCTAAGGAGCAAGTTTTACGCTATTCAGAAAGACCATGACACACTCTTTGCGGCAGGAATAGACTGCCGTCGGATCTCTGACTCTGCCTCGCTGTCTGAGCTCATTTCCGTGCGTGTTCCGTCTACGGCAAGCCCAATCAAGTAGTTGCTCCGCAGGACTCGGCACTGACAACGGCCCTGCTGCGCAAATTCCTTCCGCAAATCTTCAAAAGCCACTTCCGCACAGTAATAACGCTTCGAAGCACAAATTGCTCCGCTGAGGCAATCTGACATTCAGGGATTGTCGCGACAAAGGGCCGCGTCACCTTCTCTCAGCGGAGCAGGGCGCGGCCCCAATTTCTTTTGGAGAACGGTATGGCAGACGCCCAACTTTTCAGATTGTCGAACGGCGACAACATTGTTGTTGAGAAAGACGGCAAAGTGATATTCGACTACACACCCTTCGACGGCGGTCACCGCGCTGAAGAGGACATTTCACGGACCTCGTTAGGGACTCTCCTTAGAGCGGTCCTCTTAGAGCACGGCTCCCTAGAGGCTCCGCTTAGAGTACGTGGGTCCGAGTTTCCTCTTAGAGATTCCGCACTTAGTATTGAGTGTTTTAGTGCCTCTGGCAGTAGTGCCTCCGGCGGAGTGTTAGTGCCTAACGGCAAGCGGTCACCAAGTCTGCTGAAGCAGGAAATCAAAAACCAGCTCCTCGCTGCCAACATTCCTGCCGAAGAGGTTGAGTTCTTCGGTACCGTCCACGTCTATGTCGAGTATCTGAACAACTCCCGCAATCCCGTGAAGACCGCCCAGACCTTCCGGGCGAAACCTTCCTATCCCCGGAGATTCAAATCCTGGTCCGACCGCCGCAAGGCCAAACAGAATGAGGGAGGTTCCGCCGCCGCGCCGGACTCCCGTCCGCCCGACTTGCGTTGTGGCTCCTGCGAAGCGTTGCTTCACTCCGACAACCCCGACGAAGTCTACGAACAGAGTGCCAATTTCATACACCGTCAGGATGGTGAGATTTGCTGGCCTATAGAGGGTTGATATGCCTTTAAGACGATGCCGAAGGAGAGGGGGATCAACCAATGCAGGACAACGAAGGAATGGTAACCAACCAAGATCGTGCGGCACGGGCCGCGAAAGCGATTGCCCTGATCACAGACGGGGGACGTCCGTACGAAGTCCTGACCGATTTGCTTCACTGGTGCGATCAGAAGGGCACAGACTTTGGGGAAGAACTCGAGTTGGCCCGGCGGATGTTCTTCGCGGAGAGAGCGGAGGAACACGAAGATGCCACGGAACTCTAAGCTCCCACTCCCACCTGTCGCATACGCGGTCAACAAGCGGTTCCTCGGCCGGTTGCAACGAAATGGACAATTCTTCAGCGTAGACCGCTGTTGAATAGGTGATGGCCTAGATCGGGAAGCTTGTTGATGAGAGTGAGTCAAACACAACGCGGCCCGCTGAGTCAAAGAGAGCAGCAGCAGATTAGGCGTGCGACAGTTCGTGCTTACTTTGGATTTTGCGACGAGTGCTCGACGTATCCCCACAACCTGACGAACTATCTCACGATCATGGGCTGGATTGACGAGCGCCGAATCGAGATGGAGGCGGAGGGCAGGCGATATTGGGTTCCGACCGACTGGGACTTCTGGCAAGCCCTGCGCGATTGCGGGGACGACTTGGTCAAACCGTAACCAATTCATCGCACGCTAGGGCGCATGAATCCCACACTTGAAAATCAGGATCGCGTCCACGCTCGCGCTCGAATAGCTCCTCGCGCCCAACCCACTGCGAATATTCCCGGTTGCGTATCTTGAGCCAACTTGCGTGCTCCGGCAGATAAGGGTCGACCCTGCGCTTCGCCACAATTCCTTCAAGATCGTGTTCGCATGCGAGCCGGAACAGCCCTATGCCGTCTCCATCAATGTGATCGCAGTAAAGAAGTCGTTCGCCGCGCTTCGGTACAACGGCGTGAAGCCGCAGTTTGCGGTCGGCTAGCGGCAGATAGCGGAGATCCTCACCGTTTCGGAATCTACGATTCTCCCCCTCATCGTCCGATTTTGGGTGCTCGTCCCAGAGGATATCGAAAGCGTAGAACAGCGGTTCAGCACGTCGGAACAGCAGATCCCGGAACTGCGGCTTGCCATGAGAATCGATGCAGACGATTTCGCCATCAAGGACGCAACGACGCCCGTTCAAGTCGCGAGCTAGTCCTTCGCATAGAGCCGGAAATGACTCGAATACATTTCCATTGCGCGAGACGAGCCGCGCGCCCTTCGCGTCGGAATAGAGCAGCGCCCGGAACCCGTCCCATTTGATCTCGAACGACCAGTCAGGATTGCAGAACGGAGCGCGAGCGCGACCCAGAGGCATCGGGTTTAACTGTGCTAGGAACACTGTCCGCAGTATAGCTGAAGTGCCCTCCGGCGCGGCCAGCGCAGAACCTCGCTGTAAGAGAAATAGCTCCAGCTTTTCGGGTCTGCCGAGATCATTTATCGTTCGCCGAGTGCTGCAAGGTGAGTTGAGTTGATAGCCGATCAATGCACAAGGTGCGTAGTTTGGGATGAGGAGGAAACCTATGCCACGAAGCAAGAAGGCGACACTGAAGCGCAAGTCAGTCGCGACGAAGAAGGATAGAACCCCGAAGGCAGGCCAAAAAAAGACCACTTCGGCGGGAAAAAGCCGCGCTGAGGGTATCCGTCTTTTCACGCTCGCTGGTCGTCCAAGCGGCGAAGATTTTGTGAAGGTCTTCGGTCCCGCTGGACCGAAGATGACCTGGGAGCAACGAGCGAAAGCAGGCATACCAGCCGAAAAGTTCCAGGCCGCACTAGCTTCCGCAATGCGGAAGTAACGAGTGCCGGGAATAATCGCAATTGAGCCGTTGGCGGCTCGGGAGTGCTGCGACTTCTGCACAGCCGAACCTGTCCATCGGCTCTACGCTTGCCGAAATTTCATGTGGCTGAAACACGCTATGTTTGCGCATGAGTCCATTGGAGCGTGGGCTGCTTGTGAAGAATGTGCGCGATTGGTAGACGGAGGCAAGTGGGCAGAACTGACAGAACGAGCTCTAGCCCACTTCAAAATGATCCACGGCTACACTGCCAACGAAGAATCATACTTCCGAGAACAGTTCCGGGAACTCCACCATCTGTTTAAGGAGCACATGATTAGGGAGGTTTGAAATGCAGATTCGCAACAACTGGGGAGAACTAATTGGCGAAATCAACACCGCGTATACAAGTGCAGGAGACGTTATCACCACCAACACGATGTATGTTCGCGGCAATCCAGTCTTTCAGACGATCAACGTCCGCGACAATCAAGGGCAAGTTCGCACGACAAATGTGATGGGTGGAAAGATTTTGCCGTAGGCGCATGCGGGCACGAAACATGACATCTTTTCGGCAGAAACGGATTCAGGTAATCGGTTTGACGGATGTCAACTGTTCTGAGTTCGACGTGCCCGGTGCAGAGACCGAAGGATGCACCACGATCCAGGTTACCTTCGTAGACAGGTTTACTCTAAAAGTCCATCAAATCACGCTAGAGGAAATTGGTGGATGGACTCCCGAGGAGTTCGTCGCGTATCTGAACCGTTATCTAGGCCCAGCCACAAACTATCCCCCCATCACACTCGATGATATAAGTCCAGACCCAAGGAACTGTAGCTTTGACAGCGCCTGGATGCCCCTTCCCAATCAGTAGCTTAAGCACTTTAGTCTTGTTGCTGGAACGCACGGGACTGGGCCCCAATGAGGCGCACGGGTGCCGCCCCCAGTAGAAGCACAATTGCGATGATGCGGTTTTCAATGTGAACCTTCGTGCCGCCCGGCAACGCACGCGCCATGGCGATCAGGTCATCGGTGCTGAAGTTCTTAAAGGCGGTGAGATTCAGTAGTGCCGTGTGCAACTCGTTCTTGACCGGAGGCAAGACTGCAACGTTTCTCATACTTGCAAGCTACGGAGGACCTCAAGGCGAGCAGCTAAAAATTCGCCCCTGCAAATGCGGATCGAAACATTAGTTCTCCCCGACCACCTGAACCACTCCTTTGCCGAGCAGCGCAACGAGTATCCGCAGCGAGACTTTCCTCCAGCCGCCGCTCGGCATTCTGGTTCGGATTTCCTGCGAGTGAACAAGCTCCAGCAGTTCCAGAGTGAAGCTCTCGTCAATCACGAACTCACCGATAAGGGGGTCGGCGATGACCAACTCTAGTTGCTCTTCTTTATGGCGGAGCGTCGCCTTGGTCACGTGCCTACCGTTGACCCGAAGGGCTACCTTTCTTGCTGGCGGCATTCTAGGTCAAGTTACGGTCCTGTTTTGCTAGTCGGTTAGGGCTTATGACTTGCTGGAAATGTAGCTCCACGGAGCCGCGTCTCGGTAGAGTCAAGAACAAGGAGGAGATTCGATGCGAGTTGCGATTTATGCGCGAGTGAGCACAACAAACGGGCAAAGCCCGGAAATGCAGTTATCAGATTTGCGGGAGTACGCTTCCCGGCGCGGATGGGAGACATTTGCAGAGTACGTTGATAACGGAGTGTCAGGAGCCAAAGAGTCTCGGCCCGAACTGAATCGGCTAATGGCCGATGCTCACAGACGGCATTTCGACGTCGTGCTGTGCTGGAAGGTAGATCGTTTTGGGCGCTCGCTCAAGCACCTCGTCAACGCCCTCGCAGACCTTGACAGCTATGGTATTGCTTTTGTCAGCCTCCGTGACAATCTGGACCTCTCCACTCCGTCCGGTAGGCTAATGTTCCAGATCATCGGAGCGATGGCAGAATTTGAGCGGTCGTTGATTCAAGAGAGAGTCAGAGCCGGACTTCGCAACGCCAAGCTCAAAGGGCAGACTCTAGGGCGTCCGCCCCTGACTCTGGATCACGGCCGGATTGCGCGCCTTCGGGCCTCTGGTGCAACTATCCGCGAAATTTCGGCGCAGCTGGGCGTGTCTGCCTCGACTGTGCATAAGACTCTCCAACAGCGTACGTAAAATCCCTAGTCGCAGCGCCCTGTTTACCCATCGTAAGTGACTGATTTGTTGGCAGACGATTTTGCGGTGCGAGCGTTCGTTTAACTGATATTTTTCGTACGCACGAGCCTGAATGCAGACGCGGCCCGGCGCGGTTCGTCTCCACGTTCAGCCATTTCCCGGCTGGCGAAGGCGCTACTCCCTGCAGTCCAGATGACGACCTTGCTTGCGATACGCTCCCCGCCGACGCCAACTCCGTCCGGAACATTTGCACCTATGGAAACGGCGCTCGCAATTCTGCGCGGCCAGTGATTGGGTCTCACAAGTCCCATGAAAATAGGTAGGCTCCCGTATTCCTACAATCGTCTGCGGACGCTTCAGAGGGCTGCTGATGCTGCCGAAATCGGGAAGCTGACTACTCACGCGTTCCGGAATAGCTTTAGAACTTGGTTGACAGACTGGCGCACCAATAGCGACTCAAAAGCTCATGTGTCACTCCAATCTTGCAATGACTATGGATACTTAGGGCACGACGTTCGACGCGGAATGGACAGCGGTCAGCAGCAAGGTTGCTGAAGCGGTGTTCGCTATCCGATCACCTGACGGATCACACGTTCCTAAGCTGGAGAAAAGATGGTGACATTATAGGTTAGCAAGAGATGACGACAGCCTGGGGACCTCACGAGCGATTTGTACGATGTGACCTGTCCCCATCCCCTCGTAGTTCCTAGCTAGCCTCACAGGCTGGCCTGCGCAGGACGGATGTCGGCCTTCCGACTCAACTGAGCTGACGGAGGGTTACTCTTTGAGGACGTCGGGGTCTTCGCAAATATATCAATGGGGAATCCTAGTCTCTTAAGCGCTCTTCCCCAATTCTCCGCAACTTTGCCCATCGATTCTGACGACCTCAGCCGATCAGGCTGAGCTACTATAGCCATATAGTTAAATAAGAGGTTGCGTACCGCATCTCTTTGATCGTCGTCCCAATCAGAGTGCTCTTCGACCCACTGTGATAAGTCCAACGGCTGAAGAGATACTGGAGCCGCAACATGGCTAGACGCCGCCGTGGGCAGCCGAAGAACATCGATGTAAATCCTATCTTGCAATCTCCCATTCAGATAACGAACAGTATTTCCAGGATATCGGTAGAGTGGGTCTGTAATGTAAATATCGAGTGGACTTGAACCAAGCGGAAAATCGAGTTCCACTCCCCACTCTGTTGACGGCTGTCCATCGGCTCTCGGATTTAGGTCGATCGAGTTCCGCGCTTGCAGTAGATTTCCTCTCACAGCATCAAATAGCTCAACCCGAATCCCTTCGACCCGTAAAGGATTATTCGAAGAATCGTATACGAGAATAATCTTGAGTGGCATAGTACTTCGCTCCCTACTCAGGCTTCCACTGTACCTCTCGCTCTGGCCCAGAGCTTCGTATCTTAAAGTTGATCTTTGCCGGAGAAGCACTCAACATGATGTAAAGACCGATGGTCGACCCGATAATCGTCTGCTCAATATCGATCGAGTTTGCGGACTCAACCTCTTCGCGCACTCTTCTTCCATCTCTGACGCTATACTGCAACACCGCATTAAACACTTTCAGTGAGCTGTTCTCGCCCTCCGCTTCAAAGCGAATATGAAGTTCAGTCAAAGGCCCTTTCAGCGTCAGAAGTCGTGGGAATGCCAAGTAAGCCGTGCCAGGTGCAGACACATTGCGAATCATCTCCCGAGCTTCTCCGGGAGAACCAGTTCTGACATCTGGAGTGAATTCGTCGGTACCTAGCGGCTTGATTGTTCCGCGCCGAACCAGTTCGATAGCCAGTCGGGCCGAGTTTTCCTTGGCCAACTCGCGCCAAAACCTTACCGCGTCTAAACGGTCCTTCCTCTTGTCCGCGGCATCGGAAATGCCCTTGATTACTATCGCTGGCGTGGTCAATTCTTTGTGAAAAAAAGCCGCATGCAGCACGCCAGCACCTTCCATTTCAGTGCCCAATATTTTTCCATGCAAGCGGAGTAACTCTTCGCGCTTACGCTTATCCGCTATAACCTGACTTCCTGACGCAATGGTTCCGAAGTGAATTTCCGGTACGTGCGCCAGGAGCGCCTTCTTCGCAGCATGAACCCTTGCTGCAGGGATACCGGTTATACCACTCGTCTTAGCGACTGCACTTCGACGAGCCGCCTCTTGCCAAGCGGCAAACGCTTGTCCGTCAAGGCGAAGCGATTCCAGTTGCTTGAGCAGCGTTCCACCACTCGGATAGCCCTGTGGTCGGTATGAGAGGCCTTCGGAACTGGCTTTAGCAAGATCATAGTAGAACACTTGCTGACTGACGATGACATCCCCTAACCGAACCTCTTTTGCAAATGAACCAGCAATTCCAATCAAAATGATATACGAAGGATCCCAACGCTCGATGACTTGCGAAGTCAGCAATTGCGCATCAAGCGGCCCCATTTGATTCTGGAAAACGGCGACGATTTCGTATGCCTTCCCGTTTGTCGCCTCGATACGACTCCGGTACCAAATATTTGAGCCTTCGACTTTCTCTCGACATTGAGGTAGCTGCCTCCGCAAAACTTCGAACTCTTCCGTCAATGCGGTTACAAAAGCAAAATCGACGATTGCCATGGAGAAGTCACCCTTGAATCAGAAACCCGCAGCTCAACTGTCTCACGTTCACTTCTCTCGAGAAAAGCAAATCGGCTCTACTCACTCAAAGGTTCTTCTGAGCACGCTTCACGACCGGAGCTTCTGAATCGCAGCAACTAGATCGCGGGCCACGGGCGCGAGGAAGGCGGCCAAGAGAGCTGTCAACACCACCGCAAGCGGAGATTTGACACCACCCATACCCAATCGAACTGCGAAATACGCGAGTATGAAGCTTGTCACAAAAGCCGCGACATGGAGACCGTTTTGCCACCACCAGGTGCTTGTCGTGCAGAAAGCATTAATCGATTGCGTCATTTGTTGTTGAACACGATTGAATGCATCAAGCTTCTGTTGGGGAGTTGGGCCCTTCGAGGCCTGATTCATAAGATCAAAATCAGCTTTAGTTATGTTTGACGCCAGTACAGCAAGTACACTCGAATAGCAGACGTATCGCCCCGGATTCGTCGGATAGTTGAGCACTAACCTACCAATATTCGTTAATTGCTTAACGAACTCGTCACCTTGCACGCTGTAAAAAGCAGCCGTATCACCGCCAGCTCCGATTACGACCAATTCCTTTTCTACAATCTTTACGCTTACTATTCTTTCCAAATTGCTTTTGGCTTCGCGAGTACGACCTTTGAGCCACCACCGCGTCCGGCACCATTGATAAACCTGAGGGATCGGAAAGAGGGTCTTGATGGCTTGCACTATAGACATCGACAACACGCCCAGTCCTGCAAGAGCAACCAAATATGCCAACACATTCTTGGTAATGGCATCGACGAGCACTTTCATGCCTGTTTGGATCGTATTCGAGCGATCCACGTGAACTTGAGCGGTGCCCACCGTATTCCCGTCGACTTGCACGACTATCGGTCCGCTTACGGCATCGCTGGGGACGGCAACCTCCATCTGTTTTAGGTCTGGTGAAACTGAAGTTGGTGTTGAACAGTTGCTGTCTCCGGAAAATCGTACGCATATTCTGGCTCGATCGGATGGAAACGGACCTCCTGACAGTATCACGGTATCTAGGGGATGGCTGACCATGGTCAGCTCGAGTGTCTGTTGCGCCTCAGCCAACGTAGTCAGTAAAATGGCTACAGCGATAACTCTTACACTATGCAAAGGCGGTTGTGAGCAGCGTCTGCGTGAAGATCGCGCACTCAACCACCCAAGAACAATTGAGATCGTAGGAATCCTCACGCTTCCCCTTCGCAATTCGCCTCGGCATGTTCTTTAATCATGCCGCTGTAGTCCAGATTGCCCCGCTGGTACTGTAGATTCCCAGGGACAACGCCTTCAGATCTTCTTGAAGAAGACTTGCCAGCCCTTTTAGACTGCTTTCGAGTTTCCATTTGTCGATCAGATCTGTGAATGCGTTCGTGGCTGCTTGCAGGGCTTGTTGTATGGATCCGCCGTCAACCAGGGCTAAATCGATGGCCGAGTCGCACGCGATGAATTCGCCGGCTAATGAAGGATCCTGATCATAATTATTTGCAAAGCTGAAATCAGCGTTGTATCCAAAGAAGGCGCCAGCACCAGTAAGATCATCAGCATTTGGGCCCACCAGGTCGTGGCCTAGGCTCCTCGCCGTTTGGCATGCGAAGAGATGCACAATTTTTTGATCAAAAGCTTTCCTGTCATAGAAACCTTTCCCCGCTTGCAGTAGATTTTCGCTTAGCGTTCTGACAAATGCTCTTCCGTCCGAAGTCCCATGACCAGATGCGGTTATTAGGACGACTGTTGGATCGCAAATGGCTTGCTGCAAATCGGTAAGAGTTGGCTTTGAGAGTCTAGTGACTTTATATTCCGAACGAGTTTCGATTTGATCGTACAGACCGCCAGGCTTGGTGCGCGCATCGCACATGAATTGGCTTATGCGACTATCACCACTGTCTAGTGGACAATCTACCCCGATCACTCGCTTCATATCGGCCTTGAAATACTTGGGTCGTGCCGGGATGCCTAATGTCCAGAACTTTTCGAACTGCCGCCGCCGCTGAATAATCCCTGAATAAAACCGCTGATATTGAACGTCAGCCCACCAAATACGCCCTTTTTAAAGTGTTGACTCGTTGAAGGACTGGTGCCATTGCTTCCGGGGGCCGCTTCCGCGACATTAGCGATACTAAGGCCGTAAACAATCTGCACATTTCGCAAGAAAAACTCGCTGCTCCCCCCGACATAGAAGTTGTTCGCCGGAGACGAGAGTGATAATCCAAAACTCAATCCAGGAACTAAATCGCGCGGGCGCCAGTCACTTTCTGCATCCAGCGGAACCCAGTGATGAAACACATACGCCGTAAACATAAGAACCGGATCTACAATTGGCGCAGTGCCGGTTTGGACGGTTGATCCATTGCTGACCGAAAAACTCGGTGTTCTAATGCTGTTGTAAACAACCCCTGCGGAGAGGTTAAAGATAGAAATCGAGTGTGTCTGTGGGATGGTCAAGTTCAAAAGGCCGAGCGTTTGATCGGCAGGTTGCCCAGACGCGACGACAGAAGGGGCCGTGGCCCCTGAGTCTTGCCATTTAATCCTGGGAAAAGTATCTGACTCCGGAAAATCGGGCTCCTCAGTCGCATTGGCCGATATTCCCTTGCCCGCAGAATCTACCCTGTAGAATTGCGCCTTATTGATCGAATACACGATGGCCTTTTGCCAGTATTCGGTGTTTGGCTTCCAAGCAATCGTGACAGGGTCGGTACCCATGTCCTTCCAAGTAACCGTACCGTCTGTAACTGCGTCACCCTTTAGGAGCAGATCCTTGGTGGAAGCAGATTTCGCGAGGCCCGATTGCGTGGCAACGTAGATATGCCTGTTCGCTGCAATTACAGCAGCTCCTGGTGGGTAGACTGTGTCGTGGTTCCTTGACGGCAAATACTTGCCGACGAACGCCCAAGTGATGTTATTGTCCGCGACCGTGTTTGGAAGCCCTGCTTCGTCAAATGGCTCGATTTGCGTGACAGGAAATGACGGCGAGTTACCGCTGCACGAATTGCCGCCCTGAATCGCGGTGTAGTAGTGTCCACTGGATGGATCTACTACTACATCACCTACAACATGAGCAGCGCCGCTCAACCATTGTTTGGCAGGTGTACTCGGGGGTGAGCTTCCCGAGTCTAACCATGTAAGAACAGTCTGCTCACTTAAACTATCGCCGGCGGAGGATGCAGCCGGGAATGGCTCTACCCCCACTCCCGAAACGCCGGCGACTGTCACCACCCAGAGTCGCGCATTCAGAGATGCTACACAGGATCCCGCCACATAGATTGAGTTGGCTTGCCAAGACTTGGGCGAGCTGCCACATTGCGAAGGAGCTGACAAAGGAGGCGTCCGATCAGTCCACTGCAGCCCATTGGCTTCGTTGATCGTGTTCCCCACGGAAGAAGTTGGAGGGAACGGGTAGTCGGCGCTCGCACTTGCAGCATTACCCGAACTCACCCAAAGGCGTCCTGTCTTTGACACGATACATTTTCCGGCGGGGTAGTTCCCATGTGCTACCCAAGCGGTAGCAGATGAACATTCCGGTGGCCGCGGAGTTTTGTCGATCCATTTGAGTTTTGTGGCAGATTCAGTAAAGACATCACCGGGAGACGATGAGGAAGGAAAGGGTTCGATTCCATTACCTGACTTTCCAGCAACCGTCGTCACCCAGAAGTGCGCGTCCTTTGAAAGAACGCAACTACCAACTCCGTACTGTGTACCAGCTTGCCAGCTTTTCACCGAAGACCCGCATTCAGTAGGAGACGGCAACGGGGTTTCGTCCCTCCACGTCAATACCGGGGCGCCCTTCTCCGAAAGCGCAGCGGCCGACCCGATCTTCCATGTCGGTTCAGCCGAAGATAGCCCGGCTACTAGGGCCGTGTAATAGTGTCCGTTCCTCTTCGTCGGCACCACAACACTTCCGACCGGGTACGCCGTATTCGGCTGCCACGGCGCACCCGGAGTTGGAGGTGTGTAGATCGTACTAACAGAAATTGTAGGAATGACGTCCCCTGGCAATCGGTCAGGCCACGCTAAGAAAAATGGTCCACGCGGTACTGCGGCTGTTGTCGGCCCGGCAGAAGGAGCCCCACCGGCGAAACTGGGCCTAATAGGAGTTGGATTGATCGAGTTCCCAGCCTGGTTAGTGAGGTTCAGATTAAGCAAACTCAATCTGGTGAGGTCCGCGACGGAACTCGCATCGATGCCGATTACGAGACGCTCGCGCATCATCAATGGGGTTTTCTCGTCGACTATGTCGCACTGCTGGCCCCGGAGTGAATAAGGAGGTACTATTCGCTGAAGAACAAATGGTTGAGCGGAATCGTACGTGTAGACGAGTTTGAAACACAGAAGCCTCGTATTCGGTAGCGTTTGAGGAAAACGCATTAATTCGTCACCCCATGACGCCTGGGCCCATGATAATCCGGGGAGGCCCCCTCCACTCGGAGCTTGGCCTTGTCCTGAAGGACTCGGATTTCCAGAGCCCTGGCCCTTTCCTCCTCCCTGCGCGAGAGCGATCCACGGGAAAAGCAGGGCTAAGAACAACACACAACTAAACCATTTCACACTGCAAGGCAAGGCTTTCAAGTTACACCTCCCGGTGTCATGGGTTACGTACTGCTACCGCGGAAGCAATGGACCGAAACGACGAGCACATATCAAAAGAATCACCATGCGATGTGCTCCGCAATTCAACACAATTGCAACCTTGGGCTGCGCCATCCTTGGCGTTTGAACGCCTAGGATAGAAAGGTTGTCGATCCAAGTTATCCAGGGAAGCAGCGAGAAGGACCCCCTCGACGCCTGAAAGTTCGCACTCTCCAGACTAGCCGACTCGCTGAAGCACACGACGATACAGTGACATTACTAATTCTGTCAATACCGATGCGGGAATTCGAATACGATCATCGGGAGGATTGGTCGCATCCTTCCCTTCTATCGTCATGATCCTCTGCGCTATTGTGGTAACATCCGCTCCTGAGACCGGTACCGGCCTTAGCAGCATTAGCCACATCGGAGATACCAATGGAAAAAGAGATCCGCATCTACGATACCTCGAATCACGTGCTGAAGGTGCAGGGGATCCGCTTCGAGCTGTTTGATGCCGTCACCGGAACACTACTCGCGACAGACGTCTCTCGCGACTTGAGTCCTAGCGCCGTCGGCGGAGCTTCGAACGAATGGGGTGTCCGGTTGACCTTCAATGCCGGAAGCCATCCGCTGGATGTATACACGAGCGATCCGAATCATAGTTATCCTGGCAGCGTAATCGAGAGCCTGGAGGGCAGCCAAACCGACCGTATCGACATCGATCTCCAGAAGATGCCCAGTGCCAGAGGTGGACAGTCGCTCAATTTATCCTCAGGACGACCAGTCGCCATTTCACATTGGATTGAACAGGCCACGAAGTGGAGCCTACAAGAGCGGCGGGCAGTCCGTAGCTTGGCTTTCAATTACCTCAAGGTTATTGTTCCGCGACTCTCTCTTCTATCGGGTGAATACTCGGCACTGAAAAGCAATTGGGGAGACACACTTAGAATCGTGGGAATTAATCCTGAATTGCTCGAGGACAGCCAGATGGCGGCTGCGTAGGTTCGTGGTCTCTCTTGCTGAACTCTTCAGCCCTCGGCTACTTGTCGATATCACCTGGTTGGCGGCCTGTAAGAAATATCAAGGAGGACCCGAATCGGTGTCCCCGATTTATACTCATCAACGAACGGTGAGAATGTCGCCGCTTCAAACGCCTTCGTAACAGCATCGTCGAACTGAGGCCTACCGCTGCTGCGTTGAATCGAATCGTTGCCCACAGATCCGTCCTCTCGAACCCCAAAAGTTAATTTCAAAGCTATCGAATCCTCTGGATTATTAAACATCGAGCCAGCCAAATCGCAAACCATCTTGACAAAAGTGCCTCTTATACGCCTTTTCAGTTCCGCGGGAATCTTTCCGTTGTCTCGAGTAACCTCAACGCCAAAATTGCATCCGCGCTCTTCGTCATCTGCTGTCGTATCCACTTTGACATCAGTCGGAGCTGTTTTATTGGGCACGTTTTTTTGATTCATAGCTCCACCAGATCGTTCATGTGAACGAGCGGCCTCAGAAAAGCTATCTGATATAGGACCGCAAAGTCGCAAAAACTCTCGGTCCCCATTCATCGCCTGCTTCAAACTTGGCCGACGCCGCAACGCCTCCGCGACATTTTGGGCTGCGAGCGGATACTCTTTCTTTGCGCAGTATGCGCGTGCTAGATCAAAATACGCCCAAGCATATTCTGGCTGAGCTGTAATTGACTCTCGAAACGCAGAAAGTGCGCTCGTTAGGTCACTGAGCTTGAAGAGTGAGTAACCTTTTAGATCCAGGACATATTGGATTAGAAGGGTCGAGGCGCAGAGCTTCGTCATATGCGGAAAGGAACGGATGCTAAAACCGTTCAAGCGATGCTCCGCCATAGCGACGTTACCACCACGCTCGGAATCTACGCGCACAGCATGAGCAAAGATCGTCTTGCAGCGCAGGATGACATGCTCGCTGCAATGATGACGAAGTCAAATGCAGTGAACTGACGGGTAGTGGAAGCGGGCCTCGAAGGTGGTTTCCTATCCAGAACTGGTATACGGTCCCTCCCACGCCGATCGTGCCTCTCTCAGCATCTTGAGCGGCAGAGCGGAGTGTTTCTACTGTGGCGGACGGTGCGAACCTGGCCGAGTTGTGGACATACTTCTAGGTTAGACGTACAATTCCGCATCAAAATCAGGGCTCGCTAGTGGGTCTCCCTTGTCGGTGTTCGGACATCGATGCGTAGCGGGAGGGCATTGTAATGTCGGAGAATCCGTTTGATGGGAATGCGAAATGTCCTCGTTGCAATAGTCGCTTTAGGAAGCGCGATGTAATTCCGAGTGGCGCTCTCTACCCAGTAGTTAGCCGAGAGGACCGCCTAGTACGCTGTCCTCAGTGCGGTCACTATCTCAGCGTCAAAGCGATAATCGAAGGCAAATACCCTTCCGTACCATTCTTTCGCATTATCGATCCGTTAGAGAAGGCAGCGCCATCATACTTCGCCGACGCCCTTACACGGGGTGGAATCGAGCATCTGGCGGCTAAGGAGTTCAACCCTGCGATGAACGATTTCGACGAAGCCATTAGAATCTGCCCGAACTACGTACCCGCCTTCGTTGCCAAGGCGTCGCTTCATCAAGAACTTGGAAGCTACGCTGAAGCAGAAAAAGAAGCATCGAATGCGATTCATCTCGGTCTGCAGTCATCGGAAACTCTCGAGATCACGACTGCGCATTTGATTAGGGCTTGGTCACGATTAGAGCAAGGGAAAAATGATGACAGCCTGGCTGATTTTGACAGAGTAATCGCGTTGAATAAGAAGTCTCCGATGGGCTATTTCAATCGAGCTGCTGCTCATCGAAAGCTCTCTCACTGGGATGCTGCTGCTGCTGATTATAGGTCTGCACTGGATTTAAACCTCCCTTACGAGCAAATTGAAAAGGCCAGAGAAGGACTGAACTTTGTTCTTCAATACACGGAATGCACAGAAGCTGATCGAGAGCGAGATTCGAAATACCGGCAAATAGGAGACCTGACTGAAGAACTAATTCGCATCGGCCACAAAGCACGTCCTGACAACTATGAATCGAGCTATTTTATGTCGAAGGCCCGTGCACGCGCGTGGGAGATTGGGGTCAGCCTAAACGACTTGGGCGGGATGAACCTTATGATGGGCGTATTTGAGGATGTTATATCGCAGTTAGGCAAAACTCCAGCCAAGGAACTCTCGATAGCATGGCGCGGTGCCGGCAAGTGGGGGCGCCACGACTTTGATCAATAGCTGCAGACACTTAAGAAAGTTGGCTTAGAGTTTCCGGGGACCTGCGAGCATGCAGTTTTGGGTGAGTACGGTTCAGTTTTCCCAGGGGTTTTTGAGGCATTTTCGGTCTACCCGGGGGGCGCTGCATTGCCCAGATGCTTACATTGCGGATTGGAGAACAAGCCTGATGCCGTTTTCTGCTTGTCGTGCGGGCAGAAAGTTCATCAGCCTGAAGGGACCGTCTGCGTACACTGCGGCGCCGCCAATCGTGCTGATAGTGTTTTCTGCCTGTCCTGCGGGCAGAAGGTTTCACAACCGGCTGAAGGGATCGTCTGCCGACGCTGCGGCGCCGGTAATCAGGCCGATAGTATTTTCTGCCTGTCCTGCGGGCAGAAGGTTCATCAACCGGCTGAAGGGACTGTCCGCATATCCCGCGGCCAGACCCTCCACAGAGAATACCAAAGAACTGTTCTCCAACAAGTACAAAGTGCGGTGAACGCATCCAGGCGGTGGCTCATCGTTGTTCCGTCATTCGTCGCGGTCGCCGCGTTGATCATGATCGCCTTTGGTGTTTCGCGACACGGCACGGCGCACGATTATCCAGACATAGAGGCTATAGTTGCTCCGGGCGTTAGTCTACAGTCCTTGCCTTGGAGCCCCGACCTGCCAGCTGATTTCGAAGAATTCCGCGTTTCCAACAGTAACTACATCGTTCTGCGGGTCGGAGATACTCTTGTCGACTTCGAAAATGGTGACCGTATAAGAGAAGTCGGAGAACCCGTCCAATCCTTCAGCTTCGTTGGTGGCGGACTTGCCGTCCTTACGTCAGCAGGGAGTCTTGCATATCTGGACGAGCACAGCCTTCAAGATGTGGGCCCTTCACCAGTCGGCGCGACTCGCTTACAGGCAAGCGAAGACGGCAATGAACTCTTGCTTTTGCGGGACCAAGAGCCTTTTGGATTGGCCTCTCTGGATTCGAATGGTAAGGTGCATCTACTCACCGGGTCTCCTGACCCGATTGTCGCTGCTGCTGGAACATTTGCCAGGCACATCTTTGCGACTGTTGATGAGCTGTATCTGCAAGAAGCAGATTCGTCTCCACTATTGTTGCTGAGGTTACCCGACCAGAAGTTCTTGGGGTTAGCCATACAGGAGGGAAACATATATTTCTCCACTCGCAAGGGTGTCTACGCGGTTCATGGAGGCATCGCCTTGCCGTTGGTCTTAGGGCTCGGTGGGCCATTGGAGAGCGCCAGAGCAGGGTTATTGGTGATGAATGGAGACAACAATCGTATCTACAGAATAGAACAGGTGCATACGGTTGCTATGGTTCCCAACACGTCGATGCTAGCGATGCAGGTCCACTCCGAGAGTTTTGTGAGAGGCAGGCGGAAGATTTTATGCGGATTCTAGTCTTCTGCTTCTCCAACATCTTCTTGCTGGCAACTAGCCTCACTCTGCGTGCCCAGTCAGACCCAGACGACTGCTATCAGAAGTTTAACAATAGCCTTCAGGGAGTGAAGAGCGCGTTGGCGGATCGCTACGGAAACGCATGGCACATAGAAAGTTTACCGTCGGAGATCTCTGGCGAGCTTACGCTCCTACAATCTGCCGATACGAAGCTAAAGGTAAAGCTACAAGACCTGACGTCCCAACGTTCGGGCCTCAATTGGGACGAGAACTCGCTCGAGACGAAAACGAAGGCGTTCGAAGCTCGGAATGATTCCCTCGCCGAAAGACACCGGCAGCTCGATGAGGAGGAAAGAGAGTTGCGCCGCGAGAACGCAGACTTGGAGGGTCGAATCGCGCTTAATGGGCCTGGGTGTTTCTACCGAGAGGGTCATCCCGAAGAATGTGCTGCTTACGAACGCGAAAGGATCAAACTGCAAGCTGAGCAGGATGAGATAAAGAGGCGCGTGAAATCTGTTGAGCAGCGACAGGATAACTCAGAGGAGCAGAGGCAGCAATTGGAGTCTGAAGCGAGCGGACTAGCTGAACTGCGCACCACGCTCGCACAAAGGAACGAGAGCCTGACTAATGATGAGTCCAGTTTTCTGGCCAGTTGTGAGGACACGACGGCGCGTGCGCGAGCCCTGACTGAAGCAATCAGCGCCAACATATCTTCCGCGAGAGGCGAAGAACGTGACAGGTCTGCGGGAATTCTGAAATCGCTTGGGCAGGATGTTGTGGTCAAAGCATTCGAATACGTGGCTCAGGACGCACGTTACGGTCCTTACGCAGGTGTGGCGCTGTCAGCTGCAGACTTCATGCATACCGACATGGACTCGCGAACAAAGGAAATCACGAACAACATATATTTGCTGGGGGACTATGCGGCGGGATTGAGACGTTTGAAGGAAGAGGGGAGATTACATCCGGGTGATCCAGGGTACGACGCACTTCAAATCATGACTCGCCGATTGGGCGAGGGAATGCCAACGTCTGGCACTACATTTACTCTTGAATCTCTTAGTAACACTCGTGTTCTCGTGGAGACCGCTGTTGCTAGTCTTGCATCTCACTATGGAGCAAAAAAATCGGAGCATGTTACGAACGAGATGTTCAGACACCTCACATCGGAAGAAAAACAGGTGCTGGGCAAGAATGGCGTTAAGTTTTTTCACGGAGCAACTTCTGTCGTGATGGGTGCTAGTGCAAGCACGACTCCCGCAGCGTTTTTTAAGGACAGTGCAGAGGTCATCAGCCAGCATAGGGCAAGACTGGCGGAGAAGGAACTACAACACTGAGGTCAACGATTGTTGACGTGTACTGCCTCCGTGTTCGAGGCTGAGTGCACGAGCAATGTGGGTTCTGGGTGTGGTTAGGTTATTCCAGGTTGTTTTGAGGGAGCCAGGAGTCTGAAAATGGCACACTGCAATTCCTGCGGTAGGGCAATACCCGAACAATCAAGATACTGCGACCGCTGCGGTAGGGAAGTGGGGGATTCTGCAACCACGGCAGCGACGTCCCCGAAGATTTCAACGCTTCGATTGTTACTTGGCATTTTAGTACTGGTTTTCGCCGAACTAACCATCGTCGTCGGGGTCCGCGACGTTGTCTTCGCAATACGTGGTTCTGCCTTCAATGTTGGCACAGCAGCATACGAAGGTGTATTGACAGTGATACTGTTTTTCCTCGGGCGGTTTCTGCTTGGTCAACATCTTCGCCGCAAGAAACCTCGACTCATTCTTGGCGTTTCCAGTGCCGTAATGGTGTTTTGGGGGTTTATGGCGGGAACCATGTGAAATCTAGAGGGTACCGATCTCATTAGGCCAGAAACGGATGATGAGGTGTTATATGGTCTTTTGCAATTTCTGCCGTAGAACCTTACCGGAGCACGCAAGCTACTGTGACAAGTGTGGCAAGCCGATACCGGCCGAAGGAGCAGAGACAGAGCCGCCTGCAATTCCAGATATTGTCCCCGTTGCAACCAACCAACGAGGTGGTGTGCGTGGCTTCATCCAGCGCGGACCTTTGATACCTTGGCTGGCAGGCTTGCTCAGCTTCTTTGCGGGGCAGGTAATTGGTGAATACTCCTGCTATCTAGTAGCCTATGAAGCTTTAAGCCGGGCGCCGAGAGGATCTTTTGATCCATCACCCCACCTGGCTGCTCTTGCTCAATGCCATCGCGATGGATCGCCAGTCGGGGGATTCTTTGGGGGGGGTGTTGCGCTTGGTGCCGCATGGCTGACCCTTCGTTCGGGTAGACGTTGGTTAGCTCTTCCCGTCGGCTTGCTTGCTGGTGCGATCGCCGCAACTGTGGGAGGCTACATAGAGGGATCACCATAGATTGATCAGATACCAGCCACGAATGCCCTAAGAATCGGGTCCTCCGGTTCGGTGTTCTTGGAGGTCGGAAGGGATTCGGCATTTCATTTGTTGTGGCGTGGTTACTTACCGTTTGGCTACCTCAGAGGCCATCTCTGGTTGCGAATCGTGTCCGTCCGCGAGGAAGCAGCTTCGTGTGTTGTTCGCCTATCGTACTCTTCGCGGGAGGAAATCCACCTGTGATTCACACCTGTGGTGTTTCCGTTTTACAGGACTTAAGACGTACTAAGGCAGTCCTGGGCGGTTTGTAAGGCGTTGAAAGTACTCAAAACCACGGTTCTGAAAAGGCTGGCGTCGGCGGTTCAACTCCGTCCCTGGCCACCATCATTCTAAAGAACTTGTTTGAATTGCCCGGCGCGGCTTCAGCCCGCTGTCGGTCCGCGCATGAAACGCCTCGTAAAAGACTGATGCGAATGTTTGTGACTTTGAAGGTCTTATCTTGATCTGCAGTCCGCTCTCAGTCCGTTTTCGTCTGG
>Ga0307476_10000512_pt1 | contig 29099 bp, 30 predicted proteins | sample atmos_gasesECM2C_2_FD_203314 | JGI IMG/M metagenome (GOLD analysis project Ga0307476, IMG submission 203314) | Hardwood forest soil microbial communities from Morgan-Monroe State Forest, Indiana, United States - atmos_gasesECM2C_05 | ecosystem: Environmental > Terrestrial > Soil > Temperate...
GCAAAGACAATCGCGTCGAGTACCTTGTCTTCCACCACGGCGGGGACAAAAAACCAAGTCTCGTCAGTGCAACCTGGACAGGCTATAAGAAGGCTGGACCGCTGCTTATCTCAACCGAGCACCGCGGCAACGCCGATGGCAAGCCTCTGCACATCTTTATTACGAATGTGGCCGTGAAGCTGACGGGATCGGACACCTGGATGGACGCAAAATAAGCGAGGCTTATCGGGCGATAACTACCGTGGTGCAGGAACTGCTCAGCTTAGGCAGATCGCGGGCGGCGGCCATACGAGTCTCCACCCTCAACCGTTCTCCGCGAATAATCGGGCAGTAATAGTCAGGCTCCATCAGAGCACCCTGCAAGCGGCGTCGTCCGGCACAGCCGCCGTGGCATGCGTCACGGAACTCGCAAGGCTGGCACGCGTTGGGAAGCGTGCGGGCCTGACTGAAGGGCGCGGAGTCTAGAATCTCGACGCCTGCCGAAATCAAATCCGCCAGCGGCTCGCCCGATCCCGGCCAGTAAACGCAGGGCTGTGTCGTGGCGCGCGGAGTGACCCGCACGGTACTGACTCCGCATCCTCCTCGGAGCGGCGGGAGGCCCGCCATGGCGCGCACCAGCGGCTCACCAATGGCGATCACATCGGTCTCCGCAAAGAGGCGCCGGAACCCCTCCCAGTATTCTTCGTAGGAGAGCGCATAGATGTCGGATCGCACCGCTTGATACACATTCACTCGCAAAGGCGCGTCGAAGCGCTTGGCCACTCGAGCCACGTCCGCCAGACGCAAGTAGTTCGCTTTCATCATGACTGCGATGACGGTGACCGGCACGCCGAGCCTCACGCAGCGTTCTGCTTGATGGTGGATCAGTTCCCAATTGCCGTTTCCGCGTTGAGCATCTTGTTCGCCCTGGCTCGGGTAATCGAGAGAAAACTCAATATCGTGAAAAGCAAGCAACTCGTTGTCTTCCAGAACAGCGACGCTGTGGCCATTGGAAGTGATCGTTAGTTTGACAGGTTTGGTGCGCAGGTACGCCAGAATCGCCCTGAACTCCGGATGCATGCCGTTCTCGCCGGTGCCAAGATTCACCGAACGGATCGGCAGTCGTTCCATGACCGATTTCACTTGATCCAGAGAGAGGCGATCGGTGCGGGCTGGATCCCGGTAACAAAAGGCGCATGAAAGGTTGCACTCGTTGGTGAGCCCAAGCCCGAGCGAAATACCGTCGTCAGGCGTCTTCGTGCCGGTTGTGGAGAATGAAGATTCCGCTCGCGCGTCGTTCACTCGCGTTCCTCCTTCACCGGATCCGTTTGGCGGGCCAAGCATTGCCAATAGCGCGCGACTGCGGCAAACTCTGGCCGCATACCCAACTTACGTTCCAGTTCGAGAATGCGCTGATACTCGGCGTCGCGAGATATCGCCGGCGGCAAATAATCCGCAACCACGCGCACACCCCGCTCTGCAATTAATGTCAGCGATGCCGCTTTCAGCATTCGTTGCAGGTAGTCGTTACTGAAGAGTCGCACTCTCCCTCCGTAGAGAGATTCTTCTCCCCACTCAGCCATAAGACCATTTTCCGCCGCATCCAAATCGCCCGCTTGGATTGCGGCTTTTAATACCTCGCCTGCCTGGGTTCGCACGAGCACTGACACTATCGCGGATGAACCGCGCAAGGCGCGAGCCACATCCCGCAACACAGCTCCCGGATCATCGACATATTCCAAAATGTTGTGGCAGAGAATTACATCGAACGAACACGCGGGAAACAAGCTGGCAAGCTGTGCTGCCTCACCATGCATCACCACGATCTTCTCCGCGACCCCGCGCTCGTGGGCGGAGCGTTGCACGATATCCAGCATCGCCGCGGAACAATCCACAGCTGTGACATGAACGCCAAGTCGCGCCAGGCGAACGGCTGTCGCTCCCGTGCCACAACCGAGATCCAGCGCGCGCAACGGTTGTTCGGCCCGTTGGGGAAGAAAATCGTGCAGGTTGGCGAAGGCCAAGTCCGAGCGCAATCGTCCCCCGGGCGTTTCGAGGTAGGCAGCGTATTTGTTCGCGCCGTTTTGGAAGCGTTCGCTGCCAGCACCGGCGGACATATTCATGCGATCTCCACGCGCAATCGTCCAAACTGTCGATTCGATACTTTGCCAATGCCCTCTAAATTAATCATGAAATTGACGGCGACGCTTCCGAATCGTCGGCAGCGGCCAGTTTTAGGACAGATTCGATTTTCAATAGATTTTAACCCCGATTTGATTCGTCAGAGTTCTGTGACAAAAACCAGCTCAGATCACCTCGACCGTTCGCTCAACAACACGCAAAAGTCCGCCGCACTAGCGGCTTAGTTTAAGTCGGCTTATGGGAAGTGATTGCCATCGTTCCTGGTTGAGAGGCAAGTCGGAAGTTATGGCCGGGGCAGACTCTCAACGGCCCTTGCGAGAAGTCGGCTAATGAGATGGTTCGCCGGCTTGATCTGCTGGAACGGCTCTATGGAAAGCGTCCCGTGCCCTAACTGTTGAAAAATCGCCTTGTTCGCTCTTACTTGCTAGTATTCCCACGAGAACGAGCTGTGGTGCCCTCAGTCGAGGACTCTGCCGAGGAGCCAGTATTTGCTATGAAGAAAAATGTCTGGAGAGCGGTGATCGAGGTAGGATTTATCATCTTCCTCTTTTATTCCAATCTTTTGATGGGAGAATTTGAGCGTTCAGGCATCGGGCAGAAGAGAGGTGTGGCGTGGGCAATCAGAGATGTTTTTACCGCTGCCAATTTTGCGATTGCAATGGTTGCCGCGCTCATCGGTTATAGCCTTTTTGAATTTCTTCGAAAGAAATTCTAGCCGAATGCGGCTCTTATTCTTGGCTGCAACAGAAACAGCAATAGTACACCGGCGATGATGACTCCAGTTCCTCCGCGCAGCCAGTCGCCTCTGACGCAGTTAACGACATCCCCTAGCACCTGTGTCGAGATGATTATGACCGCTAGTCTCCATCCCCAAAGGCGGCGGAGGAACCACCCGATTCCTGCAGTGATGAGAGTGGCGGCGAGCGTCAGGAAGAAAATCACCACGATACCGCCCAGAGGCACGAGCTGGTTGTACGCAGTCGGATTGAGAGCCCAGAGACGATCGAGAGGCGTGCCTCGCCGGAGCAAAGTAGTTGCGGCTAAGGTTGCCATGACGGCGCCAAAGAACAGGAAAACTCCGATCGCAGTAAATCCTCGCGGTTTGGGCGCGATAGCGTCCCCCATCTGCTGAATATAAGCTAACGCAGGAACCATGATCAGACTGTTGGCGAAAGACTCGTCTAGCGCCGCGAGCTGGACATGTTAATTGTGCTGAGGACCACCGGTGTACGAACGTTGGACCCGCGGATGGGGTTGCGGTAAACCAAACTCGCTCAGTCCGCTTTCAGTCCGCCTGTCTGCGGGGTGGCTGAAAATCGCAGTCAGAATCCCCCCTGCCCCAGCCGTGCGATCTTCGCTGACACTACACGATCGCGGTCCTGCACGATGGCGGCCGACAAGGTGCATCGTTCCTCCGCTCGCGAAGGATTTCGTTGAACATCATCCAACGTCTCACTCCTTAGGACTCCAATAGTGAGGTGGTCCAAGTGTCATCGGTGTCTCATAAATGAGACCTAGCCTGCCGAGACTTGCACGCGCGGGCGCGGGAGTCGAGCAGCCCTGTTTTCTTTGAACTTCAGAACGCTCCATATCGCCACTCGATATCCGAGCAACAGCGCCAGGACGGCGGCATACTGCAGAGGCTTGCGGACATCCGCTTTGACCAGCCAGTAGTAGTGAATCACCCCCGCAATCGCCGTCAGATAGATCAATTGATGCAGCCGGTTCCAGCGTCGTCCGCCCAGCCGGCGAATCCAACCCGACGTTGAAGTAACAGCCAGAGGAATTAGCAACACAAAGCCGGTGAACCCAACCGTAATAAATCTCCGCTTGGCGATGTCCTTGAGCATTTCGTGTACGTCAAAAAACTTGTCGAGCCAAATGTAGGTCAGGAAGTGCAGAGTCACGTAGAAAAATGAGAAGAGCCCGAACATGCGCCGGAAGCGAATCAGCCAGAGGTGGCCCGTCAGCTTGCGCAGCGGCGTGACCGAGAGCGTAACCAGCAGGAAGATCAGTGTCCAATCTCCCGTGGAGTGGGTAATGACCTCAATCGGATTTGCGCCCAGGTTCCCCGAGTACGCCTTCCATGCCAACCGTCCAAGCGGTGCAAGGCAGGCCAGAAAAACAATGGGTTTGAGCCAGCGAATCATTTCTAAAAATACTTCCTCAGGTCCATGCCGTTGTATAGGCTGGCCACCTGGTCGCCATAACCGTTGAACATCAGCGTGGGACGCTTGAGGAAGTCCCCCAACCGGCGCTCGCTGGCCTGGCTCCAGCGCGGATGATCCACGTTCGGGTTTACATTGGAATAGAATCCGTATTCGCTCGGTGCCGACTCGTTCCAAGTGTTAATCGGCTGTTTTTCCGTGAACTCGATTTTTACGATGGCCTTGGCGCTCTTAAACCCGTATTTCCAAGGCATGACGATGCGCAACGGCGCTCCATCCTGGTTGGGCAGAATCTCGCCATACATGCCGAAGGTAAGCAGAGTGAGTGGGTGCATGGCCTCATCCATACGCAGACCTTCCACGTAAGGCCACGACAACACAGATTCCCTTTGCCCCGGCATCTGCTTTGGGTCGTAAATTGTGGTGAACTTCACGAACTTGGCTTTCGGCTCCGGCTCCACCCGGCCAATAAGGACGCTCAACGGGAAGCCGATCCACGGCACTACGATCGACCACCCTTCCACGCATCGATGCCGATAAATGCGTTCCTCGGGCGCGGCGAGCTTAATGATCGAATCGACATCGAGGGTTTGTTTCTTCTTCACCAACCCCTCGATACTGACCGTCCACGGCCGGGTTTTGAAATCCTTCGCCAGCCCGGCGGGCGCGTACTTGTCAGTCGAAAATTCATAGTAGTTGTTGTAGTTGGTGACACTCTTATAAGGCGTGACGGATTCACTGGTGCTGAACTTGCTCTTCTGGATGCCGTCTATCTTTGCGCTGGCCTGAGTGGTAACGGGCGACGACAGACGGTTGTACAGTGAGAGGCCAGCTGCCGCCGCAGCTCCAGCCGCCGCTGCGCCCACCAGGAAGCTCCGGCGGTTCAGGTAAACATTCTTGGGCGTAATCTCGGAAGAAGCAATATCGGCCGGCTTTTTGATCAGCATCCTGGATTCCTTCAACGTGACGAACGAACCTAACACCTCCTGGGTTCGCGCGTTTGCCTTTTATAAGCAGACGCATTCAGACGAGGAAAGTTACACGCTTTCCTCGTAAAGCGCAGAATTGATCTTTAAGGCGCGCTGGCGTGCTGGCTGCTGACCGAGATGCCTGCGTTGTCTGAATCTCCAGTTCGTGCGTTGCTGAGCCCCGGCGAAGCCGGACCAAAAGCCAGTCCGGCCATGAATAGCGTGCAAAGTGACAATTGCGCACACTTTGATGGACCAGACAACGATAAGTTTCTGATTTTGTCACCGATCTCGATTGTGGGTTGTTCGTGAAGGAGGGATCAACCCCTTCACCTAGATTGCTTCTGGTAGGAAGGTTGCCGCGACAGCAATCCGCAACGACAGGTCACAAGTTTTACTGCGGGGTGAAAAGCCACCACCCAATAGGCGTCCTGAGTGCTATCGCCCGTCAACGTGACCTATGGTTCGCTGTCAAGACGTTGGTTGGACCAGCGTACACGAAGACGTTAGGTGCAGGGTTCTGTGGAAGGTTCGATACAGTGGACAATGCATCGCGTAGATCGCGTGGACGCGCTCGACGACGGGCCTCGCTTCTTCTGGCGCGATCAGTCGCATCTCGACATGGATGCGCCGGATTACCAGCACACCGTCTTCAGTCTCAACCTCACCAGTAATCTCTCCTGTCAGTCGCCCGTTGCTGGCATCGATGTGGCGCGCTTCCAGCGCACCTCCAAAGGTCCCAAGCATTCAACCCGCAGTGGACGCGATGACATAATCGATCGTCGAAGCGTGAGATTCAGTCAGCGTAGCGGGATCCACTTTGTAGTGCTCCGCGATGGCACCGTGCACACTGAAAATCACCGGTTGCGGTTCGCCCGCAACATTGGCGACACGAAGAGGGCCTTTCTTCCGTTCAATCCGTGATTTGGAAACATAGACCACACCGCTCATGGCTTTCCCCCGCCCGTCTAGAACGATTTTTCCACCGCCAACTATCGCTGCGCAAGTGGACTCTAGCCTGCGCAGCGCGCTCCAGCCGATCCAACGATTCTGGATTGGCTGCACTGCTACTCTGAACTTGAACTTGAAGAACGCGGACGATCTAGTTCTGCTTCATGCTGTCGTCGTGCTTCATAGTGTCGTCCTTCTTCATGTCGTCCTTCTTCATGCTGTCGTCCTTCTTCGACTTTTTCTTGGACTTCTTGTCCTTTTTCATGTCGTCCTTCTTCATGTCGTCTTTCTTCATGCTGTCGCCCTGTTTCATGCTGTCCTGCTTCATGGCATCGCCAGACTGTGCAAAAGCCGAAAGCGACACTGCCAGAAGACACATTGCCATCAACCTGCTAATCATCTTGTTCATGACCTTTTCTCCTATTCACGTTCGAATTAACGCCGAGGAACCTGGGCGCATACAAGGGATGTGAAGCACCGTGAAAAGTTACAGGATCCTTCCTCCAAATTGCGCCTTTCGGAAGGTCCTCCAGTTGATAGTCATAAGACCGCAAGAATTCATCGCTGCCGTGTGACTTTTTTCGAATTGGTCCATCTGTGTAGTATGGTGGAACGCTGTCCGAGAGCATCCACCTCTGAGAGCGCTGTATTCTCCGAGAATGCCGACCCATTTAGACAACGAGCAATCGCTGGTGGCCGCGGCCCAGGCGGGCGATTCGGACGCTTTCGTTACCTTGTTGAATCAGTACAGCCGGCACATTTATCGCGTTGGTCTTAGCATTACCGGCAACCACCAGGATGCCGAGGACGTCCTCCAGGAATCGTCGCTAAAGGCCTATCGCGCGATAGCGGAGTTTCAGGGGAAGTCGCGCTTCTACAGTTGGCTGGTGCGCATCGCGGTGAACGTGGCCTTGGGCAAGCTCAGGAAGCGTGCTTTATGGAAAGAGTCCTCGCTCGACGAGCCACGAGAAGGCGAGGATGGCGGCTATATCCCGCTGGAAATCGAGAGCTGGGGCGACGATCCGGAAAAGGCCTGTCTGAACAACGAACTGCAGCAGCTACTGGCGGAAGTTATCCAGAAGCTGGACCCAAAGTCGCGGACAATCTTCACCCTTCGGGACGTTGAGAAGTTCACGATCGAGGAGACTGCCAAACTGCTCGGCCTCAGCATCCCCGTGGTAAAGACGCGACTCTTACGCTCTCGACTGAAGTTGCGCGAGGAATTGACCAAGTATTTCGGAAAGGATGCCCGCAATGCGATGCCGACAAGTCGTCGATAAGATTTCTGAATACATCGACGGCGAGCTTGACCCCGAACTGGTGCGCGAACTTGAGCGCCACCTGGAGCATTGTGAGGACTGCCGCGTCGTGGTGGATACCACGCGTAAAACCGTAGAGGTTTTCTGCCATACGGAACCCGCACCTCTACCAAACGACGTTCACGAACGACTGAACCAGATGTTCAGGGACAGCTTCCGTAAAGGCGAGCCGAACTGAACCAGCACAAGGATTCATGGGCTAATCAAAGTCGGGAGTAAGGCCAAGGCCCGACGAGAACCGGTTGGCGCAGGCATAGAGCGACGTAATCAGGACAGCGTCGAAGATAGCAGCATCGTTCCAGCCCAACTCTCGCAACTTCTCGATGTCAGCCCGCCGCATGTCGCCTGGATTGGTAGTAAGCTTCTCGCAAAACTTCAACAGCTCCATGACCTTTGGATCCAGCGGCGCCGACTTGTAGTCGATCGATAGCCTGCGGCTGAGAGATTTGTCCATGCCCATACGACCCAGGATCTCCAAATGCGCTGGGAGGCAATAGCTGGACATATTGATTCCGCTGACGACAGTGGCAATCTGCTCCTTGATAATCTTGGGCAGGCCACGCTCCTCATTCATGGCGTTCGTGTAGAGATTCACCTGGTCTTGAAGAAGCTGAGGGTCGTGGCCCAGAGCTTGAAAATAGTTAGGCAGGAAACCCCATCTGCGAGTGACATATTCGTAGATCTTCCTGACATCAGCGCTCGCTTGTTCCTCTGGCAAAACCGGTAGAAAAGGCATCACAACACCCCACAGGCAGATTGACAATCTCCACGTTAAGAAACGCAGCTCTCAAAATGGCAAGACCAGTCTCACGATCGCCGTGGATGGATGATAGATGAATCTCGGGACGCTCTGCAATTAGAACCGGCTCTCCTCTTTGAATATGAAATGATGCGGATTGAAACTTATTCCCGCCAGCCCAATCTGATGTTTCATGCGAAAGCTTTTCGGGTTGGCGATTCTTTTCAGCTTGGCCTGGACGGCTGCCGCATCTGCACAAGAGAAACTGAACCACCTCTCCGGCGAGAGATCGCCGTACCTCAAGCGGGCTATCTCTCAGCCGGTGGATTGGTACCCTTGGGGCGCGGCGGCTTTCGGGCGGGCGAAGGAGCTGAATCGTCCCATCCTCCTGGATGTGGGAGCGGTGTGGTGTCCGTGGTGCAATCTCATGGATCGGGATGCCTACACCAATGCCGCCACTGCGGACTACATTAATCAGCATTTCGTCGCGGTCAAAGTTGACTTCGACGCTTCGTCCAAGCTGGTGGCCCAGTTGCAACGGGCTCAAGCCATTCTGAATCTGCCAGCGGGATTGCCCCTCACATCATTCATCACGCCGGATGGCAAGCTGTATTTCGGCGCGGGCTACCTGCCTTCTAAGCACAAGGGAGACAAACAGTCTTTTCAAGAAGCTGCCGATGAAGCTCTGGCTCGCTACGCGCAGAAATCCAAAATCGATGAAGAATCATTTCAATTGGAGGTAGAGAAATAGCCATGAAAAAGACTTTGCTGCAATTGTCCTTGTTACTGACGCTGACGGGTACGACATCATTCGCAATCGAGAATCTGAAACTCAACTCTCAACTCAACTATTCGAGTGATAGCCTCGACGGCCCACTCATTACGGGAGACGACGCGCAGTCTGGCTTTGTGGCGGGGAAGACCAATTACGTCATCATGTATGGTGAAGGCTGCTTCAATTCAAAGCGCCAGGCGCGTCGGACGGTCGAACTGTACAACAAGTACCGGAATCAAGTGCATTTCGTGGTAGTTGACCTGGACACAAAGCGTTCGCCCGAACAGCAGAAACTTGTCAAGCAATTCTACAAAGGATACATCCCGCACGTCGTGGTGTTGGATGCGAACGGGAATCCCCTCTACAACTCCTCTGGTGAGGTTGAATCCAAAGAGATCGAAGCAGTATTCGCGAAATCATTCTCCGAAATTGCAGTTGATTCTCGATAGCCGGACGAGGATTATCTGACGGCGCGTTCTCAGTTCCGGGCAGACCGCCGGTTATATCTGAGCCAAGCCGCCATCGACCGACAGCTCGATGCCGGTTACGTAGCTGCTGTCGTCGGAGGCCAGGAACAAGACGGCCTTCGCGATTTCATCCGGGGTGCCGGGACGGCCCAGGGGAATATTGCCAATCGAGCTCTGTACAAAGTGATCGACCTGTTCCTGCGTCATTCCAAGCGAGGTGTTGTAGCCCGGCGTCGGAATGATGCCCGGACTCATTGCATTCACTCGGATCTTGCGCTCCTTGAGGTCTACGGACCAGGTGCGTGCAAACGAGCGGACCGCAGCCTTGGTCGCGCTGTAGACGCTGAAGGCCGGACCGCCGGTGGTGGAAGCGATGGATGCGTTCAGGATGATCGATCCGCCCGCTTGCAGCAACGGGAGCGCCTTCTGCACTGTGAACAGCACCCCCTTCACGTTCACGTCAAATTGCTTGTCAAAGTGGTCTTCACTGATGTGCCCGAGCGGAGCAAACCCCCCGGTGCCGGCATTGGCAAAGACGATGTCGAGCTTGCCCTTCTGCTGCTTTACCGCTGCATACAGCTTGTCGAGGTCGGCCATTTTCGAGACGTCGCCCGGGACACCTGTCACGTTTTGGCCAATCTGGCTCACGGCGGCATCAAGTTCGCTTTGCCGGCGTCCCGTGATGAACACGTAGGCACCTTCATCGACGAACCGTTTTGCTGTCGCGAGTCCAATCCCGCTGCTTCCCCCGGTAACCACTGCAACCTTTCCTGCGAGTTTCTGCGGCATATTCATCTCCTTTTGAGCCGCTTTGCGGCCACACTGATCAGATGGCATCATGCAATGCGAAGTTACACTTTATTTAGCGATCACTAAACTATTATGATATACTGACGTAATGGTCGTAACCAAATTGCCAAGGCGCGCGGGCCGTCCGCGCGGCTTCGATTGCGACAAGGCTCTAGATCGCGCTATGCATGTCTTTTGGCGCAAGGGCTTCGAAGGCACTTCTCTGAATGACCTGACGGCTGCGATGGGAATCCAGCCGGCAAGCCTCTATAAAGCGTTTGGGAACAAACGCGCACTGTTTGAAAAAGCTCTGGCGCGATATCTGGCCGGACCCGTTGCATTCGTGCATGACGCCCTCAACGAACCGACGGCATACGCCGTTGCGGACCGCATCCTGCGGCGGACGGCCGAGTTTCTTACCGAGGGGCGGTCGCGGCGGGGGTGTATGACAGTCCAGGCAGCCTTGGCCGGTGGTGCGGAAGGTGAGCCGATCCGTAGAAAGCTTATCGCCCTGAGAGTCGAGGAGCAGGACGCCTTGCGCCGGCGATTTGAACGAGCCAAATCAGAAGGTGACCTTCCGAACGATGCAGATGCCGCCGATCTTGCGCGACTTATTACTGCCCTCTATCAGGGCATGACCGTGCAGGCGATCAACGGCGCAAGCCGCGAGGATCTGTTTCGCCTTTCTGATACGGCATTGCGGATATGGCCAAAATGAGTGCGGAGGCATCGATTCTGGGCGGACGACGAGCTACTCGGAAGTTATCGAATTAGCCCGGTTTTCCGTTCCGCGAGGCGAGAATACCTAAGGCTTCTATTTTCGATTATCGTAGATTGTGAAAATAGTGAACAGAGGTATTTTCGATCTCTTCGCGAAATGGGTTCGATGTTTTTCGGAATAGTAGCGGCTTTTCAACAAGCAAAATTGTACGATAATTGTACGATGGACAGGCTTGTGTAGGCCTTTTGGCACTTTCGTCCCTTCGTTGAATCAGTAAGTTACAGAATCTAAATGGGGATTGAAGGTTCGACTCCCGCCGCCTCCACCACTCCCACAGGCTTTTCGTACGTCAACGGACACTGTTTGACTGCCACCCACTTGTTCGAATTCCCGTTCCTGAAGAACTCGCAGCAATGCGACCTGCGTCTCTGGCGGAAGATCGCCTACTTCGTCGAGGAATATCGTTCCACCGTCGGCCGATTCAAAACGGCCCAGCCGACGCTGAGTGGCCCCCGTGAAGGAACCTTTTTCGTGGCCGAATATTTCGGAAGCAATCAGCGACTGGGGAATCGCCGCGCAATTCACTTGAATGAAAGCACGGTTTGAACGCTTGGACCGGTTATGAATTGCACGAGCAATCAGTTCCTTTCCTGTCCCGGTCTCACCCAAGATTAAAACTGTGGAGTCCGTTGGAGCTACCTTGGAAACTTGAACCAGCACGCGACGCAATGGCTCGGAGGAACCGACGATTTCTTCGAACATGGATGAGCGTACGATGTCTTCGCGCAACGCAACGTTTTCGTTTCGTGTCCTGTCTTCGGCGCGCTTGCGATCGTATATGTCGGTTCCGGTCGCGTACCAGCGCACCAGGCGTTCTTCTTCGTCACGGAACGGATTGAAACGGAGCCGAAGCCAGTGATATTGACCATCCTTCCGAAGCGCTCGTAGCTCGGTTTCAAACGGCAGGCCGCGAGCGAAGCCCGCTTCGCGCTCCTCGCCCGCCCTCTCGAGATCTTCCGGATGGCACCTGCTGGCGCAAAAGCGATCAACCTGATCGTGGCCAAGACGTTCCCTCTAGCTGAAGCGGCTGAGGCTCTGCGTTATCTCGTGAAGGCCGCCCGTTCGGGAGGGTAGTTCTTACAGTCTGACGACAGTTAATCAGGGGAAGAAATAACAGGGGTCACCCTCTGCAACTAGCGAACTCAAGGTCAAATCCCCAACTACGCTCGGACGAGCTCACTCCGAGAGAGGAATCAATGACAACAAAAAGACGATTCGGCTGGCTTCGCTGGTCACGGCAATCAATGTGCTGATCGCGAGCGACTTTTCCATCGCCGCGATGATCCGTCCGCAATACCTGGTCCCTGCCAAATCCGCCCCAACGGAGGCGTCGTTGCTAATGGCGATGTACGCGGGGGCGCGCACAATTCCTCTGGCTTTGTTCGCATTGGTGGCGATCTACAAGCAGGCGACGCCTGCGTTGCTGATCCTGGGGGCGCTCGCCGGTGCCATGGATGCCGGAATAGGTCTGTTCGAGCATGATCTTCGAGAAAGCGCTGGGCCGCTCTTCATCGCCGTCCTCGAATTCTTCGTGGTATATCTGCTTCACAGATCCGTGCGGATCACGCCGCAAACCCATCGCGGATAAACGTGTGCCCTTTTTGATCGGCTTAATGTGTCTGCGTGACATAGAAGAGCGAAGTATCTGCGGGATCAATAGCCCTAATCCCGCACCGTCGGAGGTCAATGAAAGCTGCAAGCCATCTCCTTCAGACTCGACTGCAGAGACGAATGGAAGTCCGCGTTAAAGCAGAGCCGCCTCGAAGGGTCCAGAGATCTCCGCAGGATCAATCACCATAAACGCGCTTCGAAGAAGTTTGCGGATTAGGAACGGGAAGTCGGCACACCCGAAGCAATCCGCGCGGATGGTTACACTCCGGTGGATTGTCTGGAGATCACGCAATTATGAGGCATCGGAACCAATTCTCGGCTGTGTGCTTATCGGCCGTCAGTCGATGCAGTTTCCCCGCCCATCCGCTCCCATTTTTTTCGACAAAATCGGCAAAATAGTAAAACACTTTCGCTGCGAAAGTGCGTAAGTAACATCCCGGTCAACAGTTGCCGGTTATTCTGGTGCCGAGTAGTCCTCGGGAATGTAGGGCGACTCGCAGGTCCGAAAGTTATCGTCTCCGGAATATTCTGCTGCTATCCACTGGCGTGGCGGTGGCGCCTGCAGCAGAGACTTGATCGACGCCGTGCCTCCAACCAAACGTTCCGTTCCTAAAACAAAGTTCGAGTTAGCGCTGTCGACGAAGGTGATGGTCCCTGTCGGCGTGCCAGTTGCCGACGGAACTGCCACATGCGCCGTGAAGGAGATGCGCTGGCCCGCAGAGAATACATTCGAGGAGGAATTGATGATACAAGTCGTAGCGACCTTCCCCTTAATGGTGAACTGGACTTGTTGTGCCGCAAACGCGTTTCCGTACACCGTCAAGACGTACTGCCCAGGCTTGTATCCATCCGTGTTGACTTGGTACGTATAGCCGATTCCACTTCGGTATGTGAAGGCATTGTCCGCGGTCAGTACTACTGTGGATTCCGGGGTCCCAGTCGCATTGCTCACCATCTCAATTGTGAGGCTGGCAAGGGCATCCGTAACAGGCTTTGTGGGATTTGCGATCGACATAAGCTGGAACGTTACGGGAATCCCAACGCCGGGGGCGAACACCCGAGGGTCGGTCGGCCGGAGTGGAGCGAGGAAGGTCATAGTCCCTGCCCCCTGTGAGTTCGTCGCACCCAAATCAACCACTACAAATTCTGAAAAACCATTGGTCTTGCCTCTGGCCGCGGGATCGCTGAATCCCGTGAAGATGTTTCGCCACTCATTTTCTCCGATGGGCGTGGTGAGGTAGCCCGGATTCGTGATGGCTTGCTGCGTACTGAAGTTGCTCTGCACTGCGATGGTCGGCGTGGGCTCGCTGGGACAGGTCACCGGGCCGCCACTTCCAGAACACGTCACCTGATCGTCCACACAGTTGCCTCCCGCGCCCGCGTACACGATGCACGTGGCACCGGCAAATTGAGTTCCGGCTACGCGCTGCAGGAATTGGGCCGATGTAATCTCGACCTCCGTAACGGTCATGTTCACACCGGAGAAACTCGTGCCCGGCGGGTACTGCACCGTAAAGCTGTTCGTTCCGAAGTTAAACACATTCGGCAGGATCGGGCTCAGGGGCTGCGTGATTTGCAGTTTGGCGGGAGGGAGTGAGGCAATCGCGACACCGATCGGAGCCGCACCAACCGCTGCCGTACCCGTGATCATGTTGCTTGCTGTAGCAATTACGGAAACATCATTGGCGTTCAAATTCGTGACGTAGGCGGAAGCGCCATCCCCCGTTAGCGCGACATGAACCGGATTGTTCAAACCCGTCACTGTAGCCACCACGCTGCTGGAGGCGGTGTCGATGACGGAAACTGTATTGGAAGCGCTGTTCGCCACATACGCCATGCTACTGTCTGGGGTAAACGCGGCGCCGAATGGGCTCGTTCCAACCGGAATGGTCGCCGTCACCGTATTACTGGCCACAGAAATCACCGAGACGTCGTTGCTTCCTGCGTTCTCTACATAGGCCAGCCTGCTGTTAGGACTCACCGCCACCCAGCGCGGCCCAGAACCTACAGCGATGGTCCGTACCACGGTAGGCGTGCTTCCGACCGCGATCACGGAAACCGTGTTGGATGCGGAATTGGTCACATAGGCGAAGGTTCCATCCGACGTCAGCGCCATTGCCACTCCCACGGGACTGCTCTGCACCTGCACCGTGGCCACCACGGTTTGAGAGTCCGTGCTGATTACCGAAACACTATTGGAAGATCCGTTCACCACATAGGTCTGAGTTCCGTCGGGAGTGAAAGCCACGCCAAAGGGAGACGTTTGAACCGGAATTGTGGCCACGACCGTGCTGCTCGCGGTGTTGATCACTGACACGTTGTTGCCGTGGTTGTTGCTGACGTAAGCCTGGGTCTGGTCGGGTGAAACTGCAACTCCCCAGGGTCCAGATCCCACAGGTATAGCGGTTACCGGCAAAGAAGTCGGGATGTCAATCAGGGAGACGGTATTGCTGTTTATGTTGGCCACGTAAGCAAACGGACCGGTGGCCGTGACAAATCCATGGCCCATCATGGCTTCGTCCTCGTACTCACCCGCCATCTGACCGACATCGTTGAGGTCATAAACAACTAAGCCGTCGACGGCGGCGGGAAAGTTGATTGTGGTGAAAGTGCCATTGATGTCTTCGAATCCCAGGATGTTGGAGGTAGCCGTAGCTTCGTAACCGCCAACAATCTGGCCGCCGTTGTTTATCCCATAGCCGTCGGTGAGAAAGGCGCCGGGATAGTCGAACGAAGAGAAGACTCCATTCTGGAGAAGAAAGCCGTGTTCATTTCCACTAGAGTCGTCGTAATAACCCACGATGGCTCCGACATTATCGACCTTCAGAACATCAGTAAGAACAGATCCGGGAAAATCTATGGTGGTGTAAACGCCGGCACTCAAGAGGAAGCCGTGTATGTGCTCTTTGGCATCGCTGAAAAAGCCCACAATCTGACCCACGCTGTTGATTCCCTCGGCGTATGTCAGAGTGGAGCCAGGTGGATCGATGGTTGTGAACACGCCGTTGCTGAAAAGAAATCCGTGGTTAGTGATCCCCCGCGCGTCGAGGTAGCGCCCCACGAGATCGCCGTTGTCGTTGATTCCCCAAACTGCGGTTCCCTGGGCGCCTGGAAAGTCAATTTTCGTAAACGCCCCGTTCTGGAGCACGAAACCGTGGTAAACACCTTCGGCGTCGATGTATCGGCCGCCAATCACACCGTGGTTATTGATCTGGCGCGCCGAGTTATATGTGCCACCCGGGTAGTCGACGGTGATGAAGTTCTGGGCCGGCGGTGTTTGCGACGCCAAAATGCCAGTGGCGAGTACGAACCCGAGGCTAAGGAACGCGACGCGCTTTGTAACTCTGTTGAGCATGTTTCCTCCGGTCGACGTCCTTTATTGTGAGACCTCACTATTTTGAAAAGCTCTCAAACTGAAGACAAGAGCGCGCCCGCGCACGCCTGGGGCAGCTTGCACAGATTTGGGGCAGGAGTATGAGTCTCAGTGGCGCAGGTGTCAATGTCCCGAACGGCGTACTCCTTAAAGCGTAGCCGCCTTTCGCGCGATGAGATCGAATCCCTTCTCTTTGGCATCTTTCTGTAACTGATCCAGTCGAGCGCGGGAGGCCGCGGATTTTCCGGATTTCAGCTCTATTTCTTCCAGCGCCAGGCGGGATTCAAGCTGGTCGCCGACATAGCCTGACCGGGTTGCTTTGGCCAAGGCCTCCCTGACGATGGTTTTGGCCGGACCGGTTTGTTGGGAGGCACCTTCAGTGCGCGCCCGGATGACGGCGAAAGCCAGCTGCACACTCAGGTTCTGGCTTTTTGCAGCGATCGGAACCGCATTCCCCACCTCCTTCAAGGCATCGCCCTTCCTGCCGGTGGCCAGCAGAGCGCGTGCCAGCGCGGCAGCGGCCAAAGTCTGGCCGTCGCCCTTGTGCCTCTTCTGAAACTCGTCGCGAGCTTCCCGGACGGGTCCTTCCGCCGCATCGGGATGGCCTTCTTCGACCGACAATTCGGCGATCGCCACGCGAGTTGCACCGATTGTGTCTTTCTCTCCTAACTCGGTCCGGAGGCTCAGAGCCTCCTCGTAATCCTTATGCGCTTGCTTGAAATCCGCAGCTTTTAGATCCAGGCTTCCCAGACCCGCGAGGGCGTATGCTGCCATGCTCTTATCACCGGCAGCGCGGGTAAGCGTAAGAGCTTTTTCGTAGTGACTGCGCGCCCCGGGCAGATCACCCAGGTGTTGCAGCGCGTCGCCAAGGTCGATCAGCTTGTCGCTGGAGGGATTGGCTTGTCCGCCAGCCAGATCGAGAGCCACGGCCTGCTCCAGTGTCTTCCTGGCTGCAGCGGAATCGCCTTGTGCATCGAGCACTGCACCAATCCCCGCGAGTGACGTGGCGATGCCGCTTTGATCATTGATCTCACGGAAAATTGTGAGCGCCTGATCGCATGTCTTTTTAGCCCCGGCCAGGTCCCCCTCGTTTTGCATACTGCCCGCTATGTTAATCAGGGTGTTTGCGTAGTTGCCCTTGTCGCTGACCTCGCGGAAGATGGAGGCAGCTTTCTCGTACATTTTGCGGGCTTGATCCGCATCACCCTGCTGACCGAGAACGTACGCCATATTGTTAAGAGCGGAAGATTCCGCTTTGCGATTGCCGATGTCGCGCGCAATGGCAAGTTCCTCGTTGTATTTGCCGAGTGCTCCGGGATAGTCACCACGATCGACCAGCACCTGGCCAGTCACTTCGAGCGTGCTGGCGAACCCGTAGCGGTCGCCGACCGCCTGGTAGATGCGGCCAGCCTCCTCAACAGCAGTCATCGCGGCGGTTGGGTCGCTGAGGTTCTCCAGGCTGTACCCCTGGCGATACAGCGCGCGGGCGAGAAGTAGTCGTGCGTTTTGGGTTCTTGCTTTCTGCGTTGCCTGGAGGGCAAAAGCCTCGCCCTGCTTGAAGTCGCCGAGCGCGACCGAGGCCTCCGAGGCAGCCAAATCGATCCGCGCATCGTCGGCAGCCGTCGACAGGCGGCGCAACGAATCCACGGTTGCCAAAGCTTCTTTTCCTTTTCCTCCGCGCGTTTGCGCCCGGGCGAGAAGCAGGCCGTATTCGAGGTTGTCGGGGAAGAACCCAAAAAGGGTCCGGTAACTCTCGGCCGCGTTGTCCCACTCCTTGGAAGTTTCGCGGTACCGAGCTTCGGTCAGCAATCGGTCCTCGCGGGAGAGCGATGCAGAGAGTTCGTATGCACTCTTCGCCGACAGCCGAGCCTTCTCGTCATATCCCAGAAGGGTCCAGGCGGCGGCCAGGGCAGAGTGAGCTAAAGCATGGTTCGGGTCCGCCATTACAGTTCTCTGCAGCAGGTCACGAGCTGCGATGGCATCGCCAACGCGCAGCTTTGCCAAACCTTCCGCGTAGAGTTTTGAGGCTTCCGGAGTCGACGGCAAGGCGGCGCGTACTTCCGCCTGGTCTCGCGAGTTCAGCTGCCCGGCATCGCACTTTTCCCGCAACTGGGTTCCGGCACGGCTGACTAAATCAAACAGGTCGCTTTCTTCTCCAGTTTCCTTAACCGAGACCAACGTTTCACCTGCAGCCACGTCTTGCAAATGAAGGTCGACTCGCAGCTTACCGCCAGGCAAGGCTACATAGGAGCCGAGCACTATCAAGTCAGCACGGAGGGTTTTGCTTACCTGGGACAAAGTCTGAGCGGGCAGGGTGTCTGAGTCAGGTAGCGAGAAGTCGATCTTCATTTGCGCCACTTCATCACCGGGGATGGTCCGCAATTTCTCGCCGGCAGCGAGTTCAGTGGTCAACATATCGGGAAGGGCTGTGGAGAGCCATGCCGCCTCGGGGCGAGACGTGGAATTCTTAAGGTTCAGGACTGCCACGGTGCGGCGCCGGCTGAACGGTGGGACAGGACGTTTCGTCACCTGGGGCTTCTCCCGAAAATGCAGGTAGGAAAGCGCTCCAACCAGAAGCAGTACGATCACGGCACCGAGGCCGGCTACGGTTTTTATATTCGTCTTTGTCTTAGTCTTAGGTGGGAGGGAAATCGGAGTTGCCGATGGAATCGGGCCAAGGGGCACCTGCGAAATCGGCATGGTCAGGCGGTCGAGGTCGACGCGCAACTCCCGCGCCGATTGATAGCGGCGTTCCGGATCTTTGTCGAGGCATTTGAGGATTGCCATCTCCAGCCCGGGCGAGATTTTTGGATTCAGGGCGCTCGGCATCTCCGGTGGCTTGTTCAAGATGGCATCGACCACAAGCGGAAATTGAGAGAACGGGAATGGACGGCGCCCCGTCACCAATTCATACAGAACCGCCCCAGCTGACCAGATATCGGAGCGTTGATCGGTCAACTCCCCGCGCAATTGCTCGGGAGACATATAAGGAAGAGTGCCGGTAACTTTCTTGTCTTCTGAAATGCTCGCGGTGATGCCCAGGTCGGTTTCCCGCCGCACAAACTGCGCCAGCCCGAAATCGAGAATCTTGAGTCGATTGTCCTCGGTTAAGCGCATGTTTGCCGGTTTCAGATCGCGGTGAATGACTCCATGCTCATGCGCGCTGGCCAAACCGTCGGCCAATTGGAATCCCAAACGCAAGACTTCTTTTTGCGTCAGCGGACCGGAAGCCAGCCGAGCATCAACGGCCACGCCACCGACATATTCCATTACCAGAAAGTCCAGCCCCTCCTGGCTGCCGAATTCGTAAACCGTTCCGATGTTGGGATGATTCAACTTGGCGAGAGTCAGTGCTTCACGACGGAAGCGCTTTCGGGCTGCCTCATCGGCAAGCATACCGGGCGGGAGCACCTTGATGGCTACGTCACGCTCGAGTTGCTGATCGGAAGCCCGGAAGACCAGCCCCATTCCGCCGGCTCCGATTTGCTCGAGTACGCAGTAATGGCCAAGAACCTGCCCGACAATAGGAGTTTCCGGCTGCATTAGGCCGGAATCTTACCCCCAGGGCAAGTTGCGGTCAACGGTGAGGAAGCCCTTGGCGTGCGGCCCGAAAGAAGGAAAGGGGCGAGTGGTGCCGTCCTTCAGAGTCTCTTCGGCGGACACGAGCTTCCACGTGCCCAAGATTTGTTGACGAATCTCCGACTTCGTCTGGCCAGAAGCCGAGCCGGCACACACAGCGAATCCGACCAGAAACAATCCAGAAAGTTGCATAGAGCTTCGCCCGTCGTCAGCTTTGCGAAGGCTTTACGTTGCCAACGCTGTCCTCACTCGCGATCATGGTTTTTCTGCCCCGTTTACCTCTCTGAAGTCATGGCCTTCAGAAACCGGTAGTAGAACTGCACTCCGGTGTTGAACGACTCGACCGGCAAACGCTCGTCTTTCCCGTGAGCGCGAATGTCATTATTGTCCAGAACGACGCCCTGTATTCCAAACGAAGGCATGCCGGCAGCATAGGCGTACCTACTATCGGAAGCCCCAATGGCCATGTTGGGCACAATGGGCATGCCAGGCCAGAACTCAGCGGAGATTTCGCGCAACGGCTTGATGACATCGTCCCTGAGTGTTACAGGCGGCAGTTGCTGCTCGCTGGGTGCAGTCAGCGCGATGGACCCGTCAATCTGCACATAGCCCACTGTGACCTTGGGATCGGCTACGATTTTCACTAATTCCTGCCTTATCTCCTCCCCCGAGTGCCCAGGGAAGATGCGGCAATTGACGTTGGCCGAGGCCGTCTGCGGCAACGCGTTGTTGGCGTGTCCGGCGGCGAGGCGCGTGGCAACACACGTCGTACGCATGGTTGAATTCAGAATCGGATCGTCGGCCGAGAGTCTGGCAATCGCCTGCTGGTCTGGCGGATCTTTCAGAACCCTCTTCACGAGCGCGGCCTTCTCCGCAGGATAGTTTTCTGCCATTCCCGCGAGTTCGGCTCGCGTCACCGCGTTCAGTTCGAAAGGAAAGCTATAGTGTTGCAGGCGCCCGAGAGCATCGGCCAGGTGATAAATGGCGTTGTCTGGAGTGGGCATAGAGCTGTGTCCGCCGGGATTCAGGCTGCTCAGTTGGTAATCGGCGTACAACTTCTCGCTCGCATCCACTGTGAAGCCCAGCAGCTTGCCGTTCTCCTCGGCCACTCCGCCGCCATCGTGGTTGAGCACGAACTCGGCATCAACCAGGTCGCGATGATTCTTGACGAGCCAGTCCACGCCGTTGAAGGCTCCGCCCTCTTCATCGGCAGTCAACGCCAGGATGATGTCGCGGTCGGGTTTGAAGCCCTCCTGCTTCATGCGGATCAGTGTGGCCATCATGATGGCATCGCCATCTTTCATGTCCTGTGTGCCGCGTCCGTAGTAATAACCATCCTTCTCAATAAACTGAAAAGGATCGGTGGTCCAGTCGCTGCGTTTGGCTTCCACCACATCCAAGTGCCCGATGAGCAACACGGGCTTATGCGCGCCTGTTCCGTGGAGCCGGGCGATCATGTTGCCCTTGCGCGGATTCGGGCCCATCACGACAATGTCCTCGGCTTGAAAGCCGGCGTCGCGCAGGCGCTTGGCCATAGCTTCTGCCGCAACGGTCGTGCTGCCCACCGAATCGGTGGTGTTGATCTCGATTAGCTGCTTGAAGATTTCCGTCGCCAGTTTGACGCTGGCCTCGTCCGCGGGCGTGCGCGGTACAACCCGCGGACTCGCCGCGGTCGCCAGCGCAATTGCCGCCGTCAGGGCCGCTATCGCGCGCACGGCACAATTGGGCAGGAAACGCATTCGTGGACTCTCCTTAAAAACTAGAGATGCGTATTTCTTTGGGTGCCCGGTAAAAACGTCAGTTGAAATTTGTTCGGCTTTGAATCCAGTCTTGAAGGACCTCGATGAAATTTGTCAATTCTGAACCGTCAGCCGCCAAAACCAATTCTACCTTTGCGCAATCACTTCGGAGATCGGACCGCACCAGGCCGCTTCAAGTGTTACCCCGACCATAACGGCCAGAGTCTTGTGGCCGCCGATGGACCTCAGCGCGAAAAGACAAAAGAATCACGGGTTATATGACCACAACGTCGCGGACTTCTCTCCCGTAGGCGCGTGATCCCGGAAAAGTCTGGTTTCTCTTTCCAACTCCCTCACTTCACGCTCGCGCCTGCGCTGCGCACGACCACCCATTTGCCTGCGCGCTTCTCGAGGAGATCCATATAAACAGACTCACCGCTATCGTCTTTTCCGTCCCGGATCCTCTTTTCGGTGACACCCCCATGGGCCACGGCAACATCGCCGAACACCTGCACGTCGATAGGTCCAAGTTCGAATGACACGAGTTTGTCCTTGCCGGATCTAAAATCGTTTAAAACCTTCTCCTTAGTGATCATCTTGCCCGAGGTTATTCCGACGGTGGCCCAATCGTCGGCGAAGATCTGATTGAGCTTGGCGATATCGCCGGCCACCATTGCATTCCCCATGTCCTGTCCGAGTTGCTTGATAGCGTTGACTGCGGCCGGATCGTTTGATGGCACAGGAGCGTCACCGCCCTTACCCATTGCCGCCGCGCCTCGGATATTAAGGTTCGCCCACCATGCTAAAGCTGAGAATAACAACAACACTGCGAACCATTGGCTGAAAACGCTCTTTTTCATTTTGTCTCCTCCTTAGCGGTCATTGCTTCACGCGCAGTATCCGAGAAGCAGAGAGCCGCTGTCCATGACCTCCGAGGTCATGGGAGGACAACGTGCGAGCCAGATGGTTCCGTCGTTAAACGCAGATCGCCGGTTCGGATTATGGGGCTGGCGTTAGCGCGGCGCGCGTGGCTTCATCTGCGGGGAAAAAGGTTTCGATGCGCATTTCCTGCAAGGCAATATCCTGTGGCGATCCGAAGGTTGCGAGAGTAGAAAACCATCGCAGCGTGGAGTTGTTCCATCTGTAGTTGATGGTCAAAAATGGCGGCGGCGAATTGTCGACATCCAGAACGCGCCAGCGGCTGGGCACCGTAGGATAACTGAGCAACTCCTCAAGAAAGCACTTCATCGTCTCGTCGGACGGGTTAGCGACAACCTCGCGATGCACACGCTGAATGATGCGTGCCGCGACGCTCTCCCAATTTTCGATGAATGGCCGGAGCCCCTTGGGATGAAACACGAACCGGACTCCGTTGTGTGGCTTTACAGAATCGCAGATGGGGAAGCGCCCCAGAAAGTGCCGCATTCCGGAATTCATCCGCAGCGTGTTCCAATATCGGTCGATAACAATCCCGGGATACGGCTCCAGTTGCTTCAGAAGAAGATCGACGGCTTGGCGCGCCGCCTCCATCTCCGGTGCGTCAAGACTGGTCTGGCGATAGAGCGCTGCATAACCTGCCGCCAGTAACAGCGTATTGCGCTCGCGCAGGGGGATCTCCAGCGCCTCGGCTAGACGCAGCACCATCTCCCGGCTCGGCTGCGCTCGGCCTGTCTCAACGCAACTCAAGTGACGGGTCGAGATATCGGCATCGAGCGCCAGCGTCAATTGGCTAATGCGTCGAACGGTACGCCACTGGCGCAGCAGAACTCCAAAATATGCTGCAGGTGTTGTGGCGGAACGGGCAGCCAAAGACATGACAGCCGATTATAAGAGGAATCGCTCGCCGCCCGCCACAAGCGGCGGCCATTGGTAGTGGTGCAGTTTGAATTTTCAGAGATTGTGAGAGACATTTACCTGTCATTGGCGCATACCTTGGCTTTGGGTCTGCATAGTTGCCCAACCCACCTAGCAGTGAAGGTCGCCGTTGACTTCATGGCATCGTCTCCGCCAGTCGCTGAGAAGAGCACTGCACCTTTGACATCTCCGGAACTGAGCGCATCGACGTGAATGGCTCCATCACTCTTGATTCCGTGGTCGAAGCACTCTACCCGCATATCCACTTTGTTGTTGGAAGTGAGTACCTTGCGAGTACAGGATTTCCGATCTTGGCCGAAGGTCGGTCCTTTATTCAGTTTTTCTTTAGTTAGGCAATCGCAACCTACGAGCGGGCTTTGAAAATCCTGCCGCAATTGGGGGAACGCTCCAAGACTGGGCTTGTGCTGAACAATATGGCGATCGACTTCACTAATGAGGGTAAGATCGATCGCGGCGAGCAGCTATCGTCTGGCCAAATCTCATTTCGAACAAGCGGGAGACAAGCACAATACAGCAACGGCGCTCGGCAATATTGCAGATATCGTTTATATGCGAGGTAATCTCGCCGAGGCGGAAAAGCTCTATAACCAATCCCTGGAAATTGACGCAAGCCTGGACCGCCACGAACCTGGCTACATTCTTTATCGATCGGCGGATCTGAAACTAACCCGGGGTTACGTGAGGGATGCGCACAGTCTGGCCCAACAAGCCATTGATGCAATGCCGGCTCAAGGAGGCTCAGAAGGCCTGACCGAGGCGATGCTCGAATTGGGGGACATTTTGAGGGTTGAAGGCAATCTGGCGGGAGCGCGACAACAGATCCAGCAGGTTCTCGCGGTCCGGCAGAAAACAGGAGAAATGGGTGGCATCGAGGAGGCGCAGGCGGAAAGTGCGCAACTGGCATTAGACGAGGGCCACCCCGCTGAAGCGGAATCCTTGCTGCGCTCGGCGATCACCGAATTTGAAAACGAAAAGAGCGATCCAGCCGCCGCCGCCGCTTATGCCGGGCTTAGCCAAGCTCTGTTGGCGCAAGGAAAACTCGACGAGGCGCGCAAGGCAATTCAGCGCGCGAACATACTGACGAGCAGCAGCCCCGATCCGGCGTCGAAATTTCCTGTTGCTGTCCAACTCGCGCGCGTGGAAGCAGCGGAAGGTCAAAAAACGACGAGATCCGCCGGTCTTGCGGCTGCGATCCCACGATTGCGTTCCGTGGTCGCGTCTGCCAGAAAGTTGGGCTATTACAGGATCGAATGCGAAGCGCGGCTTGCGTTGGCGGAGGCCGAGATAAAGACTGATCCGACACTCAGCAGTTCCCAGTTGGAAGTGCTCGCCCACGAAACACACGAACGTGGATTGGATCTCCTATCTCACAAAGCACAACTGCTGGCAGCAACCAACCAGCCCTCGTGGTCAGCCAGATCGTCCCCTACTCCACCCTGAATCGTTGCCGCCAGTTTCCAGCAAAATTGAGGCCCTTGCGTTAGGACGTTGAACGATCTTTCGTCCTCGGCGCAGGGCCAGGTGGAAGAACTTGCTCCGCCGCTGCGGCTGGCTGCGCACCGTGATCTGGGCCGCTTCCACCAGAAAGAAGCGCAGCGGTGAGTTGCCCTGTCTGCTGATGTGCCCGAGTCGGCGGCGATCGCCGCTGGATTCTTCCGACGGAACCAGTCCTACATAGCTGGGGCAGAAGCCAACCTCACCCATAGGGCCGTGTGGAGGTTCTTTCCTCGACAAGAACGAGTGCCGAAAATGCAACAATCTCATCCGACGGTCGTCCATTTTCCGCGCGAGAAATCGCTCCGTACCGCGCGTGTACCCCGGTTTCGCGATTCTAGCCATTCTATCGATTTTGCCGACTTCTGAAATCCATGACTTATGTGTTATCAATACCCTGACCCAGTTCGACTCCCGCCGCCTGCACCAATATCCCGTTTATTACTTGATGTTTGCAGACAGATTTTAATTTCGCACAATAGCCATTCTGCTGCGGCGGGTTCTCCGCCGGGCTTCTCTTTCGGTTTTCCTTCTCGCCGATCACGGACCGATCGAACGACGGGTTACTCCTGGCAGGAATTAGCTAGGGCCATTTCGACAACCCTAGGCAGATTTTCTGAGCCGTCCTCCCCGCCACATCGGAACCAAAACAGCAAATTTCACATTTGCCGATACTCGGCGTTACTATTACTTCCTTGCGACGCCCAAAATCACCTAAATCAAAGCGCATTGCTAGATCGGAGAGGGTGCGGTTTCTGACTGTGGGGCAGACCGCGCGAATTTTGGGAATCAGCTCCTCGACCTTGCGACTCTGGGAGGGCGTGGGTCTTGTAACTCCGGCGCGAAGCGCGGGTAGCTATCGTCTATATACTCCAGAGCTACTTGATGTTCTGAAGCGCATCAAGTACCTGCGGGACGTTAAGAAACTAAATGTCCCGGGGATAAAGGAAGCCCTGGGAACAGATCCACGTGCTAACCAATCAACGCATCGTGCCAAGGCCACTCCGGATCTGGGTGACAAACTCCGTCGGCTCCGAAGGAAAAGAGGTCTCACCGTAACGGAGGCGGCTCGGCAGGCCCACATTTCCGCGGGCTTTCTCAGTGCCATCGAACTCTCTCGCGCCAATCCTTCAGTAGCCACAATTTACCGATTGGCCGCAGCATATGGCACGACCGTATTGGAACTCTATGACTTACCTGCGCAATCGAATCGTGTGATCCGGCCACGCAATCGCAAGAGTCTGGAGACAAAGTCGGGCGTCCGCATGGAACTGCTTTCGACAGGCACCAAGATGCTCGAATCCATGCTGATTCGAGTTCCCGCAGGAACCGGAAGTGACGGCGCGTACATGCACCAAGGTGAGGACTTCCTTTACATGCTGGAAGGCACATTGGAAGTCTGGCTTGATGAGGTTGAATGTCACCTGCTGGAGCAAGGGGACAGCTTTTGGTTCGAGAGCAACCGCGGCCATCGCTGGTTTAACCCTACCAATAAGCAAGCTGCTGTTCTCTGGGTAAATACTCCGCCAACATTCTGAGCTCGTCTTGACTCAGCAACTTAGAAACCGAACCTCAACGAGAACTGTTGCACCCGTTCGACCGTCAGGGTCGCGCGGTACAGGCCGAACGACCCGTCGTCCGAACCGTTGTCAAGTGAAGTGTTCGTATTTGTATCGAAACGCACAGAGTTGGTTAAGTTGAAAACCTCCCAGGCGAACTTCAAGTCCATGCGGTCGCGGATTTTCCAACTCTTCGCCAAACCCATGTCAATCCCAAAGTAGCCCGGACCGCGGAAGTTGTTGCGGCTTCCGGCTTCCCCTGGATAAGCGAAGCGCATCGGGGTCAGGGTGGCTGGCACATCCGGTGTGATTTGTACCCCGGCCACCACGGCGCTTGGGTTGGGAAACGCATACGGGACTCCGCCGATCATGAATACACCCGAACTGACCGGGCCGGTTTGCACCATGTTGCTCTCGAAGAGGAAGTTCTGGGTAAAGCCCCGTGAATCGATAGCGCTAAACGGAAACCCGCTGGTCCAGCGAGTCAAGCCGGAGAGCTGCCAGCCTCCGATAATGGCATCGAGCCAGGTTCCTGAGCCGCCGGCGAAGCTTTTCCCTTTCCCGAAGGGCAATTCGTAAACCCCGTCTGCGGCTATCACATGGCGCAAATCGAAATCCGACGGCGCGCGATTCAAACCTGGGTTCCAGGGATTCGCAATGTAGCTGAGCACCGTGCTGGCGCTCACCGGGGTGGTGGTCGACGTCGTACCCTGCGAATTCGTGCGTTCGGTATCCGAACCCAAATCGAGCGACTTTGAATATGCGTAGCTGAAGTCGACCTGCAGGCCATGACTCATAGGATGACGCAACATAAGTTGACCCGCATTGTAACTGCTGGTGCCGAGAGAGGACCAGGCGAAGAGGGAGGAGAACTGAGGGTCCCAGTAGGGGACCGGTGGCAACCCAGCGCAAACAGGGGACTCGCCCCCGTTGGCGAGACCCGTCGCAATCAGGCCCAGGCGGAATGGCGCACCGACTTCTCGTCCCGGCCGGTTCGCCCAGCTGAAACCCGAAGGACAAGCGTTGGTGCCGCCGGAGCCTGTGTAGATATTCTGGGTGGCGCTAAACCCGCCTGCCGCCGCAGTCGGAAACAGATTCTCGAAGTAAGGAATTGCAGGAATTGTGGCGCCCGGATCTTCGCCGTTCGCCAGCGCAAATTTTGATATCAAAGTCGCAGCAGTGTAGTAATCCATCCCCGACTTTGGGTCCACGAGATCGGTAGAAGCGGCCAGGTCGCGCTGCTGCAGAAGATGTCGGCCAAATCGGCCCACGTAAGCAGCTTCGAACGTCCATCCCTTCCCCACTTGCCGCTGGACCGAGAAATCCGCAGCCATGGAGTAGGGTGTTTTGATTTGGCCATCGATTCCATTCGAGTTGAAGGTAAACCCAGTCGTGTTGGGATTGTCCGGAGGGAACGCGGGATAGGTGACTGTTTGTTGTGGAGCGCCGCCCGGCAATGGCGGCACAATGTTTCTCCCGGTATAACGTGGCGCATCGTCCGGGGTGAAGATGTTCGACGGGGCCGCCTGCGTACTGGTCAGGCCGAACGAACCGAACTGGCTGAAACCGTCAACAATCCCTTGGCCGAAGTGGTCATAGTAGATGCCCCAGCCGGCGCGAATCGAGGTCTTGGGATCGAGAGAATAGGCGACCGCGAGGCGCGGAGCAAAATTCAGTTTGTTCACTTTCCAGTACGCACTGCCTCCGCGGCTCTGGCCGGAAGGAGCAAAGGCAAATTCCGGTTGATTCCCTAGTCCTTGGGCGGCTGCGATCGCGCGATTGATGAACCATTGGTGCAAGTCTATGGTGGGAGCAACCTGTTGCCCATTTACTTCATACGGAGTCTGCAAAAGGGTATACCGCAGACCTACCGTGACCGTTAGATTGGGCTTCGCACGCCAGGAATCCTGGGCGTACCACTCGAATTCGTTGGCTTTAAAGTCACGAGTGATCGTCGAGCCGGTCGGCAATAGCGAAGCAGTGGTTGAGTTCGTCACCTGGTAATTGTTATGCACGTTGATGGTGCTTAACAAACCCGCGATGGAGGTAATTGCATTATCGTAGCTGGTGGAAAAGGCCCCGGATACTGCCGGGAAACCAAACGCCTCGGGATCAAAGCTCTGTCCGGTTCCCGCGATGGCAGCCTGGCTGATGTTGGCCGCCCCAGTCGAAGCCGCGCCGAACGAGACGTTATTCGAGGCTGTGTTGTTGTGGATCAAACGATAGTTTGCCCCAAACTGCAGCGTGTGTTTGCCCTTCACCCACGTAAAGTCATCGATAAGGTTGTGCACCGGGACGTCGAGGATGGTGGTATTGTTTTCCGCGGTTAGAGGGCTGAGACCGGCAAAATCCGAGAAGGAATTGTTCCCCGCTCCTACGTTGTTCAACGCTTGGCGGATATAGCCATAGCGGAAGTTATTAATCAGGCTGCTGCTGATGGTCCAGGTGTGTCCGACGGCAATTCCCTTCGCGGTGTCCACGACTGACGCACTGGGAGGATTGCCGGGAAACTCCGGGGCCGAAGAACTTCTGTCACCCTGCAGGTTGCCGCGCACGAACAGGCGCTGGCGATCACTCAGTTGATCGTCGAACTTTGCGATGTACGTATTGAGCCGGGCGGGGTCGGGAGCTGACCAGGTGAAACCTCCGGTATTCAGCCCGTCTCCTCCAGGACTATTGGGGCCAGGGTAGGCGCCAAATGTGGCCAGCGCGTTCGGGTCATCACCAGCTCCCCAGGGACAAGTAGTCGTACAATGCGGGTCCATGCTGGCGATCTGTGCCGGAGTCAGCG
>Ga0307476_10000513_pt1 | contig 29027 bp, 33 predicted proteins | sample atmos_gasesECM2C_2_FD_203314 | JGI IMG/M metagenome (GOLD analysis project Ga0307476, IMG submission 203314) | Hardwood forest soil microbial communities from Morgan-Monroe State Forest, Indiana, United States - atmos_gasesECM2C_05 | ecosystem: Environmental > Terrestrial > Soil > Temperate...
CGACGTCATTGTCGACTTCGAACTTCTTCCCGTCGGATTCGCGAAAGTTGTGCGCATAGCTCGCGACCGTGTAGCGGGTGAAGGCCGCAATCACTGCCTTTTGATCATCCGCTGACAACTTCGCCCAGTCCGGACCGACGCAGATACGTGTCATGAGCGGCAGCGCGTAAGCCTGCTCGACCACCGGCTCGAGACTCCGGTACCGCTCCGTCATAGACGCCGCAGCTCCCGCCTGCATGGACTTATCGAGCGCGGCCGTGAGCGCCTGGACCGGCGCCACGGCAGGATCAGGGGCTGCGGCACGCGCGGAGGGCATGACCAGCACCAGCGCGAGCAGGACCGCAGAGAGGAGCATCGAGTGTCTTGTCGTCATGGTGGTCCTCACTCCGTGGCGATGGTCTCGGCGCCGAAGTCACGCAGCTGGCAGGACTCCGGCAAGGTGTGAATCCCCGGAATTTCACCCGCACGCAGCGTGCGCTGCAACCCCTCCCAATACTCGAGCGTGAGCAGATCGGCATGCGCCTGGCGAAAGGCCAGGCGCTGGGTGCGGTTGCGCACGCGCAGGCCTACTTCGATCTCCTCGGGCAGGAAGATCACGCCCGGCTCGAAGAACCAGTCTGGAACGTCTTCCTCGCCATCGCAGCGGTCGCGGTTGGTGCGTACCTTGACGTCGGTGAGGGTCTCCACGGCGTCGTAGTCGTACAGATAGATCTTGAGATAGCGGCTGACGCCGTAGTTGCGGATGTCGAAATCCCTGTTGAAGATGTTGGCCGCCGCGTTGTTGCGGATGCAAAACCCCAGATTGATCATCGCGCGAACTGCCCTGTCCTCGGGAGCGGTCTCGAGGAACACGTTGAGCGGTGTCAACTTGCGCTGCGCGATCAGATACTTGAATACGAGCGCCTCACCCTGCAGCTGCACGCTGTTGGTAGCCGCCGCGAGCAGCTCGGTGGCGAGCGCTTCCTCGAACCATGCCCGCTGCAGCTTGAGGTTGTAGTAGACGATGTTGTCGAGCATGCTGCCCGTGCGATTGATCTCGTGCACCCGCTGGTACTTGCCGAGCACGGCAGACACGCCCTCGAAGCTGTCCCACTTGTAGCCGCTGGTCGGACGGTCGCGAATCACCTTGAGCACGTAGTCCGAATGCGCCGAGGTGAAGGCGATGGTTACCGTGCCGGGACTGCCCACGGCCACGGCGAGCCGCTCGCGGTCGCGCTGCAGACGCCGGCGGACCTCGTTCATCACCGCCACCTTGCTGAAGTGGTAGTAGCCGATCGTCGAGTAGTGCAGCCCGAGCGGGCGGCTCGGCATGATGCTGCGCAGGAAGCCGGCGAGCTCGTGATAGTGCGGGTTGGTTACCTGAAAAGGCGCCTCGGTCGAGCTGCAGAGGTTGTGGACGTGCGGCACCACGTACAGCATCGCCTCGGCGCGCACGCCTTCGGGCGAATTCACCAGGGCGATCACCAGCGGCTTGACCTCGGTTCCTTTCAGCAGCAACCGCCCGACCAGGTAGGCGCCGCGGTTGCGAAAGAACCCGCCGCGGACCATCTCGATCGCGCGCAATCCCGCACCGGAACGGTTGGCAAGCACGTCATTGATCCGGCGCGCGACGAGCTCGGCATCGCGCCCGATCTCGCAGAACGGGACAGAGAGCTCTGCGACTCGCAGCGCTCGCTGCACGATGAGCGGGTCGAGCGGCCACGAGCAATCGAATCGCTCGCATACGGAACTCAGCGGTGGCACCACGCGCTGCGAGCCGCCAAAGCCATACTCGACCGGCGTCCATTCCCCGTGATGAACGACGCGCTGAGCCGAGTGCAGCCAGGCAAGCGCGAGATCGGCCTCGTAGCGGCCCTCGACCGATTGACGGTAGAGCGCCTCGATTGCGCTCCACAGCGCCGCCCGCGTCTTCAGGTCCGGAAAGGCGGCCCGCAGCTCCTCGGCGAGCGGGTACACGGTGGCGTTGTACAAGCCGAGCCGCCTTCTGCCGTTGGCAATGGCCGTCGGGTGGTCGCGGCTCTCGAATGCCGCCTTCGCCTCCCAGGTGAGCCGTAGAAACTCGGCGTAAAACGAGTCGAAGACACTCAAGATCCATTCGCAGGTGAGTCTGACCGCGGCCTCCTCGTTAGCCGCCGCGCGGACGCGGCCGCCGTAGTCCGCGCCGCGCGCGCGCTCACGCGGCTCGGCCAGGGCGCCACTATCCATTCGGGGCAACCGCGCGCGCCAGCGCACAGAGTGCTTCGTCCTCGCCGCTGCGACCGACGAGCTGCAGGCCCGCAGGCAGTCCCGCGGCCGTGAGCGGCAGCGTGATCGCCGGATGACCGGACAGGTTGAAAGGTCGCACCAGCGTCGTCGACGCGAGAGCCGCACGCGGATCGACGGCGGCGGCGAGACTCAGGGGAGCATCGGGCAGGGTCGGCAGGGCGAGCGCGTCCAGCTGCTCGAGCGCGGCGTCGACCTCGCGGCGGAAGGTCGCACGCACTGCTTCGGCCGCAAGGACACTCACAGGCGTGATCTCCCGTGACGCCAGCAGGCGGGCGCGTACGTCGGCTCCGAGATCCCGGCACCCGATGAGATGGCCGAATGCGCGCCAGGTCTCGGCGCCGATGATCCCGAGAGCGGCGTCGAACGCCGCGGCAAACGACGGCAGCGAGACCCGCTGCACCTTCGCTCCTGTCGCAGCGAGCGCAGTGCGCGCCGCATCGATCACCGCGGAGCTTGCCTCAACATCCAGCCATCCGACGGTGGGGCTGCGCGGTTCGATCTGCGGCCGGAAGGTGCGGTCGATGATCGACATGGCCCGTTCGATCGTCGGCACATCGCGCGCCAGCGGGCCCACGCAATCGAGTGTCGATGCAGAAGGCAGCACGCCCGCACGGCTGACCCGGCCGAAAGTCGGCTTGAGTCCGCAGATGCCGCAACAGGCCGACGGAATGCGGATCGAGCCACCCGTATCGTTGCCGATCGAGAATTCCACCAGCCCCGCCGCCACGGCGACTGCCGAGCCGCTGGAGGATCCACCCGGTACCCGTCCCGGGGCGCGGGGATTGACCGGCGTCCCGCTCCAGCCGTTGATGCCCGTCACCCCGTAGGCGAGCTCATGCATGTTCGTCTTGCCCACGATGTGGCAGCCGGCCGTGATCAGCGCCTGCACGACCGCGGCGTGGCGCCGCGCGGGCGGTGCGTCGGCGAGACAGGCGCTCCCCATACGGGTTGCGACTCCGGCGACGTCGATCGAGTCCTTGACGGCGACGCGCGCGCCGCCGCCGCCGAGGTCCAGCCGCTCGACGAAAACGAACTCGGGCACACCGCTCACGACGGTGCCGGGCGGCTCTGACTGGTGAGCTCGAACGGCCTGCCGAGCAGCTTGGTGAGCGCGTACACGGCTTCGAGCGATGGCACCGGGGTGGCCGTGAGGCGCGCAAGCTCGACTACCGCGCCGAGCAGCGCCTCGATCTCGAGCGCGCGGCCGGCCTCGAGATCGTGGAGCATGGAGGTCTTGTGATTGCCGACCTTCTCGGCGCCGGCGATGCGCCGCTCAATTGGCAGACGGAAGGTGATGCCGAGCTTATTAGCCACGGCCTGCGCCTCGCCCATCATGTCCGCCGCCAGCTTGCGGGTCGGCGGATAGCGGCAGATGTCGGCCAGGGTCGCGCGCGTCAGCGCACTCACAGGATTGAAGGTCATGTTGCCCCAGAGCTTCAACCAGATCTCGGCGCGAATATCCTCGAGCACCGGCGCCTTGAATCCTGCGCGGGTGAAGCACGCGGAAACCGCCCGCACCCGTTCGCTCGAGGAACCGTCGAGCTCGCCCACCGGGAAGCGATCGCCTTCGATGTGGCGAATGACCCCGGGCGACGCCAGCTCTGAGGCCGGATAGACCACGCAGCCGATGACCCGGGCCGGCGGCAGCCGCTGCATGCATCTCCCACCCGGGTCAACGGCCTCGATGCAACGGCCCTGCAGAGGGCCGCCGTGGTCATGGAAATACCAGTACGGGATGCCGTTTTGCATCGTGACGAGGACGGTATTCGAACCGAAGAGCTTCGGCACCTCGCCCGCCACCGCGTCGACCTGGTGCGCCTTCACCGCCAGGATGACCACGTCCTGCGGCCCTGCCTCGGCGTAGTCGGCCGTCGCCGTCACCGAGCGCGCGATGAGCTCCTCACCGTCGCTCTCAATCAGCTTCATACCGCCGCCGCGGATCGCTGCGAGATTCGCACCCCGGGCCAGGAAAGTGATCTGCTCACCGGCGAGTGCCAGCTTGACTCCGGCATAGCCTCCGATGGCACCCGCTCCGACAATTGCAATTTTCATCAGGTGTGCTTCCGGCAGATCAGGTCAGGACGTTCTGCGGCGCACCCCGCACGAACGCTTCGACGTTGTCGATCAGCTGATCGGCGAGGAACTGCATGGCCTCATCGCTCGCCCAGGCGACATGCGGAGTGAGTATGAAGTTCGGCAGTCTCAGCTCGAGGAGCGGATTGCCCTCTCGCGGCGGCTCGTTGGTCAGCACGTCGAATCCGGCTCCGGCGATCAACCCCTCCCTCAGGGCCTGCGCCAGCGCCAGCTCGTCGACCAGTCCGCCGCGCGCGGTGTTGATCAGGATCGCCGTGCGCTTCATGCGCCGCAACTGCTGCATACCGATCACATTGCGCGTCTCGGCGCTCAGCGGCACGTGCAGCGAGATCACGTCGCTCTGCTCGAGCACCGCGTCGAAGGGAGTGAACACTACTCCCGGCGCCTTCGGCGGAGCGTGGTCAGCGAACAGCACCTTCATGCCGAAGCCACGACCGATGTTGGCCGTCGCCTGACCGAGCACCCCCTCGCCGACTATCCCGAGTGTCGCGCCGTGGAGGTCGCGGATCGGATGATCGAAGAAGCAGAACTGCTCGGCCTTCTGCCAGCCGCCGTTCTCCACATCCTGGCGGTAGGCCAGAAGATTGCGCCGCAGCGCGCCGATCAGCGCAAAGGCATGCTCGGGAACGGTGTGCACCGCGTAATTGCGGATGTTGGCCACCGCGATGCCGTGGGCCTTGCACCAGCCGACGTCGACCACATCGAAGCCCGTCGCCGCAATTGCGATGAGCTTCAGCTTCGGCAGCTGCGCAAGCGTCTCGGACCGTAGCGGCACCTTGTTGGTGATCGCGACGGTCGCGTCGGCGAGCCGGCGCGGCAGCTCCGCGGGGGACGTCACCGGATACTCCTGCCAGGTGTGCTCGAACGCGGGACGACGGATGTTGGCTTTGAGCGTCGAGCGATCGAGAAAGACGATGCGCTGCGTCATGAGGGCGTCCCGCACTTCATCCGTGAATCGAGCCGGTGGAGTGAGACGCGTAGAACTGCTCCTCGCGGCTCACCTTCTGGCGCGGTACCGGATCGTGTGAGCGCCAATAATCCGAGGCTGCCGCCACCCCGCTCCCGGGAGTGACCTTGACGCCGACATCGAGCATCGCCATCTCGGCGCCGGCCAGGGCGCCCATGAGCATCAGCTCGTTGAGATCCCCGAGGTGACCGATGCGGAATAGCTTCCCGGCGACCTTGGAGAGCCCTGCGCCGAGCGCCAGGTTGTAGCGCCGGAACGCTACGTCGATCACGTGCGCCGCGTTGATCCCCTCGGGCACGAGAATCGCGCTCACGGTGTCCGAATACCACTTCGGCTCACGCGCGCACAGCTTCAGCCCCCATCCTTCCTGGACCGCGGCGCGCACGCCCTCGGCAAGGTAGTGGTGGCGGAAGAAGATCGTCTCCAGGCCTTCCTCGAAGATGATGTTGAGCGACTCGCGCAGGCCGTAGAGCATCGGCAGCGCCGGTGTGTAGGGGAAGTAGCCGCTGGCGTTGGCCTGGATCATGTCGCCGAGATCGAAATAGCAGCGGCGCGACTTGGCCCCCGCGAGGGCATCGAGCGCCTTGCGGCTCGCTCCGAGGATGCCGAGGCCTGCCGGCAGCATGAGGCCCTTTTGCGAGCCGCTGATGGCAAGATCGACCCCCCACTCCTCCATCCGGAAGTCGATGCTGGCGAGCGAGCTCACCGCATCCACGTATAGCAGCGCCGGGTGGCTCGCGGCATCGAGCACCCGGCGCACTCCGGCGATGTCGCTGGTCACCCCGGTGGCCGTCTCATTGTGGCAGGCGAGCACGCCTTTGATCCGCTGGCCTTTGTCCGCCCGGAGGATCTGCTCGTAACGCTCGAGCGGTACGCCCTCGCCCCACTCCACCTCGACGACCTCGACGTCATAACCGAGGCGCTGCGCCATGTCGATCCACAGGTGGCTGAACTGGCCGAAGCGCGAGGCGAGCACCTTGTCACCGGGCGACAGGGTATTGGTGAGTGCCGCCTCCCAGCCGCCGGTGCCCGAGGACGGGAATATGAACACCTGTCCCGAATTCGTCTTGAAGACCTTCTTCAGATCGTTGAGAACGCTTCTCGAGAGCTCGGGAAACCTGGACGACCGATGGTCCTCCATCGCCACCATCATGGCGCGCTGCACACGGTCCGGGACGTTCGTAGGTCCGGGAACAAACAGGAAATTTCTACCGGCTATGCGGGGGGGCATCGCAATCTCCTTGCTACGAACGAACGATTATCCACGCCGGCACTCGCCCGTCACAACCGCCCCGGCGCCCCGGCGCCGACGTGCCACCTCTGTCCGCCGCTGTGACGCTTTAGCCAGAAAGGTCACGGGCGGGGCGGCGGCCAGCGTTGCCTTGGGAGCAGCGCCAGCCATCGGCGCGTCGGTGTCGCACTCGAAATGTGCAGCAGTCGGTTTCTGCCCCTATTCCGCGTGGCTAGTGTGCCTCGCGATGGAGATCGTTGCTGCGGCCGATTGTGTCTTCTATGTGAAGGAGCTTCTCCCGCAGGACCTCTGTCGGCGGATCATCGACAATTACCACAGCGACCCGCGCAAGCGCGCCGGCCACACCGTCGGCAGCCGCGGGGAGAAGAAGTCCCACGACCCCGTCAAGATCAGCACGGATCTGGATATTTGCCACGAAGGAGTCTGGACTGCCGTGCATGACGAGCTGCACCAGGCGGTCAGCGGTGTCGTACGCAGCATTGCGGCGCAGTTTCCCTCACTGCAAGTCTGGCCGCTGCGCACTACCGGCTACAAGATTCAGCACTACGAAAAGAACCAGGGCGCCTTCAGGTGGCACTTCGACGCTCTCGGCCCCGGGGCCTGGGAGCGCCAGCTCGCCATGGTTCTCTATCTCAATTCAGTCGAGCGTGGTGGTGAGACCTGCTTTCATCGCCAGAACCTCAAGGTAAGACCCGTGGCGGGCGATGCCGTGTTCTTTCCGACGTTCTGGACCCATATGCACTGTGGCGAGACCCCGACGTCCGAGGACAAGTACGTCGTCTCATCGTTCGTCACGTTCGACATTCCCGCGGCTGAGCGCAAGCCGGCGTGACTGCCGGCAGCTCGCGCTGCATCAAACCGACTCGCGATGGATCGGGCACGCCGGGCGGCATATCATCGGGCCGCCTTAGGTACATAACATCGGGACAATCTCATGCGCTTGCGCCTGCTTTTCCTCTCGCTTGCGGTCACACTCTCCGCACAGGCATATGCGAAGACCGCCCTGCTGCAGAACGTGCCCCTGCAGTGGAAACCGACATCGGACCTCCAACTCAGCACGATGCAGATGCCCTCGGGCTCGATCCAGTTCGACACGTTCCAGGATGAGCGTAATCGCAAGGAGATGATCGGCGAGAATCTCGAGGACAACACGCCGAAACCCGTAACGACCAGCGACGATGTCGGGGCGTTCGTGAGCAGCCACATGCGAGGGCTGTTCGATCATGCGGGCCTCAAAACGGTCGACAGCGACGCTGCGATCCGGGTCAAAGGCGAGGTGCGGCAGTTCTTCGTGACGGAGACCGCGACTTACAAATCGATCCTGGTCGTGCACCTGACGGTGACGGATCGCGAGGGAAAGACGCTTTGGAGCGGACTCGCCACCGGCGACGCGACGCGATTCGGCCGCTCCTACAAGGCCGAGAACTATTACGAAGTCCTCTCCGACGCCATCGTCAACACCGTGAGCTCACTGCTCGAGAGCGCGGAGTTCCAGAAGGCTTTATCGGGCCACTGAGTCCTGGCCCAGCCGGATCATGCCAGCAGAAGGAGCTCCCCATGTCGCCCGAAGCCGTATCGCGCTGCTCACGCCGGAGCGTGATCGAGGGCGGCCTGCTCATCGCCCTGGCGGCAGCGTTGCCGCCTGCACTGCGCGCCGCTGACAACAAGGCATCTCTCATCTCGAAGTCAATCCCCTCGAGCGAGGAGAAGATTCCCGTCATCGGCGTGGGCACCAATCAATTCGGGCGCACGCCGTACGACGACGTACGCAGCATTCTCAAGCGCATGTACGAGCTTGGCGGTACGGTCATCGACACGGCTGCCGGGTACGGCGAGAGCGAGGTGCAGATCGGCAAGGCGCTCGGTGAGCTCGGACCCGCCCGGAAGATGTTCATCGCCACCAAGCTCAGTGCGCCGGGCGCAATCGGCCCGGGAGGCACGGAGAGTTTCGAGCGCTCCGTGCAGCGGTTGCAGAAGGTGGATCTGCTCTTCGTTCATCATGTCGACAGTGTCGAGTCGATGATGCCCGTGGTGATGGATCTGAAGAAACAGGGGCGCGTACGCTACATCGGCATCACGTCGATCCGCTCGGGAGAGTACCCACGGCTCCTCGAGTACCTGCGCAAGTACCCGATGGACTTCGTGCAGGTCAACTACTCACTCGGCGACCGGGCGGCGGAGGCCGAGATCCTCCCGCTCGCCGCGGAGCGCAAGATCGCGGTCATGGCCGCTGTGCCGCTCGGCGGTGGACGCAATCTGCTGCTCAAGCAGGTTGGGGATCGGACGCTCCCGGCGTGGGGGGCAGATTTCGGGATCGCGAGCTGGGGCCAGTTCTTCCTGAAGTACGTGGTCTCGCATCCGGCGATCACCTGCGCGATCCCCGGCTCGAGCAAGCTCGAGCATCTCGAGGACAATCAGGCGGCGGGCCGCGGTCGGCTGCCCGACGCCGCCACGCGCAGGAAGATGGAAGAGTTCTGGGCTGCGAAAGCTTGATTGAGGTCCGACGCCGGTCAGAAACGTAACCCGAGGCCGAGCGTGATGATGTCGCGGTCCTGGTCGTCGGAGGTGAAAGCACGGTGCCAGCTCGCGCGCAGCGCCCCGACTGCGAACGTGAGCCGATCGCGCCACGCACCGATCGTCGCCCAGAGCTGCAGCATGCCGCCGTCGCGGTGATGATTCGGCAAGTGACCCTCGTTCAAATAGCCGAAAGATGCATCCAGATGTGCGAGCAGTCCCTGGCGATACTCCAGCCCCCAGGCATAGGTGCCGGAAGTGTGATCGTCGGTGTCGGTTACTCCGGTAAGCAGCGAGAGCTCTTCAGCCGTGGCCGGGCCGCACCGGCACGCTTGCGCGAGGAGGCAGGCGAAAACGCACGAACGCGGCGCGTAGCGCCGTGCCCGGGGACGGGTTCGCCTGCGAACGCCGCGCGCCATGGCCGCTGCCGGGCAGTGTGTTTCGGGGACCTGGGGAGGTCCCGCCACGCCGAAGTAACTGTTCTCGTTTTTCACTATGGCCGGCGTCGACTATAGCCGGCGATGCTCGAGCGCGAATGCACAGTGGTAAACGATCGTTACAACCTGCTGCGGCACTTGCAGTCGCTTGCACTCCCCCGGCCCCACGATTTGCGCGAAGGCCGGGTACCTCACTCCTGCACGGCGAAAGTCGATTTCCTCGTCCTCGTGATCGTCCTGTAGCATCGTGCCGATGCTTCCGGCTTCAGCACCTTCGCCGCCAATCCCTGCCGGGCAGGAGCTGCTCGGGAAGAATCGACGCTTCTACGAATCGCTGTGGTCGGACGCCAGACTCGTCGAGCCACAGCGGTTCAACACCTGGTCGCTCGTTCAGTCGCTGGTAGCTACCTCCCGTCGCCGGCTCGAAGTCGCCCCGGGGCTCAGACCACGGCTGCCGATCATCGGCACGCACTTCTTCGACATCAGTGAGGCTGCGCTTGGCAAGCTGCGGCGAGCCGGCGCCGACGTCACTTTGGGCGAGGTGACCGCCCTGCCCTTCGCCGATGCGACATTCGAGTTGGTGTGTGCGCTCGATATCATCGAGCACGTCGATGATGATGAGCGCGCCCTCGGTGAGCTCGTAAGGGTCGCGACGCCGGGGGCGGCGCTACTGATCTCGACGCCGCTTCACGCGTCGCTCTGGACTACCTTCGACGACTTCGTCGGGCACAAGCGCCGCTACGAGCCCGGCGAGCTGATCGCCAAACTCGCGCGGCACAATCTGGTCATCGAGCGCAGCGCCGTGTTCGGCATGAAACCTCGGTCGACGCGGCTCGTGGATATCGGCATGTGGTGGCTGATGAACCACCGCGAACGGGCGATGTGGTGGTACAACCACGCCTTCATGCGGATCGGTCTGTGGTTTCAGAAGGAGCTGCGGTTCACGCCGGGGATGGTCCCCACCGACGGCGTGGACGAAGTCCTGCTGCTTTGCCGCAAGAGCCCGGGAGACCGTCCAGCTCCGCTCCCTCGCGATCCCTTCTGATCCGGGACCTGCGGCGATCCGGCAGTTGGTGCCGCGTGCCGCGACCGCTATAGTCGCCGCCCGGAACAAGCAACGATTTCGGCCGCACATCAGCGGCTGATCCACAGGGGAGACGCAGATGAAGAAACCCACCCTGCTGCTGGCCGCAGCGATCCTGACCATCACAGCAACCGCGACGCGGGCCCAGGAGGACCACGCCTACACCCAAGGGGCGGTCGTCGTCGTGTCGTTTGTCCGCACCGAGCCCGGCATGTTCGATGAATACATGCGCTATCTCGACAAGACGTACAAGCACGTCATGGACGAGGAGAAGAAGCAGGGCGTGATCACGGACTACGCGATCTATCAGGCGATCCCGCGCAATGCGCAGGATGCCGACCTGATCCTCACCGTAACCTACAAGAACATGGCGGCGTTCGATAACCTGCAAGCGCGCACCGACCCTGTGGCCAAAGAGGTGTTCGGCTCGCTGTCCAAGGCGGCTTCTGCCTCGGTCGACCGCGAGAAGCTGCGCAAGAATGTGGGCGGTCAGATGGTCCGTCAGCTCATTCTGAAGTAGCCAGCCGCTGCCGCAGCGATCGCGCGGAGCGGGACCGCTCACGGACCGCTGGGCGCGATGGCCAGCTGCAGGCAGCCTGCGGCCGGCTTTCCATCGGCGCCCGCGGCGCGGTACAGGCCGGAGCCCGACTTCGCGACTTCGACGGCTGCCGCATCGAACTGCGCATCTCCTGATGCGCGGGTCAGCCGCGGTTTGCCGGTGAGCTTGCCGTTGACATCGACGCAGATCTGAACCTCAGCGGCGAGCACCGGCGCCGCGCTGGATGCCGACTGCGCGGCAGCGCTTGCCCCAGTGGGACGCTCCGCGGGAGCCCATTTCCAGCGGGTCTGCTGCCAGGACTCGACCGCTGTGCCGTCTCCCAGGCGCGTAGCCGGTTGAAAGCGCAACTTTGGAAGGCAGCTCATCGCCGCGGCATCGAGCTGCTGTGAGCCGGACGGCGCCACCAAGGAGGGGTGAGACGGCACGCCGCTCGGGCCGACGAGGAACGTCACCACGGCCACGTCACGGTCGTCCTCGCTGGCAATACGCAGAGTGGGACATCGTCTCAGCGGGTTGGACGCGAGCGCGATGCGCGCCTGCGGGGCAGAAGCCGGCGGCGTGGGCGCGGGTCCCTCCGCCGGCACGGCAACGACCGCAACCCCGGCCGTACCAAGCAGCCCGATGCCGGCGAGCGTCCACCGGCTCCGCCGGCTCCGCGTCAACCATTGGCCGTAGCTCATGACCCTGCCAACACCGTCGCGATCCGCGCGTTCACCGGAATCGGCTGCGCGCCGAGCCCGGGCTTGCGGCCGTGATGATCGAACTCGAGCTTCGTGCCCGCTCGAAAGATCAGGCAATGGGTCGAGCCGCCGAAATGGAACATGCCGAGCTCCCCGCCCTTTCTGACGCGCCGCCCTTCGTACGCTGTGATCTGGCAGCTCGACACTTCCGCCATGCCGACCGCGAGGAAGCACATCAGTCCGATGTTCGGGTTGTCTGCCTCGATGAAGATGATCGCGCGTGTCGCGATCTCCGTGATGTAAGCCTGGGAATCGTTGGGGCCTGCCGGATCGAAGCCGTGAGTGAGAGCTTCGGCAAAGTAGGTGCCGTCCTTGACGTAAGCCTTGATGATCCGGCCGTCCACCGGAGTGTGCCAGCGGTGGTAGCACAGGGGACTCAGGTAAGCCTGGTAGACCGTCCCGCCGGCGAATTGCTGCGCGAGCGGATCGTTCGCCAGCATGTGCACGAGTGAATACGGCTGCGACTTGATCCAGAACCTGTCGCGGTAGTTGACGCGACGTGCGATACGGTATGGGGCCGCTTCGCATGCATTGACGATGACCCTGTCGTCGTCCGCCCCGGCCACCGGCCGCGCATCGGGACGGAACTCGCGAGTGAAGAAATCATCCCATGAGCGGAACCCCCAGTGCGGCCGCCCCGGATCGCATACGAACTGACGCTCGAAATCCGGCATCGCCAGCAGCGCGTCGGCACCGAACCATCCTTTGTGAGGATCATCATTGAGCACGTAAGCCGAATCGCTCGAGCTCAGGAATCGTCCCCAGGTATTCAGCACCTGCTTGAGGTGCGCATTCACCCGCTCGTTGAGGAAAGCCGCCATTCCGGCAGCCGTCCCCATCGACCAGTCGAAGATCGAGTTGATCGGGCAGCCGACGAGCCCGGAGCGATCGAACTCGGGAGCGTGAGTCATGATCGTGTTCAGCAACGCGAGCATGTGCGGATAGTCGCGCACCTGCGGGCGGCCACTGGGATCCTTGTCGTACGGCGGCCGGCGCGGTACCTGCTCGAACATCTGGTTGAAGAGCATGAAGATCTCGGCATCCGACTCGATGAGCCGCTGGAAGTCGGCGATCACCGGATGCAGCGGTTTCGGCTCGGCGCGGCTTTTCTCGACCATCGCCCGCAGCCAGCCGTCGAGGATCGCCTCATCGGAGGGCAACCACTCGCCCACGCGATAGGGCAGAGGCATCGCTCTCCTGACGCTGTCTCGCTGAGCGCGCCGATCGCGCACTCAGCGCCGCGTGAGCCCCATCACCAGCAGCACCGCGCCGGCACCGAGCGCGACGCCACCGGCCCAACCGGGCACTGGCTGCTGATGCTGCACTTTGGCTTCCACGTCTCCCAGCTTGAGGACGCTATGCTCGCGCGTGTAGCTCGGCGGGCGGATGAGAATCCACAACCCAATGGCAATCAGAATGACGCCGGTGAACTGCAGTATCCTCACAGCGCCATTGTGCACTGGCGGGGCCTTGGGGTCACCCCGACCGGGCGATCACGGTTTCGGGGACGGCGATTGCTTCGACGAGTCCGACTCGGGGGGCCCGTGTGTCGTCGTCATCCATACCGCAATATCCCAGGAGTTGCGAATGCCGATGAACAGCATGGCCACCGACAGTGTCGCAACCCCGTACATGGTCTGCTCGGGCCAGCGCCAGATGAGCACCGCCATGACACCGAGGGAGCCGTAGACCAATGTCGGCAGAATGACATTCCAGAGCCAGTCCTCGAGCACTGGAACGTACTGCCCGCCCGCGCCCGCGCGGCGCATGTTGCGCGCGATGGTACCCCCATAGAACACTCCGCCGATCCCGGCCACGGCGAATCCGGCACTCAGGCCGATGAGGTGCTGGTGGGGCATGCTGAGGAAGGCGGCAAGCGCCAGCACACCGCCGAAATGCACGATAGTCGGCGTGACGAAGGCACCCAGGCCGGCAGGTCGAGCTCCATGCATGGCCTCCTGGACGAGGGCAATCACCACGAAGGTGATTCCCGTGAGACCCCCGGCGGTGGTGCCCACCAGCACGTAGAAGTTCTCCCACCCGGCAAGTATCGCTGCGTCCATCGGCTGATCTTAGCCGCAGCGAAAATCGCTGGGAAATCGCTCCTCTTCCGGCGCCCGACGTGCCGGCTAACATTCGGCCGACGGGCCGGAGTTGACGAGGACGGTATCCACGGTGACCCAGCGTCCGGACACACCCCACTCGGACAGCCTGCAGCCGACCCCTCACGAACTGGCGCGGCGGGCCCTGTTCGCTTTCCTGCTGACCTTCATCCTGGCGCGGACACTGGTCTTCCTCATCATGGCCCGCCAGATCCCGAACCTGTACTTCTTTCTCCGCGACACCCACGTCCACCATCTCAACTACGGAATTTTCCTGCTCGCCGCGGTCGGCGCCTATCTGCTGTTCCGGATGCCGAGCGGCGATGCGGCGCGGCGCGCAGCCTTTGCCTATGGCATCGCGATGGCCCTGACATTCGATGAGTTTGGAATGTGGCTGCACCTCGGCGGCAGCTACTGGCAGCGAGCCAGCGTCGACGCCACGCTGGTGGTTGCGGCACTGCTCGCCTTCATCGCCTATGCGCGCTCGATCCGAACATTCGAGGCTCGCCATCTCAGAATGTTTATCGCCCTCGCCGTCGCGCTCGGGTTGTTCGGCGTGGTTCTCTACGAGACCTCGATGCGCATCGGCCATCTCGAAGGCCCGCGCCTGCGCGACCTGGAGCTGGCCTCGTCACCCTGACGCACACCCGCGACCGCAGCAACGGCGCTCGCGGTCGCAGGTCTTCGACTCGAGTCAGCCCGCGATCACTCAGTCGACGCTCGCACGATGCTCATGCGCGGCCGGATAGCCACCCATCTCGCGCTCGATGTCGAGATAAGAGTCGGTAACCGGCGTCAGGTCGCCGCGCGCCGTACGGCTATCTGAATGGTCGACCTCGTCTCGTACGGCATGATAGCTGCGCGAGAGCCGCTCGAACGCCACCTTGACGTCGCCGTCAGTCGAGCTGCGGTCTTCCACGGTCCTGCGAAAATCCCGGGCATCGTCGGCCAGCATGTGGACGTCACGAACATAGCCGCTCGGGTAGTCGGCGGAACGCACATCATCCGCGAGCAGGTTCGCGTTGTGCTCGAGCCGGTCGGCCGAGGTCGCCATGTTGCTGCGGGGCGTCGCCGCGCACCCGGAGAGGCCGATCAAGAGGCACGCTGCCAGTGCCGCGCAGGCTGCCGGGACCTCGAGGCTCAAGCCGCGCATAACTCTGCTGACTCCGCTGATCATGGTCGTCGACATAGGTCACTCCTGTTCCACTTACCGGTATCGTTCCCAACAAGAATCGGCCCGAAGGTCGCGCCATAACAATGAGACTGCTCTATCGCCTCGAGTCAGAGCGCTCCTACATGGCCGCTTTGCCGCGGCCGATAGGCGCCGCGTGAATGGCAGTTAGAATGTCACCATGATCCGGAAGTTGAGCAACGGTCAGTACCGTCTCTATTCGCGCAAGCTCGACCCGCGCACCCGCAAGCGCCGCAACCTCGGAACGTTCTCCACGCGCGCCGCCGCCGAGAAGCACGAGCGCGCTGTGCAGTTCTTCAAGCGCCACTGAGCGCGTTGGTGCGACCGCTGCCGTGCCGCTCGAGCTCGGGTGCGCCGCCGCGGCGCCGACGGAGCGGGCGCCAGCTGCACCTCGACCATCGCGTTTGCCGCAGCCCTCGATGAGGCGCATGCTTCGCGGCCCGGACGCCCCATCGAGGCGACGCCCGTGCGGGGGTGTTCACGCGCTCTCATCAGTCCTCATATCGCGATTGATCACAAAGAGGAGACGGCCATGGCCACGTACGTCAGTCTGTTGAATTTCACCGATCAGGGCATCCGCAACATCAAGGAATCACCCGATCGCTACGGTGCTTTCAAGGCCATGGCCGAGAAGCTCGGCGTGAAGGTGATAGCGTCCTATTACACGGTGGGTCGCTACGACCTGGTCGTGATCGTCGAGGGGACCGATGAAGCCGTGACGACGGCGCTGCTCAAAGGGGGCGCGGCGGGAAACGTGCGGACGGAGACCCTGCGCGCCTTCTCGGTCGATGAGGCCAAGCGATTCATCGGTAATCTTCCGTAGCATTGCAGTTGCGTTTGCGCGCCCGCGCCGCCCTGCGGCGCGAACGCGCAACGCGATGGCCGGACCAGGATTCGCCCAACGAGGATCGTAATGAGGCGCGGCAGGCAACTCGCGGTCCTTGCGCTTCTCGTCATTCAGACGCAGCTGCTGTGCGGCTGCGCGGCCTACCACGCCTGGCGAAAATGTGGCGACGCAGGCTGTCCCCGCGATGCGCAAATCACCGCCGAAGTGCGCTCACTGCTGCGCCAACACCCGGAGCTCAACCCGCCCAACGAGGTCTATGTCCAAACCGTCGACCGTGTCGTCTATCTCAGCGGCCAGCTCGCGACCGAGTCGCAGCGCGACACCGCGGAAGCCGTTGCCCGGCGTGCGCCGGGCGAACGCGGCGTCGTCGACAACATCGCACTCGAGTACAGCGGCCGCTGAGCCGCGAGATCGGCAGGCGCGCGGCGCCCTGCGCTGCCGAAGCGCCTGGAGTCCCTTACCGCTTACAGCTTCTAGAGCCCGTCAAGATCCGTCAGCGCGGCGGCTGCAACCCGTCCATCGCGGACGCGCACGCCCTCGGCGCGCAGGCGTCGCGCCTGCTCGAGGTGCTGGCGCGATGAGCGCGGAAAGACGATCCGTCCGCCAGCACCGACGACCCTGTGCCACGGCAGGTTGAGCTCGGCGGGCGCTACGCGCAGCGCGTAGCCCACCTGGCGGGCTCGCCCGGGCAACGCGGCGGCATGCGCCACTGCGCCGTAGGTCGAGACCCGGCCGCGAGGGATCGCGCCGACGACCTGCCAGATCGCATCGAGCGCCCTCGTTGTCCCGGCGCCGGGAGGTCGCAACAACGCGTCGGGACGGGTTCTACGATGTCGCATGGCGTGCTCAGCCGTGTCGGCGCTCCGTGACGACTGGTGGCAGGAGTGGCAGCACGACATGCGAGGGAGTGGCGGGCCCGATGTGTACGACGTTGCGCGCGATGCGCGCGCCAGGACCCGGCCCGGGAGGCGCTCCGGTATTCGGATTGACATCGAAACGTGGGAAGTTGCTGCTCGAGATGTCCAGACGGATACGATGTCCGCGCTCGAACAGGTTGCTCGTCGGGAAGAGCTCGATCGTCACCGCATAGATCTCCCCAGCCCTCATCGGCACCGGTTTCTCCCAGGAATCGCGATATCGGGCCCGCAGCACGCCGTCGGTCAGATTCATCGCGAACCCCTGCGGGTAGTCCTTGGACGGCGGGTAGACATCGATGAGCTTCGCAGTGAAGTCGGTGTCGGGACAATCGGAGGAGACCCACAGCCTGACCCGGATTGGACCGGTCACCTCGAGAGCCTCCGCAAGGGGCGCCGTCTGGAACGCGAGTACATCGCGGCGCGCTTCGAGCCGGGGATAAGGTCGGTGCGAGCCGAAGAAGTCGGCACCCTCGCGCTGGTCGAAAGCGCCGCCAACCATGATCGGTCGACCGGAGGTGATGCCGCCGCCGATCGTCGGCACGGGAGAGCGTGGATCGTAGCGGTAAGCGAGTGTTGCGGTGCGCCGCGGCCGCTCAGTGCCGAGCGTACGAGCAGAGCCGAAGTAATAGGGAATCCAGCGCGTCGCGGGAAGCGGCCAGTCCGGCTCGGCACGCCAGCGGCCGCCGTGATCGAGACGGCCCGCTGCAGTCTTGCGGCCACTGCCGCCCCCCATCACGAAGATCCGTACCGCGGGCTCCGACTCGACGCCGTTGGCGATGTCGCGCAGCCAGCGATCGAACCAGCGCAACCGCAAGGTCAGGAAGTCGGTGGCCAGGTTGCCGTCGAGAACCGCCTCGCTACCGAAATCGACATCCCCGGAGAAGCTCAGCTCGCGATCGCCATGCGTCCAGGGTCCGAGAATGAGCCGCACCGGCCCGCGTTTGATCCTCGACAGCCCCAGGTAGTTCTCAGTCGCCGTGCGGGTGTACGGGTCATACCACGATGACATGTGCACCATGGCCGCCTCGGGAAAATCCTGGTAGTAGCCCTGGGCATAGATTCCGAGCTGGCGCCAGAAGGGAGCGAAGTCGCCGTGCTCCCATTGATCGAAAACGTAGGCCTCGTAATCCGGAACCAGCGAGAGAGGTGACGAGCCGCGCCTCCAGGGCATGCGGTGAAACCATTCACCGAGATCCAGGGCCTGCATTTTCGCGAGCGTTTCCGGATGGGCGCGCAGGGCCGCGCTGTTGAGCGCCTCGTTGAAAGCCCAGGTCACCTGCTTGAGCTCGAAGGCGCCGCCCTGACGGATCCCGCCCTGGTAGGCGTTGGAGAAGCCGCCCGAGTCGAGAAACATGGCGCGGACGCCGGGCGCGCCTGCGCTGCCGAGCGCGCCCTGCGTGTGCGCGGCGTAGGAGAGGCCCATCGTGCCGATCGACCCGTTGCACCACTCCTGCCTGAGAATCCATGCACAGGTGTCGTAACCGTCGAGTCCGTCGCTGAGATACTTGACGTATGCGCCTTCGGACTTGTAGCGCCCGCGGCAGTCCTGATAGATCACGACGTAACCGCACCGCACGAAGAAGGTGGCCACCTCGGCGCGCGACTTCGGCTGCGCGACCCTCGCGGTGCGCTCCGAGCGGCTGGGAGCACTCTTATCGTAGGGCGTACGCTCCAGGATGACCGGGAAGCGGCCCTCGGACACCTTCCCCTCACACGCGGGCAAATAGACGTCGGTGGCAAGGTGAACGCCGTCGCGCATCGGCACCATGACGTCGGCACGCAGTGTGACCTCGAACGTGGCGGATGGCGCCACGCCGCTGGTTGCGGGTGCGGACTCGGTGAACGGCGTGCCACGGAAGGGGGCCGATTCGCCGGCCGCGGCGAACGCGGTGCTCGCGCGGTTCGCGACGGGTAATACCAGTAACGGCGAGAGCCCGAACAGCCGCCTCGCGAACTCGCGGCGACCGAGCAGGGAAGATTGCCGTTCGGACTCACTCACGTTGACTTCAAGCCGATGTTCGCTGCGAAGGCGCCTCTCGACCGGGCGTCGGCACACCCGATAGACTGCGCCGAAAGCATCCGGGGCCAAAACCGCCATGGCGGCCGCGCCGCAGAGCATAGCCGACGAGATCATCCTCGAGACACGCGGCCTGACGAAGGAGTTCAAGGGCTTCGTCGCGGTCAACAAGGTCGACCTGCGCGTGCGCAGCGGCCAGATCCATGCCCTGATCGGTCCGAATGGCGCAGGCAAGACCACGGTCTTCAACCTGCTCACCAAGTTCCTGATTCCCGACACGGGGCAGATCCTCTATCGCGGCGTGGACATCACGCTCGAGCGGCCGGCTCAAGTCGCGCGCCGCGGCCTGGTGCGCTCGTTCCAGGTATCCGCGATCTTTCCCAATCTCACCGTGCTCGAGAACGTGCGGATTGCACTGCAGCGCCCGCTCACGAGCACCTTTCATTTCTGGAGACCCGTGTCGAGCCTGAGGCGCCTCGATGCCCGAGCGCTCGAGCTGCTCGAGCAGATGGACCTCGGCGCCTTGACACGCGTACGGGCTGTCGAGCTCCCCTACGGACGAAAGCGTGCGCTCGAGATTGCCACGACGCTGGCGATGGCCCCTGAGCTGCTGTTGCTCGATGAGCCGACGCAGGGCATGGGGCTGGAGGATGTCGACCGTGTCACCCGGCTCATCCGTCAGGCGGCTGCCCATCGCACCATTCTCATGGTCGAGCACAACATGCAGGTCGTCTCGAGGATTGCAGACACCATTACGGTGCTGCAGCGAGGTCAGATCATCGCCAGCGGGACCTACGCGGAGGTCGCGCACAACCCCCTGGTGATGGAGGCTTACATGGGCTCCGCCGACGCCGAGCTGCAGGGCCCGCACGGATGAGCCCGCAGCCACTGCGGGTGACCGGCCTGCATGCCTTTTACGGGGAATCTCACGTCCTGCACGGAGTGGACTGTCACGTCGACCAGGGCGAGGTGGTGACGCTCCTCGGTCGCAACGGCGCCGGGCGCACCACGACGCTGCGTGCGCTGCTCGGCCTGGTCGGCAACCGCTCCGGCTCGGTGCTGATCCATGGCCAGGAGGCCATCGCTCTCCCCCCGCACCACGTCGCGCACCTGGGTGTCGCGTACTGCCCGGAAGAGCGCGGGATCTACGCGAGTCTCTCGACCGAAGAGAACCTCCTGCTGCCGCCACAGCTCGCACCGGGCGGCATGTCGCTCGAAGAGATCTACTCGATGTTTCCCAATCTCGCCGAACGGCGCCACAGCCAGGGCACGCACCTGTCCGGTGGCGAGCAGCAGATGCTCGCCCTGGCCCGGATTCTGCGCACCGGGGCACGGCTGCTGCTCCTCGATGAGATCTCCGAGGGCCTCGCGCCGGTGATCGTCCAGGCGCTGTCGCGCACCATTCACAAACTGAGGCAGCAGGGCTACACCATCGTCATGGTTGAGCAGAATTTCCGCTTTGCGGCACCGCTGGCCGACCGCTTCTACGTGATGGAGCGCGGCCGGATCGTCGAGGGTTTCCCGGCCACCGCACTTCAGGCCAAAATGGCGAAGTTGCACGAGTTCCTCGGCGTATAAGCTCCGCAACCTGCCTGAAGGAGAAGAACGAATGAAGACGAGGATTCTGGGAATCGCAACCGTAGCCATCTGCCTGGGCATGGCGAGCCCCCGGGCAGCGCGTGCCGCCGGCGAGCAGGTGGTCATCGGCGACATCGACGACATGTCCGGCGTCTATGCCGACGTCATGGGTGCCGGCGGCATCGAGGCCATCAACATGGCCATTGCCGATTTTGGCGGCACGGTGCTCGGCAAGAAGATCACCGTGCTGACGGCGGATCACCAGAACAAGCCTGACATCGGCGCGTCCAAGTTTCGCGAGTGGGCAGACCAGAACGGCCTCACCATGCTGCTGGGCGGCTCCAACACCGGCGTCAACATCGCCATGGCGAAGGTCGCGGCCGTGAAGAAGGTACCGTTGTTCAACATCGGACCCGGCGGCGCCTCGCTGACCAACGAGGACTGCACGGCCTACTCGGTGCACTATGTGTACGACACGGTCTCGCTCGCCAACGGCACCGCGACCGCTATCGTCAACGCCGGGGGCAAGAGCTGGTTCTACCTGACCGCCGATTACGCCTTCGGCACTCAGCTGCAGGCTGCAGCCTCAAAGGTCGTCGAAACACATGGCGGCCGCAACCTCGGCGCCGTGCGCGTGCCGCTCGGGGCGGCGGATTTCTCCTCCTTCCTGCTGCAGGCGCAGTCCTCCGGCGCGCAGGTGCTGGGACTCGCGAATGCCGGCACCGACTTCAGCAACTCGCTCAAGGCCGCCAACGAGTTCGGCATCACGCAGAAGATGAAGCCGGCAGCGCTGCTCGCCTTCCTGACCGACATCCACAGCCTGGGGTTGAAGACGGCGCAAGGGCTATACCTCACCACCGCCTGGTACTGGGATCTGAATCCCGAAACGCGCGCCTTCGGGAAGCGCTTCTTCGCCAAGATAAACCGCGAGCCGACCATGGACCAGGCCGGTGCGTATTCGGCGACGCTCACCTACCTCAAGGCCGTCAAGGCAGTTGGCACGACCGACTCCGACAAGGTGATGGCGGAATTGAAGAAAATGAGGATCAACGATCTGTTCACCAAGGACGGCTTCATCCGCGCCGACGGTGCGATGATCCACGACATGTACGTGATGCAGGTGAAGTCGCCCCAGGAATCGAAATACCCGTGGGACTACTACAAGCTGGTCAAGAAGATGAGTGGCGCAGAGGCCTTCGGCCCCATCACCGGCCTGTGCCCGCTCGCCCGCAAGTAGTCACGCGCGCGCCCCGTCACCCTGCCGGGGCATTGGGGCGTCTTGCGCGCCGCTCGCCGCAGCGCTGACTTCGGGCCATGAGCGAAATCTTCGGCATCCCGGTCGCCGTGATCCTCGGCCAGCTGATGCTAGGCCTGGTGAACGGCTCGTTCTATGCGCTGCTCAGCCTCGGGCTGGCAGTGATCTTCGGCCTGATGGGCGTGGTGAACTTCGCGCATGGCGCTTTCTACACCCTTGGAGCATTCGCCGCGCTACTCGGCCTGCAATACTTCGGCATCAACTACTGGGTCGCACTGCTCGTCGCGCCGCTCGCAGTGGGGGCGGTCGGTGTCGTCATCGAGCGCCTGCTGCTGCGCCGTCTCTACGGCCTCGATCCGCTCTACGGACTCTTGCTGACGTTTGGCCTGGCGCTGATCGTCGAGGGCTCGCTTCACCAGGTGTTTGGTGCCACCGGACAATCGTATCCGGTCCCCGAATCCCTCTCCGGCGGAGTGAACCTGCATTTCATGTTCCTGCCGCTCTATCGCGGGTGGGTGATCCTAGCTTCGGTGGTGGTGTGCTTCGGCACGTGGTTCGTGATCGAGCGCACGCGGCTGGGCGCGACGCTGCGCGCGGCCACCGAGAACGCACCGCTCCTGCAGGCCTTTGGCGTCAACGTACCGCTGCTGAAGGCGGCGACCTACGGCGGCGGCGTTGCGCTCGCGGCGCTCGCGGGCGTGCTGGCCTCCCCCGTGGTGCTGGTGAACTCGCACATGGGTACGTCGCTGGTGATCGTCGTGTTCGCGGTCGTGGTGATCGGCGGCATGGGTTCGATCCTCGGTGCCATCGTCAGCGGCCTGGCGCTGGGAGTGATCGAAGGGTTCACCAAGGTCATCTATCCCGAGGCCTCCAATCTCGTCGTCTTCGTCATCATGGCGCTGGTCCTGATACTGCGCCCGGCGGGCCTCTTTGGCCGGGAATAACCGCGTGCGCGCCACCGCGATCCTCTACGGACTGCTCGCGCTGTTCGCGCTGTGCGCACCCTGGATAGGCATCTATCCGGTGTTCATGATGAAGCTGCTGTGCTTCGCCATGTTCGCCTGCGCGTACAACCTGCTGCTCGGCTTCGGACGCATGCTGTCCTTCGGCCACGCGGCCTTCTTCGGCTTCGCGGCCTACGTGACCTCGTGGCTGATCACTGCGCATGCGATGGGACCCGGTCTGGCGATCGTCGGCGGCATGGCGGTCGCCGCGTTCCTCGGCCTCGTCATCGGCGGCCTGGCGATCCGCCGTCACGGGATCTACTTCGCGATGATCACGCTCGCGCTCGGACAGCTTGTGTACTTCGTGTGCCTCGAGGCGCCGTTCACGGGCGGCGAGAACGGCCTGCAGGGCGTGCCGCGCGGATCGCTGTTCGGGATAGTGCCGCTCAGGTCGGATGTGATCCTCTACTACCTGGTGCTACTGGTGTTCGTCGCCGTGTTTCTGTTCATCCGGCGCGTGGTGCACTCGCCCTTCGGACAGGTACTGAAGGCCATTCGCGAAAACGAGCCGCGGGCCATCTCTCTCGGTTACGACAGCAACCGGTACAAGCTGGTCGCATTCGTGCTGTCGGCGACCTTGAGCGGCCTCGCCGGATCGCTCAATGCGCTGGTGCTCGGCTTCGCCACGCTCTCGGATGTACAGCAGTCTACTTCGGGCGAAGTGATCCTGATGACTCTGCTCGGCGGCACGGGCACCTTTTTCGGCCCGGTCGTGGGTGCCGCGCTCATTCTCACGCTGCAGGAGTACCTCTCCGATATCGTCGGCGGTTGGGTAACCGCCATCATCGGAGTGATCTTCGTCGCCTGTGTGCTCTCGTTCCGCCGCGGGATCGTCGGTGAGCTCGCAGCGCTACGCGTAGAGCGCCAGGCGTAATCAGCGGATAGCGGGCTCAACCGATTTCGCGCAGCGCCGCCGTGGCGCTGGGCGATCGGCCTGTCGATGTCGGTGTTCAGTGCCGCGGCATGTCGAGATTTCTGACGAGGAAGGCGTAGATGTCCGCGCTTTGGGCGATCGCCTGAGTCACGGTCTCACCACCACCGTGACCCGAGGACAGATCCACTGACAGCAGGACCGGAGTACGGCCGCTCTGGGCGGCTTGAAGCGCAGCGGCGAACTTGAAGGAGTGCATCGGCATCACGCGCGTGTCGTGATCGCCCGTGATGATCAGCGTCGCCGGGTAGCGTCTGCCAGGCCGCACGTTGTGATCCGGCGAGTAGGCATAGAGTGCCCGGAACTCGCGCTCGTCGGCCGGCGAGCCGTAGTCGCCTTCCCAGCCTGCGCCCTGACCATAGAGGTTGAAGCGCAGCATGTCGAGCACGCCCACTTGCGGCACGGCCGCAGCGAACAGGTCCGGCCGTTGCGTGAGCACGGCTCCAACCAGCAGTCCGCCGTTAGACCGTCCGTAGATGGCCAGGCGTCGCGAGCTGGTGTACCGGTGCGCGATCAGCCATTCGGCAGCGGCGATGAAATCGTCGAACACGACCTGCTTGTTGGTTCGGATGGCCTGTCGGTGCCATGGTTCGCCGTACTCGCCCCCGCCGCGGATGTTGGCCAGTGCAAACACGCCCCCCCTCTCGAGCCAGGCGATGCGTGCTGCGTTGAATGAAGGCGTGATGGACAGCCCGAAGCCGCCGTAGCCGTAAAGCAGCAGCGGATTGCGCGCATCGAGCTTCAGCCCCTTGCGGTACGCGAGCCACAGCGGAATCCGTGTGCCGTCCTTTCCGGTGTAGAAAACTTGTCGCTGCTCGAAGGCGCCCGGGTCGAACGCGACCTCCGGCTTGTTGAATACGGTACTTACTCCGCTCTCGAGCTCGTAGCGGTACACCGTGGCTGGTGTGACGAGGTCGGTGAAGGAATAAAAGGTTTCCCCATCATCGGGGTGTCCTTCGAAGCCGGCGACTGTTCCTGCGCCCGGCAAAGTCACTTCACGCTCGAGAGCGCCATCGAGCCTGTAGACGGCGACCCGGCTGTGCGCATCGCGAAGCGTGCGCACGATCAAACGATGGCCGACCAGCGTGACGCCTCCCTGGCCCCCGAAGTCGATCGCATCGGACCCCTCCGCGATTACCGGGCGCCACCCCGTTTGGACGGGATTCTGCAAATCGAGCGCCACCACCCGCCCGTTGGGTGCGCCTTGCGAAGTGAGAAAGTAGAGCGAGCCGCTGTCGGCGCCGATGTAGCGATAACCGGCTTCGAAGCCGGTCGCCAGCTCAATCGCCGTCGTCGCGCCCGCGCGAAGATCGAGCAGGTACACATTCTCGCGACCCTTGTCGCCCACCTCTCCCTCGCCGACGAGCACGACGAGCCAGCGCCCGTCGCGCGTCAGGTACGGCTGGAACTGCCGGTCCGGGTGCGCGGCATCGCGCAACAACTCACGATCGCTGGTGGCAGCTGTGCCGATCGCGTGGTAGTAGACCGCGTTGCCGAGGTCCGCGGCGCTCAGCTCCTTTCCCACCGGGGGTGCCGGGAAGGCGCTGTAATAGAGACCCTTTCCGTCGGGCGTGAATTCAGGTGGATAGTACTTGGTGAAGCGCAGTACGTCGGGCAGGTCCTGTCCGCTTGCGAGGTCGCGGATGTGCCAGTCGGTCCAGTCGGACCCTGAGAGCGACACCCCGTAGGCCAGCAGTCGCCCGTCACGGCTCGGCACATAACCGGTCACCACCGGATGACCCAGAGCAGGAAGAGCGTTGGGATCGAGCACCAGAACCGGAGCCTCTCCGTCACGGGAAACGCTCAACAGCACGCTCTGCTCCTGGTGGCCACTGTTGCTGGTGTAGAAGCGGCGGCCGTTTTCGCCGAACGGAACTCCAGTTCTGACGTACTCATAGAGCTGCGCGATGCGCTTCTGCAACTGTGGCCGTTCGGGTATCCGCGCCAGGTAGGCCCCGGTGAGCTGGGCCTCTGCCGCGAGCCATGTGCGTGTCTGCGGCGAGTCGAGATCCTCGAGCCAGCGGTAGGGGTCGGCGACCGCAGTACCGTGGTAGTTCTCGACGACGTTGCCGCGCGGTGCAGGAGGATAGACGAGCGGCGGAAAGTGCCGGATCGGTGCGCAGGCCCACAACGCTGCCAGAAGCGCCCCCACGACCACCAGGATCAGGAGCAGCTGTTCGTCGCGCGTCAGACTCATAGCTCGACTCGTCGACCGTCGTTGCGATTGTGTGAAGCGCGTCGCCCCTGATGGCACTCCGATTGCAACTTCTGTGTGTGCCCGACGCCTCTCGCGAACGGCACTGAGGCGCTCCCGGATCGGCCCGAGGCGCCGCGGCAGTACGGATCATCAATGGAATCAATGCAGTGCACAAAGATCTTGCGCCAACCGGTCCGCGTAGAGCGGCCCTGCGCGCCTGGGTCGCTGGGGCTCAACCGGCAAAGTCTTGCCGGCAGTCGGCACCTGTGCGGCAAATGCATGCATTACCTCCACTGATCACCCACAGGAGCCACCCCACGTGTCGATCGCCAGCATCACCAGCAACCCCAACTGGCTGAACCAGCTCACCGGTCAGAATCCACTCAGCGCGACCCGCACCACCACCTCGTCGGGGAGCGCCAGCGGCTCGACCAGTGCCATTGGCGGCGGCACCTCCGCAGCCAGCAGCGGCGGCTCGTTGCTGCAGGACATTATCTCAACGCTTCAGTCGATGCTTCCCGGCTCGGCAGCGACCGCGACGGCCGGTTCGACCGCGACCGCCACCAGCGGCGCCTCGAGCAAGGCGCAGGATCTGCAGAGCTTCTTGAACACACTGATGCAGTCGTTGCACCAGGCAGGCACCGCTACCGCGGGGACAGCGACGCCGGTAGCCGCCAGCGGCGCCCTGGGGGCCTACGGCAGCCAGGGTCACCATGGTCACGGTCGTGGGCACAAGCACGGCGGTGGAATGGCCGCCACCCAACTCGAGACATTGTTGCAGGAGGTCAATGGCAGCAGCACGAGCAGCAGCACGGCTGCGGGAGCTGTGGGCTCGACGAGCACCACCGGCAGCGCCAGCACCTCCGCCGTGTCGCCCCCCACCACATCGAGGAGCGCGACGCAGCAGGTTGCTGCCCTGCAGTCGTCGTACTCGCAGCTGATGAGCGCGCTCGGCACCTCCAGCGCGGCAAGCTCGGGTTCGGCGAGTTCACCCTCGCTGCAGAGCTTCCTGCAGACGCTCTTCGGAAAGCTGCAGCCGCAGAACGCGGCCTCGCCAAATGTCGGCCAGCTCCTGAACGCGACCGCCTGAGGCTCGCGCGACCGGCTCCGCCTGAGTGGCGCGCGCTAGAATCGCGCGCATGCCGAAACACATCGGGATCGTCGCCTGTTCCGCCGAGGGGGCAGCGCTCTGTTACCGCACGGTGTGCGTGGAGGGTGCGCAGCTCTTCGGTCCTCTTGCGCACCCGGAGATCTCGCTCCACGGGCACTCCTTCGCCGCCTACATGCGCTGCATCGACAGCGGCGACTGGCCGGGAGTCGCGGAGCTGATGCTATCCTCGGCGAACAGGCTTGCGCGAAGCGGCGCCGACTTCCTGATCTGCCCAGACAACACGCTCCACCAGGCGTTGCCGTGGGTGCTGAGGCGCTCGCCGCTTCCGTGGCTGCACATCGCGGAAGTAGTCGCTGCCGAAGCCGCCTCGCGCGGGTTTCATCGCCTGGCGCTCACCGGCACACGGTACCTGGTGGACAGCGAGGTCTACCCCGAGAAGCTCGGCGCTCGCGGCCTCGCGTGGCTGCGACCGAGCTCTGCGGAGCGGGCCGAGATCAACCGTATCATCTTCGAGGAGCTGATCGCCGGGATCTTCCGGCCGGAAGCGGTGGCGACGTTCCAGCGCATCATCGCGGGCATGAAGGACGCCGGGTGCGATGCCGTAATTCTCGGCTGTACCGAGATTCCACTGATCATGGACGATGGCAACTCACCGCTACCGACGCTCGATTCAACGCGGCTGCTCGCGCGGGCCGCCCTGCAGCGCGCCGGGGAGCCCGTCGGCGCGCGCAGTGGGAGTTGAGCGGCTTACTTCCGTCCGCCTTCTTTTCCGCCTTCGAATTTGAAGGAGACCTTCAGCTTCGCGCGGTACGCCGTCACCTTGCCGTTCTGCACCTGCATGTCGAGCTCTACCACCTCGGCGATGCGCAAATCCCGCAGCGTCTTGGACGCCCGACTCACGGCTACCGCGGCAGCCTTCTCCCATGACTCTGAACTCGTACCAACCAGCTCGATGATCTTGTAGACGCTATCAGCCATGGCGTATCACCTTCAGGCCCTGCATGAGGGTCACGTTGCTTGTGCTTGTTGTTAGCGGGATCCGCGGCGCCGACAGAGCGCTCCTGCGAGGCCGAGCACCAACAACCCGAGCGTCGCAGGCTCCGGCACGCTTGTCCCGCCCTTACCTGTCAATACGACGTTATCGAGGCCGTTACTGTTGTCGGACGAACCGTCGCCATTGAGAAATGTCACCAGCGTCGACGAACCGGTGGCGACGAATGATGTCGTGAATTCTTCCCAACCCAGCTTGGTCGTGCAACCCGTGCAGCTGTTGGTGAAGGCGCCGTCGGAGGCGCCGTTGATCTTCAGATCGACGGTGCTCGTCGTGCCGAAGATGCCTCCAGGGTTGTAGACGTTTCCAATCCAGAAGGACAGCTGGTACGTGTGTCCCGCTGCGGTTGCTACGCTCTGCTGAACGCCTTCCGAGACGTTCGAGCCGTCTCCGGTCAGGTCCACCCACTGCGTGCCATCCTCGGCGACAAAGCCGATGCCATTCTGCGCAAAGCTGCCGCTCACGATCGAGGACTGCGGCCCGACCACCGTCCAGCCTCCGAAGGTGGCGCCGCTACCGAAATTCGTGAATCCACCCACGGGAACGGTGGGCGTTTCGAAACTGCCGTCGGTCAGGAGGTTCGCGCCGAAGGCGGTCGCGCTCGAGAACAATGCCAGGGCACTGGCGAAAAGTACTCCTCGCATACACCCTCCCCGCTGTCCGCGATTCTCGCTCCTGAGTATAGCGCGAGGTCAATACGGCGCGTCACTATGACAGCGCGTCACTATGACAACGCGTCACTATGACGGGTGTTCCGCTTGCTTGGCGGGCTGTCAGAACTGAGAGGCTGCCACACCGGACGGCGCACCAGTGTGCTCTTCCCGAATAGCGACTCGATGAGGTCAGTGGCGAGCGCCGCGGTTCTGTTGCGCACGTCGAACGCCGGGTTGAGCTCAACGACGTCGAGCGAGCC
>Ga0307476_10000514_pt1 | contig 28947 bp, 21 predicted proteins | sample atmos_gasesECM2C_2_FD_203314 | JGI IMG/M metagenome (GOLD analysis project Ga0307476, IMG submission 203314) | Hardwood forest soil microbial communities from Morgan-Monroe State Forest, Indiana, United States - atmos_gasesECM2C_05 | ecosystem: Environmental > Terrestrial > Soil > Temperate...
TGATCGCCTCGCTGGCGATCTGTACGGTTTTGTACATCGCCGTAGCGGGCGTGCTAACCGGAATGGTGCACTGGCAACAGATTAATATCGAAGCGCCGGTCGCGGTTGCATTCCTGGACCGGGGCCTGCCCATTGCCGCGAACATCATTACGCTGGGGGCTTTGGCTGGGCTGACCAGCGTTATGCTGGTAATGCTGTTGGGGCAGACGCGCGTGCTTTATTCAATGGCGAATGATGGACTGTTGCCCAAGAAGTTCTTCGCCGACATTCATCCCAGGTTTCGAACGCCCTGGAAGAATACGATTCTGGTGGGCCTGCTGGCCGCGATTGTGGGCAGCGTGACGCCGATCGACGAAATTGGAAAGATGGTGAACATCGGTACGCTACTGGCATTTGTGATCGTGTCGGTTTCCGTGATGGTGTTGCGGTATACGAATCCCAGCCAGCCGCGGCCGTTTCGGACGCCGTGGGTGCCTCTGGTGCCGATCCTGGGGGTGCTCGCGAACGGATACATGATGCTGAACCTTGGGAAGTGGAACTGGATCCGGTTGGGCGGCTGGCTTGCCATCGGCTTGATTGTCTACTTCACTTACAGCGTGAAGCATAGCCGGGTGCAGGCGCTGAAAAGCAGTGGCCAGTGATCGTCGATAAATGATCAGTGGCCAGTGGCCAGTAAAGTCAGAGGCTCTCCGCGTGGTGCGGAGGGCCTTTTGGTTTATAGTCGGAGGAAAGTACTCAGTTGTCACTGAAAAGCCGTTGACTTTTGTAACTGGCCACTGACCACTGGCCACCGCTCTTATGAAAATCGTTTCTGCTGAAGAGATGCGAGCTATTGACCGCTCTACGAGCGAGCGCTTTGGGGTGCCCTCGCTCACGCTCATGAAGAACGCCGGCGCCGCGGTCGCCGACTACGTTCTCGCGCATCATGCTGCGGCTGGGCGGATTGTGGTTTTCTGCGGGAAGGGAAATAACGGTGGGGATGGCTTTGTGGCGGCGCGGCGGCTGCATGAGCGCGGGAACAAAGTGCAGGTGATTCTGCTGGCGGACTCCGCCGATTTGCGTGGCGATGCGGCTGTCATGTTTAGCAAACTGCTATCCCCTGCAATCACCGCACATTCGAGCGAAGAGTTGAGGAGCAAGCAGGTGCGGCTCTCGCTGGAGGCTGACCTGTACATCGATGCGGTGCTGGGCACCGGCTTCAAGCCTCCGGTGAGTGGGCTCTATGCCGAGGCGATCGCGATCATGAATGCGAGTCAGACTCCCGTGATTGCGGTGGACATTCCTTCCGGCGCAGACGCGGACGCTATGGGTCCGCAAGCTGGGACGATTGCCCGCGCGGATGCGGTTGTTACTTTTACGGCGCCGCGTCCGGCACACTTGTTCAGTTCGTTGACTGCGGGGCCGACTGTTGTGGCTGGCATCGGTTCTCCGGAAGAGGCGATTGTTTCGGCGCTGCGACTGAATGTGATCACGGCGCGTGATGTTGGAGGGTTGATCGGGCCGCGTCCGGCAGAATCGAACAAAGGGAACTACGGGCATGTGCTGGTGGTCGGAGGATCGCTCGGAAAAGCTGGAGCGGCGGCCATGGCGGGAATGGCCGTGCTGCGCGCGGGAGCTGGGCTTTCGACGGTGGCGACGGCGAAGTCGGCGCTGGGCACGGTGGCGGGATTTCATCCCGAGTTGATGACAGAGCCTTTGCTCGAGACAGATGCGGGGGCGATTTCAACCAAGGCTCAGGAACGAATCGAGGAGTTGGCGAAAGGGAAAACCGTGCTCGCGATTGGGCCGGGAATTTCGCGAGATCCGCAGACTGCGGAGCTGGTGCGGAGTCTGGTTGCGCGGCTTCGGCTCCCCGCCGTTTTGGACGCCGACGGCCTGAATGCTTTTGAGGGACGCGCGGGGGAATTGAAGGGCGCGGGGCGGACGCTGGTGATCACGCCGCATCCGGGCGAGATGGCGCGGCTGGCGGGGTGCACTATTGCAGATGTGCAGAAAGACCGAGTGGGGATGGCGCGGAAGTTTGCGCGGGAGCACGGGCTTATTGTGGTGCTCAAGGGGCATCGCACGCTGGTGGTGCAGCCCGACGGCGAAGCCTGGGTGAATACGACGGGCAATCCCGGCATGGCTACCGGGGGCACGGGAGATATCCTGACGGGGATGGTTGCGGGAATGATCGCGCAGCATTCGGCCAGCGCTTTTCTGGCGGTGCTGGCTGCCGTGCATCTGCACGGGCTTGCCGGCGATGTGATGCGGGAGAAAGTGGGCGAGCATTCGCTGGTTGCGACTGACCTTCTGCTGGGGCTCCCTGAAGCGTTTCGACAAACTCAGGAAACGGCGCGCGACAAGCTCGTGCGGTGGTGAGCGGTTGATGCGGCAACTGGCGCGATTGAGGGCGTCCAGTTGGGCTGCCCCTAATGGCCTGCGGGACATTGGCGGATCAGTTAACAGCTACTATGTGCTTGGCGCTGCGGGTGTTATGGGCCGGGAACCCTTGTCTGGCATGGGAATCCGGCCACTCTGCTTCCGTAACTTGTTACTGGCTTCGGAGGCGCGCATAGTGCATATAGCTTATGACCCACTTCCCCCAACCGCACCCTTCGCGGCGCGCGGCCCGAGTTCAGCTGGGAGCATCGGTTCTGGCTGCGATTCGATTAGAGGATGGCCGGCACGCTAAAGCAAAACTCCAAACCATTTCGGCGACCGGCGGACTGCTGCTATTGCCGCGTCCGCTGTCCGAGGGCGATTTCGTCGAAGTTGCCTTTCAGACCCAATCGGGCCCGGTGCGCGGAATGGCGGAGATCCTAACCCCCATGCAGAAGGCGACGAATTGCGTGCTGCAGGCGTTCCGCTTTGTCGCGCTCGAGGATGACGACAACCGGCGCTTGCGGACATCGCTCGACCAGGTGACGGACCGGAGTCTGATGGGCCTGAAGTCGTCGGCGTTCAATGTGCCGAGGACGATTTAGGGGCTGAAGCCCGATTCTCTTTCTGGCGCTTAACGCGGCGCTGAAGCGCCGCTTTTCCACGTTACTTGCACGTTGCCGCATGTTTTCGTGAGTTTTTCCCTCCCTGTTAATTTTCTGCTGGAGCGCTCTCGCTATACTGTTCACGATGACGCGAGAGATCACTACACGCTCGCCTGAGGAAACGATTGCCTTCGGGCGCACCCTGACGAATTTGCTTGTGCCGCCTAAGTTGGTTCTGCTGAGGGGCGATCTTGGGGCGGGGAAAACCACGCTGGTCAAGGGAATCGCTGCTGGGTTCGGGGCGGCGGAAGAAGAAGACGTCACGAGTCCTACCTTCACGCTGGTGCATGAGTATCGCGGTCCGCGAGCCAACCTTTATCACATTGATCTTTACCGCGTGGATACTCCGCGGGAATTGGAAACGCTCGGACTCGATGATCTGCGTGCCGAGGGCAGCGTTTTGCTGATTGAGTGGGGAGAGAAGTTTCCCCGGTTGCTGCGGGAGCGGGATGTGGAGATTTCGTTGGCGCGTCAGAGCGAGAATGGACGTAAGATCACGATCGTGAGTTAGGGCATCCATGAGCTGATCATGAAGAGACTGAATCCTTTATTGTTCGCAATACTCCTCGGAAGCTGTGCGATCTCGTCGCTGGGCGCTCAACAGCCGGAGTGGTGCAAGAAGTTGCCCCGCGCGGCTTACAGCAAGTTGGAGCGGGTTCCGATTGCGGATACCTGGTTCGAGGTGTACAAGATTCGCCCAGGGATATTTGCGATCTACGAACCGCACCAACTGGAAGAAGTGATTTCGTATTTGGTGATTGGTCGCGACCGAGCGCTGCTGTTCGACACCGGGATGGGCATCAGCAATATTCAGGCTGTGGTTGTCCGATTAACCAAGCTTCCCGTGAGCGTGGTGAACTCGCACACTCATAACGACCACGTCGGGGACAACTGGCGGTTCAGCGATGTCTACGGCCTGGATACGGATTTCACGCGAGCCAACGCACGCGGGTCGAAAGATGACGCGCAAGCGGAACTTGCCCCTGGCCAAATTTGCGGAACTTTGCCCGCGGAGTTCGACGCGAAGGCGTATGCGACCAAGCCGTTCCATATCACACATTGGTTGCACAACGGCGACACGATTGACCTGGGTGGACGCGCGCTGAAAGTGATCGCTACGCCCGGCCATACGCCCGACGCGATCGCGCTGCTGGACGACAAGAACGGCCTCTTGTTCACGGGAGACAGCTTCTATCTTGGCCCGATCTATCTATACCGTCCAGAAACCGACCTGGACGCTTATGTGGCCTCGATGCAGAAACTGGCTGCGCTGGCGCCTCATCTTCAAGTTGTCTTGCCTTCCCACAACACGCCGGTCGCTGACCCCAGCTATCTTCCGAAGGTGGTTGCCGCGATTCAGCAGGTACGTCGTGGGGAAGTGAAATCCGTGGCCACGGACGGGAAGCACGAATATTTGTTCGATGGATTCTCGTTCCTGATGCGGTAGTAGAGAACCAGCGTCGGCGAAACAGAATCCCTCAGAGGCTAAAGCCCGCTCCATTATTTGATCGCCGACGGCACGGCTGAAGCCGTGCCCTTCCCGAGCTATTCCTTCTAGAACCCCATAATCTAGAACCCCATGATGTTGTAGCCGCAATCTACGTAAATCACTTCGCCGGTGATGCCGCTGCTGGCGTCTGAGGCTAGAAAGACTCCGGTCGAGCCGACTTCTGCAATATCGACGTTGCGGCCGAGCGGGGCGTGTTCGGCGTGGGCTTTGAGCATGTCACCGAAGCCTGAGATGCCGCGCGCCGCCAGAGTTTTTACAGGTCCGGCGGAGATTGCGTTTACCCGGATATTCTTTTTCCCGAGATCGTAGGCGAGGTAGCGCACCGAGCATTCCAAACCAGCTTTGGCCACTGCCATCACGTTATAGCGCGGGACGACTTTCTCGGAGGCGTAGTAGGTCATGGTGATGATGGAACCGCCATCTTCCATGAGCGGGGCTGCGGCGCGGGCGACTGCGATTAGGGAATAGACGCTGACATCGAGTGCGATCCGGAAGCCTTCGCGGGTGGTGTTGACGAATTCTCCTTTCAGTTCGTCGGCGGGTGCGTAGGCGACTGAGTGCACAAGAGTGTGTAGTTTGCCGTGACGTTCTTTTAGCGTCGCGAAGAGGCGGTCGATTTCTTCATCTTTGCTGACGTCGCACATGTAGCCTTCGGCGCCGGGCAGGGAGAGGATGAGGTCTTTGGCTTCCTGCTCCAGACGCTCGTTCTGGTAGGTGATCGCGAGCTTCATGCCTGCGGCGTGCAGTCCCTGGGCGATGGACCAGGCGATCGAGCGCTTGTTGGCGACTCCGAAGACGACGGCGGTGCGGCCCTGCAGGTCAGAAGACATGAGTGCTCCTTGGAATGGGAAAGAATAACAGCGACGAGCCCGGATTTACCACAAAGGCAAAAGCAGGGTAGTGTCCTAACATAATAGGACACCACCAAAAGCAGAATCCTTAAACAGAGGGGACACAGGGGCCGCAGGGGTAGTGAATCATTTCGATGCGCTGACTTGCTCTTCTGCGGCGGTGCCCGTTCCCACCGGCCAACTGGCGGCCACAAACGCCAGCCCGTAAACGCAGGCCAGGATAGCGAAGGCCGCCACCAGGCTGACCTTGTGTGCAACCGCTCCAACGCTGAGCGCGAGCACCAGTTGGAGAAACGTGCCGAAAAAATAGAAAGTGTTTTGCACTCGTCCCATCAGATGGTTGGGGACCATCTCCATCAAGCTGGTGTTCATGGCGATGCCGCCGACTCCGCGCGCCGATCCCATCACGCCATAGAGAAGTATGGCGGCGACCAGCCAGTGGGAGACCGGAGCGCAAACCACGCTGGCAGCGATGATCGCCATGGAAAAGGCGACCGATCGGCGGCCACCCAGGCTGGCGATCACTGCGGGAGCGTATATGGCGCTGAGAAATGCGCCGGTGCCCCATCCGGCGTTGAGCCAGCCGTAGCCGACCGCGCCGGCGTGGAAGACACGATCGCTTAGCGACGGCGTGACGACGACTCCGGTGATCATGGCGCCGAGGAACAGCGCCCAACTGATGCCGAGCAGCACGACGGAGCGATGGCCGCGGAGAAAGTGCAGGCCCTCGCGCATCTCACGCCAGAAGCGCTGGAGCTGGGTTTCGGCAGCGAGAAGATCGGCGCGCAGCTCCTCGGGTCGCAACACGACGTGGCGTCCCTTGCGAACTCCGAAATAGCACAGGAACGAGACCACGTAAGTGGAAACGTCGATCAGCAGCACGCCTCCGAGGCCGATGTGGTTGTACATGAAGCCGACAATGGAGCCGGCGATGAGCCATCCTCCTTGAATCCCGGCTAAGAGGAAAGTGTTCGACTGCACGAATTGACCTTCGGGCGTGAGTTCCTGGATGAGCGCGGTGATGGTTGGCCAGAACATCCAGAAGCCGGCGGCGACGAGCGTGTTCATCAAGTAGAGCTGCCAGAGCTGCACGCGGTGCCGAAACGCGAGGATGGCCACGGTCACGATGATCACGGCGCGCACGGCATCGAGCCACATGACCAGGCGGCGGCGATCTTCGCGGTCGATGAGGACTCCGGTGAAGGGGAGCATGAGCATGGCGGGAATGGTTTGCAGAACGGCGAAGGTGCCGAGCGCCATTTCCGAGTGCGTGGCTTCGAGGATGTACCAGGCCACGGCGGCCGAATTCATCCCGCTGCCCAACATAGAGATCACGTTGGCGGCAAAAACAAAACGCAGCGGACGCTGGCCGAGGATCGCGCGCATGTCTTTAATCTAACTTAGAGGCAGTGGTCAGTGGCCAGTGATCAGTGGCCAACAGATTTGTTTCTCTCACGACACCTTCTTTCTGACCACTGACCACTGGGCACTGAGCACTGTTCTTTCTTGCTTCCGGCCGCGTTCGGCGCTAGGATTCGCCTGCTGTTCGGATGTGGAGATCGATTCTCGCCGATGCTGAGGTGACCTATGAAACGTTGTGCGGGGTCGCTGATGGTTGTGATTGTTTTCTGCTTCATCTTTGTTATTCCACAAACCAGCGCTCAGATGGACAAGATCGTGATTCCCGCGGGCACGCCGGAAGACCATGATCTGCAGGCCATTTCGAATGAGCAGGATGCGGCGAAGAAGCTTGCCATGTACCAGGACTTCGTGCAGAAGTACGCGTCGAACCCGGCGGCCGTGGCTTACGGGAACTGGCAGATTTCGCAGACCTACCAGGCCACTGGCGACTTGACGAAGGCGCTCGACTACGGGGATAAGGCTCTGGCCGGGGCGCCGCGGAATCTCGATATCTTGGTCTCGCAGGCCAGCGTTGCGCAGCAGGCGAAGGACAACGCGAAGTTGATCGACTATGCGGCGAAAGGGGGGGCGGTCTGCAACTCGATCGGCAAGCAACCAAAGCCGGAAGGCATGAGCGACGACGATTTCAGAAAACAAGTGGAGGAAGACAAAAGCGGGGTCAAGAACAACTGCGATTTTCTTGAGTCGGCGGGCTTCAATGTGATCGCCAGCGAGCAAGATGCGAAGACCCGGATGGCGGACATCGAAAAGTACTCCGCGGCGTTTCCGGACTCGAAGTTTCAGGATCAAGTGTCGAGCTATGCGATGTATACGCTGGGGCCGGGCCAGTTGAACGATCAAGCGAGGCTGGTGGCGTACGGAGAGAAAACGCTGGCGGCGAATCCTAACTCGCTGCCTGCTTTGCTGCTTTTGGCAGGGTCTTACGTTGACGACCCTAAGCCGGGCAGCGTTGCCAAGGCGGTGACCTATTCGCAGAAAGCGATTGCGGTTGCGAAGGCCGATGATCCGGATGCCGACAAGTCGCGCAAACTTTCGGCGGGGGTTGCGCATTCGGTTCTGGGAAACGCCTATTTAAAGCAGGACAAGACGGCGGCAGCGATCCCGGAATTGAAGTCGGCTGCGGCGCTGCTGAAGGGACAGGATGATCAGCAATACTCCATCGCGCTTTATCGTCTGGGTTTTGCCTATGCGAAGCTTAGCAGGGTGAATGAAGCGCGCGATGTGTTAACGGAGGCGGTGAAGATTTCCGGTCCGGTGCAGGCCATGTCGCAGGATTTGTTGAATAAGGTGAATGCGGCGCGGGCGAAAGGGAAGTGAGGGGCGGGCGTCTAAGATCACAATGAGTGGAATCGCGATACTTCGTCAATTGACACGCGAAGAGAGCCTCTCTGCCGCTGTCCAGGGGAGCATCCGATATACTTGCGTGTTCCAAAAACGCGAACGATTTATGAAGTCATCACTCTGCAAAATCGCGCTCCGTCAACGTGCAGCCGGTTTGCTACTTGGGGCAGTCTTGATCAGTATCGCGTCTGGGTGCCGTAAGACTGACGCGGACGGCACCGAATTTCTTGCAGCGGCTGGCAACGGTGATCTGGCAAAGGTCCGGCTATTACTCGACCGTAATCCGAACCTGGCATTCAGTAAGAACAGGGACGGCTCCACGGCCCTCCATTACGCCGCGTCTTACGGCTTCCTGGAAATCGCCGAGTTGCTGCTAACCAAGAACGCCGATGTGAATGCAAAGAACAGCACGGGTGACACTCCGCTGCACTATGCTTCGTCGTCTGGCCACAAGGACATTGCGGAGCTGCTACTGTCGAACAAAGCCAACGCCGACATCGGTGACGGAATCGGACGTACGGCGTTGTATGACGCTGCGGCGGGCGGTCGAATCGAAGAGGTCAGAATACTTCTCGCTGCCAAAGCTGATGAGAACACAGGAACTCTTCACGGTTATACCCCGCTAAGCGCGGCAGCCGCTCGCGGCCGTGAGGACGTTGTCCGTCTGCTGATTGAGAGCGGAGCCAACGTCAATGCAGCAGACCTCGATGGCTGCACGCCCCTGCACTGGGCGCGAATACACGGCTACGAGCGTATCGAGGGCTTATTACGCGAGCACGGTGCCTTTGAACTACCGCGTGCGAAGTCAGAGTGGCCCTACCCTTGATCTTCGACGTACGACGGCAAATTTTCAGCAGACGAAATCAAGCGATTTCGCCAACCGAGGACGGCTAGCTTCCTATTTCATGGTTTAACCAGCTCGTCCGACAGCAATTGAGCTTTCAGGGCGAGATTGTGGCCGCGCTCCAGGTCTCCGGCGGCGACGGCTGCCTTTGATTGTTCCATGAACTGCTTGATCTGGCTGACCATCTCCTTCTGGCTGGGGTTGAGTTGGAGTCCAGCGGCCTTCTTCAGGTTCTCTTCGGTGGCGGCTTTGAGTTGCTCGGTCGAGGACTTATTCGCAGCCTGTTGGGCAGTGGTGCCGCCGGTTAGTTGAACCTTGGGTTCGCTCGATCCTCCGTTGCGGACAACTTTCTTTGGGGGTGGACAGGGTTTCAGGGCTGCAGTGTCTGTAGTCTTCGATGCAAGATTGGTTGATGCAGGGTTGATTGAAGCAGCATTATTCGATCCATCACTGTTCGACTCAGGATTGTTCGACTCAGCGCTGTTCGACTCAGGATGGATCGAGCCGACGTTGTTCGACGCATTGTTCGCTGCGGCGTCCGCTGGATTCGCGGAATCGGCGGGCTTGCCGACTGCAGTATTCAGTGCGGTTGGGGCGTCCGAGCAATTCGGAGGCGTTTTCTTATGACGCCGAGGCTTGGTGGCGGACGGCTTGGGCTGAGCTGGAGAATTCGGCGTTTGGCTGGCTGGAGCAGGCGTAGGTTGCGCAGGCTCGGCTTTTTGCGCTGGCGGCTCTTGGGGCTGAGGCGCAGAGGCACCCTGGCTCTGCTGAGTGGACGAGTCTGAGGAGGTTGCTGCGGGAGGCTGGCCTGCGGCTTGGGGCACAGCTCCGCGGGCGGCTGGCGATAACCAACCTGTGTTCAACAGACAAAGCCCGAGGATTGTGGCCAGATTCATATTTAATTCGATGCGCAGCGAAGCTACTCGAATCTTACGCTGCAAAGCACGACTGAAAACATTCAAGTTCTGAGCAAAGATCACTGGTTCAAGTGGGCCGCAGCCTCGTGCTCCGAGTGCAGGCTCGAGGTGGCGAGGGGAATGCGAAAACGGAACATCGAGCCCTCACTTTCCCTCGATTCAAATTCCACCGATCCGTAGTGCCACTGCAGGATCTGGTAAGTTTGGGCCAGGCCAATGCCGTTGCCGTCTTTCTTGGTGGTGAAGTAAAGCTCAAAAATCTTGTCCTGCACGTCATGAGCAATGCCCATGCCCCGGTCGCGGATCTCGGCTACCGCCGCATTGTCGTCGCGGCGCGCCGTTATGGAGAGTTGGCCTCCCTGAGGCATGGCCTGGATCCCGTTCAGCACGACGTTGAGAAGGGCTTGCTTCATGAAGTCGAGGTCGGCCTTGATGGGGAGCGGCTCCTCGGGCAGGTCGCGCTGAATCGTGACGCCATGCTGCTCGGCGTCCGGAGTGGCGAGCAGCGCGACTTCCTCGAGCACGCGGCGAAAATCCACTTCCACCAAGTGCAGCTCGCGAGCCCGCATGAAGTCGACAAGGGTTTGCACCACGCGGTCGAGCCGGTGAATTTCGCTGCCGATGATGTCCATGTGGCGGCGGGTATCGGGATCGAGTTGCGCCAGCTTGTTCTGCAGCAACTGCAGATGCAAGACGATGGCGTTGATGGGATTTTTTACTTCGTGGGCAACGCCCCCGGTTACGCGTCCACTGGCGGAGAGGCGGCGGGACATCTCGATTTCGTCTCCGATGCGGCGCACCGACTCGGCGTCACGCATGATCAGCAAGGCCCCGATCTGAGTGTTCTTTTCCTGGACAAAATCCAAAGAAACCTGGACGCGCCGGCCGGCGGGCGCGACGAACTCGCGCTGCGAAAGCGTACGTCTGTGTTCAAAAGCATCCAGTACCGTCACTTCGAGCGGGGTGTCTCCGGAGAAGACTTCCTTTACGGTTCCGCCCAGCAGCTCTCCTCGGGGCCGGCCGAGGAAACGCTCAACCGGAGCGCTCACCAGCACTACGCGAGAGTCGCGCGCGAACAGCATCAGGCCGTCCTGCAACTTCGACATGAGCTGGTCCACGTTGTCCTTCAGCGCGGAAAAAATCTCCCGGCTGTCGCGCATCTGCCGGCCGAGGTTGGCGATTTTCAGCGTGACCAAGCCGAATTCATCGTGTTCCGATTCGTTTCCAGACAGCGTTTCGGTTGCGCCGGAACTGACGCTATCCAGGTTGAGGCTGATCTTCTTGAGCGGTCCAAGGGCGAGATTCGACACGCCGGCGGCGAGCAACAGAGAAGCGAAAATCGACGCGATGGAGAAATAAAGGGCGTGCATCAGACGCGGCGTAATTTCACTTTGGAGAAAGACTGTGGAGACACCAATGTGGATTGTGCCGAAGGGCGCTCCGTTCAATTGCAGCGGGAAGCTTACGTCGTAGACTTTGGCGGGGAGGTATACCAGGCGGAGCTGTTCCCAGGAGCGAGCAGTCATGACGGTGCGAAAATCCAACCGTGGGACAATCTGCTTGCCCACGAGTTGCCGGTTGGTGTGGAGCAACGCTTTACCGCTTGCGTCCACGATGGAAGCATCGTAGATGAAGGGCCAAAGCGCGACCTCGGACTCCAGATTGTTCAGGATATTGGTATCCATGGGCAGGTATTCGGCGAGAGCACGCCGAACCGCCGCGGGGTCATTGGTGTCGATGCGAGTGCTGCTTAAATCCGGCAGGTCATTGCCGGCGAAGTAGGCGAGCTGCTGAGTCAGGCGGCTGGCGCTCTCATAGGCATTCGTGATGCGCTGGCGAAGGATCTGCGAGATGTAGAGATAGGAGAACGCCGTCACCATCACTGTCACCATGAAGGTGATGCCGAGCACGATAATGGTTTTGCGTCGCATTGAGAACAGTGGTCAGTGATCAGTGATCAGCGATCAGTGGCCAGTTGAAGCGGACATTGCTGACGAAGTGACGAAGCAGCGGAACGTCTCCGCTGGCCACTGACTACTGGACACTGGACACTGATCACTGATTACTGCGCTTGCTCCTCTTTGTCAGAGGCCGTTTCCGGGGTGCTGCCGCCGTACTCCTTTAGCTTATTATGCAGGGTTTTCAGGCTGATGCCGAGGATTTCCGCGGCCTTCGTCTTGTTGTTGCTGGTAGCCTCCAGGGTTTTGAGGATCAGCATTTTTTCCGCTTCACCGACGGTCGTGCCCACGCCCAGACGGACCGCATCCGGGTCATTCGCGGCGGTGCGCAGGGGCGCGTGGCCGAACCCGGGAGGCAGGTGTTTGGTCTCGATCATGCCGCTGTCGCAGACAATCACGGCGCGTTCAATCGTATTGCGCAATTCGCGGACGTTTCCTGGCCAGGAATAGTTGGTGAATTGATTCAGCACTGCTTCGCTGACGGCAGCAACTTTGCGAGAGTGCTTGGCGCTCATTTCTGCCAAGAGCAGTTGCACCAGATCGGGAATATCTTCTTTATGTTCCCGCAAGGGAGGCATGTGGATATTGAACACGTTGAGCCGGTAGTAGAGATCGCTGCGCAATTCCCCGCTGGCGACGGCATCGTCGGGAACTTTATTCGTGGCAGCCAGCACGCGCACATCCACCGAGGTTTCCACTTTGCTGCCCAGGCGGCGCAGCTTGTGATCCTCGAGCACGCGCAGCAGCTTGGCCTGCGTTGCTACCGGCATCTCGCCAATTTCGTCGAGGAGGATGGTTCCCCCTTCGGCTAGCTCGAAGCAGCCCGTGCGCCGTTCCAGAGCACCGGTGAAGGCGCCTTTTTCGTGGCCGAAGATCTCGCTCTCGATCAGTGTTTCAGGAATGGCGGCGCAGTTGATGGCGACGAAGGGCCGCTCGCGGCGCGGACTCAGTTGGTGGATGGTGCGAGCCACTAACTCCTTGCCTGTGCCGCTGGCTCCGGTAATCAGCACCGACGCGGTGCTGGGCGAAACCAACTCGATGAGCCGGAAGATCTCCTGCATTTTGCGCGACGCCCCGCGAAGTGTGCCCAGCGAGCCGGAATCCCGCAGCTTGCGGCGAGCGCTCTCCAGTTCGGCGCGGGTTCCCACCAGGGTGGACGCATTTTGCAGCATGGTGCGCAGGCGGTTAGTGTCGATGGGCTTGGTGATGTAGTCATACGCGCCCATGCGCATGGCCTGCACTGCACTATCGATCGTCCCCTGTGCCGTCACCAGAATCACGGCCATGGCCTCCGATTGCTCGCCCAGTCGTTCGAGCAGTTCGATGCCCCCCATGCGCGGCATCTTGAGATCGGTGATTACAATGGAGGGGACCCATTGCGCCGCCTTCTCCAGGCCTTCCACACCGTCGCGGGCAGTTTCGGCCCGATATCCCCAGGAAAAAACCAACTCAGCCAGACCCGTACGTTCGTTCTCTTCATCCTCGACAATCAGTACTTTTTCGTGGCTCATCCCTTGGTTTTGCCCGCTTTTCAATGAGTTGCTTCGGAACTGCTCCGCGAACAGCGAAACTATAACCATACGCGGCCTGCTTCCTGTGGGGCAAGGTCTGGGGGCGAATGCCCACTGCCTTTTCAGGCTCGGCGGAGCGTCTTGGCGCGGGCTCGAGTAGCTGTCATATCAATTTGAGACAAGGGTGCACCTGCAGAGAAATTGCAAGATGGGTTGTCAGATGAGGCAATTCCTGAAAATCAGACTTTCGCTTTGAGATTGCAGTGGGTTAGAATTGCCCGTTTCCCAGCAGAGATCGAAGTCACGCTGCTAATCCTGCGTTATCTTTTCCGCGCAGCCCGCGCTCCAGAGCGCAGGCAAGACCGCGCGTACTCTAATTGGAGGATGGAATGTCGGTTTGCTCTAGCTTAAGCAAGGGCCGCATCGTCACAAGTCTATTGGCTGTTCTGGCGGTTTCACTCGTCTCGAGTTCCGCGCTCGCACAGAGCGACTCGAATCCAAAATATGACATATTTGCGGGATATCAATGGCTGCATCCAGGCGGCACAGTTCCCGCGCCAGGCGGCGATCCCAATAGTCCCACCGCCTTCCAAGTGCCGGATATGGCCAAGGGATTCGGCGCCGACTTTACCTACAATTTTGACCGGCACTGGGGAGGGGAGTTCGATCTCGGCCTGAACGGGGGAAGCAGCAGCACAATGCCAGCGCCACGCGAAACCACATTTTCCGTGGGACCGCGCTTCATCTGGCGTACGGACAGTGCGAATTACTTCTTGCATTCCCTGGTGAGTCTGAATCGCTTGAGCGTTAACGGTCTCAATGGAAGCAACGGAATCGGAGCCATCCTGGGTGGAGGAATGGATCTGCCCATCCACAAGGGATGGTCGTTTCGCTTGTTTGAAGTCGATTACGTCTGGGCTCGGCACAACTATGCTGATTTTGCGGCTCCCGAGTTTCCCGATCTTCGGCGTCCGTCGTTCGAAGGCGTCCGCCTGCGTACCGGAATTGTCTTCAGCTGGGGCGGCGCGCCTGCAGTAGCGCCGGCCGCCAGTTGTTCCGTCCAGCCGGGCGAAGTGCTAGTTGGTGAGCCAATCACCGCAACAGTAGCTGTCAGCAACTTCAACCCCAAGCATACCGTCACGTACGAATGGAGCGGAACTGGAGGTCAGATTACCGGGAAGGACACGACCGCGCAGATCGACACCACCAACGCGGCGCCCGGCAGCTATACGGTCACCGCCCGTGCGACCGACGCAAGAGAAAAGAACAATAACGTTGCGAGCTGCTCGGCGAACTTTACCGTGAAGCCGCTGCCACCCAAGAACCCGCCAACTATTTCCATCTCGGCCAACCCGACGAGCCTGCAGGCAGGTGGGACCGTGAACTTGTCAGCCAACTGCAGCAGCCCGGACAGTGTTGGAGTCTCGGTCGCCAACTGGACGGCCAGCGGCGGAACCGTTTCCGGTAGCGGTAGTTCGGCTACGCTGAACACCACCGGCGCATCTCCGGGTTCAATCACGGTCGGAGCAACCTGCACCGACACGCGCGGTCTGACCGCTCAGGCCTCAAGCGCGGTAATGATCGAGAATCCGCCACCTCAGGTAAACCCAGAGGTCGCGCGACTGGAAGCCCGGCTCTCGTTGCACAGCGTTTACTTTGTGGTTAACCAGCCATTGGTCAAGAATCCCAAGGGTGGTCTGCTACCCAGCCAACAGAAAACGTTGATCTCGCTGGCCGCGGACTTCAAGGAATATCTCCAAAGCAAACCGGATGCGCACTTGATCCTTGGCGGCCACGCAGATCATCGTGGGTCCGTCGAGTTCAATCAGGCGCTCTCCCAGCGTCGTGTTGATCGCGTCAAGGGCTTCCTGGTCGAGCAGGGCATTCCCGAGGGCAGCATCGAGACCAAAGCGTTCGGGAAGGAGCACAACCTGACGACTGAGGAAGTACAGGGTGAGGTCGAAAGCAATCCGGAGCTGAGTCCCGAAGAGCGGCAGAGGGTTCTCAGGAACATTGTGACGATCCGGATGGCAAGCAATCGCCGCGTTGACGTTACCTTGACCACGACGGGACAAACCTCAGTTCGCCAATTCCCCTTCAATGCAACGGACGCCTTGACGCTGATCGGCGGCAGGGAATCCGAGGCCAAGAAGAAAGCAGCGCCCAAGAAGCACGCTGCAAAGCCGACTACCAAGAAGCCGTAACGGCGTGCTGGAAGGCTGAGAAAACTATCGCGGAGGACGGTAACGTCCTCCGCGATTTCTTTTGCGGGGAATCCTAAAAGTCGATGGAGACTATTTAGCCATGGTGCCTGGAGGTAGTGAGCCCGTTCCGATCGAGAGAACTATCACGCTCTCTGGAAAGACAAGAATTGTGGCCGGTCCCATCACTGGACCTTCTTCGCTGCCTTCCCCCATTCATACGTGACGACAGGGTGGCACGAACTTCCGGTAGCAGCGAAGGTGGCCGAACCAGAATTCTCTCCTCGGTCATCCGCGTGAGTTGAAGCGGCAAACTCTCCGTTGGAAGAGGCCAGTTGGGTGCCTGCGGCCGTGTCGTTTCCGAAACTCGATGAAGTCTTTACATTCTCGCCTGGCTCAAACCCCGCTCCCCGAATGAGGAACGAAGTGAACTTGGTGTCTTCGAGCTCCACATTCAAACTGCATTTTCCGTCATGGGCTTGGATCGGAAAGGGGTAGGCGCGCGCATAGGCTCGCACCGCGCCATCGGTTGATGTGACCATATAATCCGCCGGTTCCCCTTTGTGATAGTTATCGATGTCGATCGAGACGCGGTCGAGAGGAAAGCAACGCGAACGTCGAGGACTGGGGGTCTGCTCCTGACAAACTAGCTTTCCCGTCGCGTCGGCCAAGTAAGGGCCTTGCATCGGATATGTTTTGTGATCTCCGGATTGCATCGTCCATAGCATGTACGTCTTCCCCGCAGGAAATCCGGAGGCCTCGAAACGATACGCTACTTGCGTACGATTTTTAACATTCTTTCGGCCCGTTTCCACCAAGTCAAGGTGAGCGCCGGTCGTTGGATTGTGCCCCCAGCTCTCAAAGATTATTGGAATCATCTCCAGAGCAGCTCCAGACGCGACCTGCGATACCACGGCAACCCGTGCTCCAGAAAGTGTCTTGATCCATTCCGCACGCGTTTCTGGTGCTAGCTCATGGACCTTCGCGGTGTAACGAAGAAAATGCTGGCTATACTTTCCAATAAGTATCCTCGCAATTTCGTGCTGGTCCGGCCAGCCAAGGCATGGCTTTTCCTGCCATTCGTACAGAATGCTGTTTTCATTCTTGTCGATGACAGTCCATTCCGTTGCGCCAGGGCATTCCTTTTCCTTCAACCGCTTCAGGTCGTTCAGCACGTGTTCCGGAGATGGTTTGCTCGTTTCCCAAAACTTTTGAATCGTAACCAACTCCTTCCAGTTATTGATGTCATCGCCGTCGCGGATAAACTCCTTGATGGTGTACACGCGCGTGCTGGCGATGTTCCCAATCTTCCACTCTGGCCCCAATGTGAAATCCAGGGCTTCATTGTCAGGATCGTGCGCGGCATACCCTGCAGCCGAGAGGAGAAACAAAAAGGTAATGACCGGTAATGAGGGTTTCATGATAGTCCTCCTGATATTTCGTTAGCGTGCGAACCAAATGCTCATATGTCCCTCTACCCGTGTCTGTGCCGCGATCAATACCGGACCCGATGGTTCCTTGTAAATATCACCGCCACCGTCTTGTAGGGTCTTGTGATGACGGTTTGATCCGAGCAGTACTCGTGGCCAAAGGCGTACGCCAAGAGGTCCAACGGCAACATGACCAGTGAGATCACAAGGGCGCCGGGAATATTCGAAGCTGAGAAGTGCGAGCTATAGATTTCGTCAACCTGCGTGTCTTCTAGCGGGCTTAAGAAAAACACTTTGGTTCGTGCAGTACTTGAGTCGGAGAAAGTTACTCGGCTGAGCTCAAGTTCAACCTCGCCGCCTATACACTTCTTAGGTGGTTTCACCTTCACGACTCGGGCAAGGAACACATCACCGGCCGGCAGTAAGGTAATCCCTTCGACCACCAGCGGGCGGGCCAGTTGCATCGGGACATCGTCGCCAACTTTCGCTGGCACCGGATCGAGAGGCTCCAGCAAACTAAACTTGAGCGCCGTGTTCTTGCGCACGAGAACCGTGCGGGGTGACGTTGAAGCTTGCTGAGCGCCAGTGTCGCCCGGTATCACTAATCCGATTACAAGAAGAACCGCAATTGGCTTGAGCAACATGTCGACATCCTGCATTCGCTGCATCAGGCTGCCCCGATGAGAATTCCCACTCCTCGAAATCATTACTGAGTTGTGATCGTCAACAACATCGGTTCGCTCCCGGCGGTGAATGGCGAGCCTTGAAGGGGAGTGAGCGCTCCAGTGTTGGGGTTAATCGAGTAGGCTGTGACGGTCTTAGCTTGAGGATCGGCTGCATACAGAAAAAAGTTTCCGGAAGACGTCAATATCTGACTCAAACCCCAGACGGATGTGCCGGAAGTATAGGGAGATCCATTTACCGGTGTTAATACTCCGGTAGTATCGTCTGCAGTGAATGCGGAAATCGTGCCGTCCTGAACATTCGCAGTGTAGAGGAAGCCTTGGCTATTGGCCGTCAGAGGGACGTAGGCCATCTGCAGCGGGTCGTTGCCAGTGGTGAAAGGGGATTGGGGCAAAGCGGTAAGGGTGCCGGTAGTCGGGTCGATGGAGAACGCTGCAATCTTATTATTTGCATTGGCGGTCCCAGCTAGAGCGACATAAAGAAAGTTGTTGTCGACGCTGACCACCATCGCTGACGGTCCGGGGAACGATCCGGGTGCGCCGGTGGGAAAGGGAGAACCGCTGATTGGAGACAGCGCTCCATTCTGTTGGTTGATCGTGTAAGCTGAAATCCCACCGGCTGAATCATTCAGATTGCTTACATATAGAAACAGCGAACTGCTGGCCTGGGGCGCTGCCTGCACTGCTTGCACCGGAGTGTTGCCTGCAGGAAAAGGCGATCCCGGAACTGGTGTAAGCATTGCGCTGTTTGCATCGACGAGAAACCCCGCGACGGTCCCGGCATTGAGGTCCGTAGCATATAAGTAGGTGCCACCTTGGACGAAGGGACTCAAACCGCCAGCACCCGGAGGAGTGCCGTCCAGGGAAAATGGCGAGGTGGGGACCGCGGTGAGCGCGCCCGAACTCGAGATCGAGTAACCGTCGACTGCGTCGTTCAAGAAATCGGAAACATACAACTGGCCGTCCATAGACGCCACCATCCCGGTACTTTGGTTCGGTCCCGCCGCCACCAGCGGCGCGCTCAAGGCTCCCGAGGATTGATCAATGGTGAAGGCCAGAACATGGTTGCTGCTGGTGGCGTAGAGAAACTCGGGAGTAGGGAGAATGGCCGGGCAATTACCAGAACAAGGGACAAGCTGGCACCCCTTTTGTGACCCCGTACAGGCGGCCAAGCCCAACAGGAATAGAGTTGCGAGGATGCTCAACGGCTTTGTTGAGGGCATTGATCTTTCTGACTTCGATCTTTCTGACTTCTCAACAAAACCAGCGCCCAACCCATCCCTGACAGCCGCAGCTCGCAAACACTTTGTCCGCATATCCTCCCCCGTTTTGTTCATCTAGTTGCTCCCCACGACCACGCCTGCCGCGAGCGCCGCGTGATCGGAGGGCCACAATCCATCGGGCAGCCGGCTTCGCGGATTGTTCCCGATCAACACGGCTCCCCACGGACGTACTGTGCCGTGTGTCAACACCAGGTCGATTCGCTGATAAAGTTGCGAGACGGGATTGTTGTCCGCTTCATCCTGACAACAAGTTAGTCCCGCGCTCTTCGGAAAGAGCCTGGACCACACGTCGTGGTAGCCGGCAGACACAAAATCCACATAGGTCGGGTCTTGTGGTTGGGGGAATGCCTGCGCGTTTGAATCCATCGCGATGATCAACGGCAGCGAAGTGTTTGCCGGACCTGCACGCAATTCGTCACCTTGCAACTCACGGATATTCGCGTCGAAGGACTCAAGATGGGTGTTGATGTAGAGGAAAGAGTGCCCGAAAAATTCCGCATCGACAGAGGCCCACGCCCGTGGATACGGTACTGGGCCGAGCGGAGTTGGCAGAACGAGTTCATTCACGAACTGTCCGAATTGCGGGTTACTCCACTTAAAGATCCAGGAAGGAAGGTCCGTACGGGCCAGGACAACGTTGTAGTCATTCAGGGCAACGCAAACGTAAGTAGAGGGCAGAATCAGTCCAGGTGTAGGCGGAAATGCATTTTGCGTGACTTGGACGGCAACTTCGTAGTGCCCTCCTTGTGCGGCCAAGGCACTGAGGAGTTCCTGCAACATGTCGTACTGCAGGGTCATGGTTCCGCAGGTGCCTGCAACCGGGTCGAAGGTTCCGGTGTACCATTGGTCTACTTCCTGCAGGCTTAGCAGCTCCGGCTGGATGTCGAGGATTTCTCGTGCCACCGCCTGCATCCGTTCCGGAGGATTGGTACCTTGGACCTGCGTAAGAATCTGGCCGACGCCGACCAGGAACTGTAGCTCGGTCGTGGCACCCACCACCTGCAGGAAATCAGTTCCTTCGTTGACGTTGTACGTCATCACAGTGCCGGCGCCAGGAAAGGATTGGGCTGTGGCAGAAACAGCCATTGCCGCCCAAATCCCTGCGACGGAAGCGATCACAAGTGTTATTCGTGAGATGTTGCGTGTCATGAGAGTTCTCCTGAGTTACAGTTTTGAAGCCTAGGATTGAACTACCCCAACGTCGACTGATATTTTTGATAAGTCGCAACTACTGCTGCAAAGTTCCTGAAAATGTTCCACTCATGCCTTGGCACAGCGGCGTCCTTGAACTGCAGGATCCGGTGCCGGTCATCGTGCCATTCGAAACTGTGCCGCTGCCCGTGAACTCAACGAAATTGCCACTCGCGTCGCCGGCGACGAAAAGCACGTTGAGTGTCCCGTTCGCGGGAACGGGGTTGGCGGCCACGCCGATCAGAACTCCTTGCCCAGTATTTTTCGCAGTGCTCGGCAATCCAGTTCCGGAAATAGAGCCCTGCGCCGTGTTATTGCTGGCAATAAAGCAGACGGGTCCTTGCACTGAGAACATGCCCACCGGAGTGGTCACGCTGCAAGGACTTGAAACGAACAGCACCTGATAAGTGCCCGATCCGCCCTGCGAAGCGAGATTTCCAGTTACAGTCCACGTCCCCGGTATCGCCGTCGTCGCTCCGCTTCCAGAGCTTTTGCTGGAGCCACAGCCTGTGGCGAAGACCAACGAAATCAGGATCAGGATGAAGACACGTTTCATATGGCTCTCCTTCACCATCGACGACCAACAACAGGATGAGTAATCCGAAGAAGGCTGGATAAAGGGCCCAGAAAGTTGGCACCGGTTGGCCCAGTTTTCTGCTATCTCCGGAATTAAGTGAATCGAAGGCGCCTTGCTTTTCATGGTGTTTCCCTTACTCCCAAGTCGATTGCCACCGCGTTTCAGCCAGGAGTACGCAGCTTGAGTGCCATTTGTCCTGAAGCGACAGCCCGGGACGAGCGTCACGGCGAATCATTGAATGGTGTTATATTCCCGAGGGAAAGGCCGGGCCGTGACAGTGACTCGAGAAAATCCCCCAACCAAACACTTGAGTCTTCTCTATCAAGTGTCGCGGGCGCTTCTGAAGGAAGGCGAGTATGGCGAACTGCTTTCCGGGCTTCTCGACACTCTGATCGAAGGCCTGGGAGCCGATCGGGGATTCGTAGTCGTGCGTGAAGGCGGAGAGTTTCGAGCGACGGCGGCCCGGAACTTTCGCAGCGAAGTGCTATCCCGGGCGGAAGAGGCAGTCAGCCGCTCGATTGCCCGGACCGTGATGGAGAGCGGGAGAGCAGTCCTGATCGGCGACGCCTCCGTGACCGAGCCTTACAGCCGGCAGCCGAGCATCCAGCAACTCTCACTGCGATCGGTTTTGTGCGCTCCTCTGGTGGCGAGCGATGAAGCCTTCGCGCTCATTTACCTGGAAAATCGCGAGGTCACCAATTGTTTTACGGAAGAACATCGCGACTTGCTGGATGAAGTCTGCGCGTTGGCGGCGCCGCGATTGCGAGCGGCGGTGGCGATGAGCCAGGCCCAGCGCCGCGCGGCGGCCTTAGAACTGGTTCACAGCCAATCCGACGGCATATTGACCTCTGACCCGGGAATGGCGCGCCTGCTGCAGACCGTGCACCAGATCGCAACGACCGATCTGCCCGTTCTGATTGAGGGAGAAACCGGAACCGGGAAGGAATTGATCGCCCGGGCTGTCTATCGTCATAGCGCACGCGTAAAAGGGCCGTTTATCGCGTTGAATTGCGCCGCCATTCCGGCAACGCTGATTGGCTCTGAACTCTTTGGCTTCGTGCAGGGGGCATTCACTGGTGCGAATCGCGATCGCGTCGGTTTCATTGGAGCCGCGCATCGTGGCACTCTCTTTCTCGATGAGATCGGCGATCTACCCCTCGACCTGCAGCCTCATCTGCTTCGCGTCCTGCAGTCGGGCGAGTTTACGCGGCTGGGGAACTCCCGGACCGAGCAGGTGGATGTCCGGTTCATCGCCGCGACGAACCGCGATCTGGACAGCGAAGTGAAGGCCGGCAGATTCCGGGCCGATCTGTTTTTCCGCTTGTCCGCGGTCACGCTGCGTTTGCCGCCTTTACGCGACCGGCCCCACGACACCAGGCTTCTTGCCGAACACTTTCTGCGAACCGCAGCGGCGCGCTATGGCCGACCAGTGCCGCGTCTGACCGAGGACTGTTTATCGGCGTTGACAGCTTACAGCTTTCCAGGAAACGTACGGGAGCTTGAGAGCGAAATGGCCCGGCTGGCCGTGCTGGCGGCAGCTGACGTCCCGTGCGGAGCGGATTTATTGAATGAAAGGATTCGCAATCGCGGCAACGGACAGTCTGGAATGTCAATGCAGGCGGCACGTGTCGCTCCCATGTCGCTGCATGAAATGGAAAAGCAACTCATCCTCTCTGTGCTGCAGCACACAGGGGGAAACCGCACCCGTGCCGCGGAGGTTCTTGGCATCAGCCGAGAGGGATTACGGACCAAGATCCAGCGTCTTCAACTTCCTGCGGATCCTGATCCGGCCTCTTAGGTTGGCATTATTCGTAGGAGCGAACGGCCTTACTGCACCTCCAATCATCGCCGGTCAGTCGGCGGCACATCCGTCTCGCGTTTAAGGCGTGCCCACTTCCGGCTACTGAGTTGCAATGATCCTCACGACCTGCGTCTTCCCGGGAAGGTCGGGCAAAGAGATTGAGGAACTTAGCTGAGTCGGAACGCAATCCATACAGAAAATGCCGCCGCCCAGCAGCAACTTTTCTGGCAGTGGTGAAAGCCCGCAGCCCTGCTGCGCTTTCACCAATTGGGAGAGAAACTTTGGCGTTGAATCGGCTGGGGATTGCTACTAAGATGCCGCACAATGGCGGATCGTTCTCCACCCATAGGCAGAGCCTTTGGCCACTACCGCATTCAAGAACAATTAGGCGCAGGCGGGATGGGTGTGGTTTATTCCGCCTACGACACCGTCTTGGAACGAAAAGTCGCGATCAAGGTGGTAGGTGATCGCGTGCTTGTGAATAAGAGTGCACGCGACCTGCTACTCCGTGAGGCCCGGACAGCGTCATCCCTCAACCATCCCAACATTTGTACGATCCACGAAGTCGGCGACTCCGACGGTGAAGCCTACATCGTCATGGAGCAGGTAGAGGGACAGCCGCTTAGCTCCCTTTTAGGAACCAAAGGTCTATCAGCGGATTTGGTGGTTCGTTACGGGATGCAGATTGCCGATGCGCTCTCCCACGCTCACGAACACGGCGTGATCCATCGTGACCTCAAGAGCACGAATGTGGTGGTTACGCCGCAAGGTCGCGTCAAGGTGCTGGATTTCGGCTTGGCCGCGCGGTTGCGCGACACTGAGGTCCAAGATGCAGTTTCATCAAGAGTGCCGCTCACGGAATCCAGAATGATCGTGGGCACGCTGCCCTACCTGGCTCCGGAATTGTTGCGCGGTGGGCCGGCGGAGGTGCGGACCGACATTTGGGCGCTCGGGGTCTTGCTTTACGAAATGGCCAGTGGAACCCACCCATTTCGTGGGGCAACAGCCTTTGAACTGAGTTCCGCGATCCTGCGGGACGCTCCCAAACCGCTCCCTGCAAGCGTTCCCTCGGGCCTCAGCGCGGTCATCTTCCGCTGCCTGCAGAATTCGCCGCACGACCGCTTCCAGCACAGCAGTGAAGTGCACTCCGCACTGCTTGCATTGCAGTCCGGGGTCTCTGCGCTTCCCGTGGCCGGCGGGACTAAAGGACTTGGCGACGGCGTTGCCCGGAAGCGATTCGCTGTTTTGGCCGCTTGCGTCGTATTCCTGGCGGTGATCCTCGTGGCCTACCACTTTTGGTCTGCGTCGAACGTTTCGAGCGGCCCGGCAAAGATTAGCCAAATCAGCCGCTGGAACAAGCCCATGAACGATACGTTCATCTCCCCCGACGGCCGCGCCGTAGCGTTCGATTCGCCCGTGGGCGGCATCGCCCAAGTGTTTCTGATGCTTACATCGGGGGGTGAGACCCTGCAACTCACGAGCGACGAAGGCGACAAGACTGTGGACGCTTTCTCGCCCGATGGCAAAGAAATCTATTATGGAAGGTCCTTCGGTCGCGACGAGGTCTGGGCGGTGCCTACGCTCGGAGGAACTCCCCGCCGCGTGGCAGCGGGTTGGTACGCGCTTCCCTCTGCTGATGGCGCGTCCATTTACTACGATAAGTCCGATAGACCCGGGATTTTTCGTGCGGACAAATCCGGACTGAACGAAGAATTGATATATAGCCCCCAGGATCCCGCCCTGCGTTTCTTCCCGGCGCTTTTGTTTCCCGGTGGCAACGACTTGCTCGCGGTTGCTTTCCCAAGGGATTCGCCGAATGTCCGCAACTTTTTTAGAATCAACTTGACCACCCATGAGGCGGTTGACCTAGGCCAGGTAGTCAGGAATGGTGACGCAGCATGGGCCGAACCCGGAAAAACACTGCTCTTCAGTCGTACTGTCAACGGGCTAACGAACATCTGGAAGTACGCCTTGCTGGACCGGAGTCTGACGCAGATTACCTTTGGAACCGGGCCGGACTTCTTCCCCATGCGAGACCCAGGCGGAGAGGGGGTCTACTATGTAAACGGCAAGTCCACCGGCTACTTGACTGCTTACCACGTTCATTCGAAGGAATCAGTGGACATCGTGGCCGAGGACGCAACTCAACCCGAGATCTCGCCCGATGGAAAACGCGTGATGTATATCACGCTCCCATCACCCTATAAGACAGATCCCTGGGTATCCGATAAGACAGAACTTTGGGTGTCTGACATCGAAGGTGGCAAGAAGGTAAAAGTCGCGACCGGAGTATCACTACAGACAGGGGTCTGGGCATCAGACAATTTCCACCTGACTTTCATTGAGGCGGGGGTTGGAACCGCGTCCAGAGCTTATGTCGTCGGGGCTGATGGCACCGGTCTCGATCAGCTACCCCCAACGGGAGGTGAAACCAACACAGCGGTATGGAGCCCTGACCGGAAATCCGTCTACTTGAGTGTCGTGGAAAAGGTGGGTTCGATGGCAACCGTTTGGAAATGGAGTGTGGGCGATTCGAAACTGGAAAAATTCGTGGACGATTGTGGCCAAGTTTCCGACGTCGACCCCACCGGACGGTACCTGTTGGGCAATGTACTGCAGGGAGAAAGAATCGGAATCTACGAGGTCTCCGTTTCTGACAGGAGGTGCTTCCCATTGCTTCCCGGCATCCCGACATTCGCTGCGAGCTTTGCCCGGGATGGCAAGTCATTCATGTATGCAGTTGCTTCCGGCGGTGATGTCAAGATTTACCGTCAACCATGGAAAAAAGGTAAAACCGTGGGAAGGCCCCAGGTCGCGCTGAAGGTCTTCTTCGTCTTTCCCCTGGCATACCAGGGCAACGGTAATGCCTACGATTTTTCCAAGGACCTTTCCACCATCGTCTATGCGCGACCCGGCGGCCACGCGGACCTTTACCTTTTGAGCCAGAAGTAGGTCCGGATGGAATTACGCCCCAAATCGGGCCTAGTCCGCAACTTCTACACGGATGGTCTACCCCATCTCCGCATGTACTTGATTCCACGGACCCTGATCTGGTACTTCATTTGCCACTATTACGGACTAGAAACTCGCGCGACCATGGGTACGATGACAGCACTTTCGAGGGCTCTGCGGTCCCGCTCCGCTTTCGGGATATGCTGTCTTGCTTTGAGCGTGAGCCAAGGCTGTGCCCGCTCCGAGCCCTCCAATCCCACGAATGCCGGTTCGGTCGGTGAACAAAAGCTTCCATTCCGTCCCGATACGGATCAAGCCTCGTCCAGCAGCGGAAGCGCTCATCCCGCAGTCCCGCCCGAGGCGAAATTGGCTACCAGCTTGCCTTTTCGAGCAGCATCGCATCCGCGCATCTTGCCCTCTGGAACCCTCCTGACCGTACAATTGGAAGACTCGCTCTCTACCGCAACGGTGCATGCCGGGGACGCCTTCACAGCATCGGTCGCCGCTCCCCTCACTATTGACGGGGATACTCTCATCGAACGCGGTACTGCGGTGACCGGACGGGTCGAGTCTGCGCAATCTCAGGCCGATCATCCCGGCTTGGTTCCCAGTTCCGGCTATTTTCGGCTGACTTTGAACGCGATCACTGTCGATGGCCGGCAAGTTGCCCTACAGACCTCCAGCCTGTTTGCTCGGGGAACCTCCGAACCGTCCAATGTCGCATCCCCTGGCAGCCCGGACCTGCGCTTGCCCCGTCTGCAGGTCCAAAAGGGACACCGTCTCACGTTCCGGCTGACGGCTCCGGTCACGCTCGACCAACCGAATTCAATGGCTGATCGTCAAACCTCCGGGTCCATCTCCGAATAAATCGGCAGGATTCCTTCTTAATATTTCTTCTTTTCGATTGCTGGCGGGTGCTTATTATTTTCCCCATGTAGCAGAAAATAAGCCAGTTGCTTAGTTTTCCACAGGCAATGCCAGATTTCAGTGACGTGTGCCCTTCGCAGCGTCGGATTCTCCCCCCTATAGTGAGGTCGAAGCAGCGGGGCGGTTTGCCACCCTCGGCGTTCCCGCTTCGGGAGCACCAAGGTATCAGATAGCCCATAGTGGGGTTTCTTTCGGGAACCGTCCCGCGCCACAGTAGGCAGATGAATACAGCAACCCCATTTCCGTGGCCAGAGTCACCGGCAGCAGAAAATACCAGAGCTGACAGCGCTGGGGTTCCCGCCGAGGAGAGCCTTCTTCAAACTCAGAGATGGGAGGCGGTCGGCCGACTGGCCGGCGGTGTGGTGCATGACTTTAACAACCTGCTCACCGGCGTCATGCTCTATTGCGACCTTCTCCTCTCTAGTATGGATGCGCGCGACCGCCGTCGCCGTTACGCCGAAGAGATCCGCTCCGCCATCGTGCATGGAACTGGCCTGGTAAAGCAGTTGCTCGTTTTTGCCCGGCCCGAAGTCACGCCGGTTCGTGCCCTGTCGCTCAACCAAATTGCCCGAGGGATGCAGGATCTGCTGACCCGGCTTATCGGTGAAAACATCGCCCTGGAGCTGCACCTCGATCCGGAGTTGGGCGCCGTCACCATTGACCAGGCGCAGGCCCAGCAGGTCTTACTGAACCTGGTTCTCAATGCCCGCGACGCCATGCCCAACGGAGGCCGCATTACGGTTCAGACCAGCAACTGCAGATTCCAGCCCGTCGCTGAAGCGAATGAACCGAGCAGCCTGCCCGATTTTCCTTGTGTCCTACTCGTGGTCGGCGACAACGGTCAGGGCATGGACCTCGTAACCCGCCAACGCCTCTTCGAGCCATTCTTCACCACTAAAAACGCCGGCCAAGGTACCGGCTTGGGATTAACTACAGTCCGCAGCATCGTTACCACCAATCGCGGACTGATCCACTTCGAAAGCGAACCCGGCCGCGGCACTCGCGTCATGATCTTGCTCCCCCGCGCATCTCAGCCTGCCGCTTCCGGTCTTCTGGACACCAGCAATCCAGATTCAGGGGCCCTGTCACCAACACCAATTCAGGAAATCAAGAAGGAATCACTTTTATGACGTCAGTTGCCGTAACCCACACCCTCGCCGCTCCTCAGATTATGGCCGCCAATTTCCTAAACCTCCTCATCGTCGACGACGAACGCTCGATTCGCGACGCTTGCCGCGAGGTCGCCCTGTCGCTCGGTTTCATCGCCCATGTTGCGGACTCCGCCGAGCACGCCTACCGCCTGCTGCAAACCCAGAGTATCGACGCGGTTCTGCTTGATCTGCGCTTGCCCGGCGCAGGCGGATTGGAAGCTCTACGCCAGATCAAAGCCCACCGCCCCGAAGCCCTCGTCGTTGTGGTAACGGGCTACGGCACGGTGCAGTCGGCCGTGCAGGCTATGAAGCATGGTGCTTACGAATACGTGACCAAACCTTTCAGTGGAGAAGAACTTAAGCTGTTATTGCAGCGCGTGTCCAACCATCTGAAGCTGAAAACCGAAAACCGCATGCTGCGGGAAAAGCTCAAATCGAAGCAGGGCTATGGCGGCATCGTCGGCCGCGCCCCGGAGATGGAGAAGCTCTACCGCATCATCGCCAAGGCCGCCAACAGTTCCCATCCTGTGCTGATTCTCGGCGAGAGCGGCACGGGCAAGGAAATGGTCGCGCGCTCCATTCATTACTCTGGACCTTTCCATGACAAGCCTTTTATTCCCGTCGACTGCGGTTCGCTCGTGCCCACGCTGATCGAAAGCGAGCTCTTCGGCTATGTCAGAGGGGCCTTCACCGGCGCCAACCAGGCCAAGGACGGACTGCTGGCCATCGCCGAAGGTGGAACCGTGTTTCTCGACGAAGTTGGCGAGCTGCCAGTCGACCTCCAGGCCAAACTTCTGCGGGCGATTCAGGAAAAGGAGATTCGTCCGGTCGGCAGCACCCGCCGCATTCCCATCAACGTCCGAATTCTCGCCGCCACCAACCGTATCCTCGAGCAGGCCGTCACCGAGGGCTCTTTCCGCCGCGATCTGTACTTCCGCCTCAACGTTCTCAGCCTGCGAATTCCTCCGCTGCGCGAGCGCCGCGAGGATATCCCGCTGCTTATCGCTCATTTCATGGAGCGCACATCGCGCGCTTCGGGGCAGGAAAAAATTCTTACCGACGAGGCCGTCAAAGTCATGCTGGCCTATGACTGGCCGGGCAACGTTCGCGAACTCGAAAACTGTCTGGAGCGCACGTGCGCCTTTACCAGCGGGCCCTTGATCCATGTACCCGACTTGCCTCCGGCTATCGCAGGCGCGCATGTTACGGTCCCGTCCAATGGCAACGGTAACGGACACGGCCAAGCCAAGATCGTTCCCATGGCGGAATTGGAGAGGCAGACCATTCTCAATGCTATCGCGGAACTCAACGGCGACAAGTTACAAGCCGCGCGGCTTCTCGGCATCGGCAAAACAACTCTGTACCGCAAGC
>Ga0307476_10000515_pt1 | contig 28938 bp, 31 predicted proteins | sample atmos_gasesECM2C_2_FD_203314 | JGI IMG/M metagenome (GOLD analysis project Ga0307476, IMG submission 203314) | Hardwood forest soil microbial communities from Morgan-Monroe State Forest, Indiana, United States - atmos_gasesECM2C_05 | ecosystem: Environmental > Terrestrial > Soil > Temperate...
CCTCGACCCAGAGCCGCGTTTCCGACGTCGCATCGGGACGGATGCAATATTGAATCTGGTAGGCGACGCCGCGGCCGTCGTCGCGCTGGTCCGATCGCATGACGGCGTCGAAGCGCGCTTGCGCGTTCTCGGCCTCGAGCACCTGAGCATAGGCGCGCCCGGTCGAGACCGCGGCGATGTCGGGCAGGAGCAGAACCGCGGCGGCGTTGGCGCCCCAGTGCAGCGCATCGGTGTCGATGCGCCATTCGTAGGCCACCTCGCCGACCGAGTTGAGGATTGCGGCGGCGTCGATACCTGTCCGGTCCGATGTGCCGGAAGGGATCGAATATCGCGGACCGGCATTGGTCAAAGTCGCCTCTTTGATATTGCTGCGGGCGACGAAAGGCGTCGTTACCAGCCCAAGTAAGCGCCAGGAGCCTAAATAATTCGGAAAGTCTCGCGGCAGGCGCGGCACGCCGCTTGCGAGATGCAGGGGAAACTCCAGCCGACGTCCCGTTTCGGGACAGGGAGATGCCCGTGAGCCACGCCCTCGTTCCTTTGGCGCCGACCGATCGAGCCGCCACCGCCGTGCAGGCGACCCGCCGCGCCAATGCCGACTTTGTCGCTCACCTCATCGCCACATCGGCGCAGGCGCCGCAAACCCGAGCCGGCCGCCGCGCCAATCCTGAGGAAGCCATCGCCGCCTACGACGCGCTCGGCCATTGGCCGACACCGGCCGGCCGCACGCTGTCGCGTTCGCTGTAATTCTTTCCCGTCACCCGCAAGGGGGAGGGAGCAGAATGCTCACGCCGGCCGCTCGGGGCTGTCGATCTCGATCTGGCGCCGCCCGCTGCGCATGCCGATGACGAAGCCGCCGAGCACGTCGACCAGCGCGATCATCATCAGCAGAAAAAACGTCGACGTTCCCGCCTGCTTCACCAGCAAAAATTCAACCAGCATGGCGATGAAGAGCGCCATCGCCAGGACGTGATCCATCACCGAGCGCATGCCGATGCGGGTCGATTTGATGAGCTCGATCCAAAGCAGGAGAATGGCGAAGGCGATCAGCAGGTCTTCCCAGGTCAACACCCAGTCCGTCCCCGACATCATGTGCACGGTGGTGACCGCCGCGGTCCAGCTCACGCCGGGGGTGAGGAACGCAATCATGTTGTAGACGGCGAAGGGAATGAGAAGCAGCGGAAAGCCAAGAACGAACATGGCGCGCGTCTTTCCTTCCGGGAGAAAAGGCTTACGCCTCCGCCTTCTTGCTCAGCACCTGCCGGCCGCGATACATGCCGGTCTTCAGATCGATGTGGTGCGGCCGGCGCAACTCGCCGGAATCCTTGTCTTCGATATAGGTCGGGGCCTTCAGCGCATCGGCGGACCGGCGCATGCCGCGCCTGGACGGCGAGGTTTTTCTCTTGGGGACGGCCATGGCGTCGCTCTCCTAAAGCTCGGATCGTCAGGGATTGCCGGGCTTATAGAAGAAGCATGCCGCCCGCGCTAGGGGGCGCGGCCCCTGCGCTAGGGAACGCGGACGCAGGCGTTGAGCCCTGGAAAGGTCTCGGCCCGGCGCTCATAGACACCTGAGAGCTGGCGCACCAGGGGACTCGGGTTGCGGGCGCTGCGCCGGATCGGATTGGGCAGGATGGCAGCCAGTTCCGCGGCCTCGCCGGGATTGAGATTGCGGGCGGATTTGCCGAAGGCGAAGCGGGCGCCGGCCTCGGCGCCGAACTCGCCGTTCGGCCCCCATTGGGCGATGTTGAGGTAGATTTCCAGCACGCGGCGCTTTGGCAGCACCAAGTTGAGCCAGATCGCCAGCGGAATTTCCAGCGCCTTGCGGATGATGCTGCGGCCCTGCCAGAGGAACAAATTCTTGGCGGTCTGCTGGGTAATGGTCGAGGCACCGCGCTCCCTGCCGGTGTCGTCATACTGTTCCAGCGCCTCGCGCATGGCGCCGAGATCGATGCCGCGATTGTGGCAGAACGTGCCGTCCTCGGCGCCGATGACGGCGAGCGGGAGCGCCGGCGAGATGCGATCGAGCGGCAGCCAGACGCGCTCGACCCGCGCCCCTGTCGCCCAGCGCCACAGCATCGGCGTCGAGACCGGATCGACGAACCGGTAAAGCGGCGCGATGAGGTAGGGGGTGAGAATCAGAACGGCAATGACGATCGCGCCGACGAACGCGATGCGCCGCAGGCTCGGCATCGAGGAGCGTTTTGCTTTGGCGGCGGGCGGCATCGGGGCGGATTGTAACCTGCGTTGCCGTCATTGCGAGGAGCCATCCGGTCCGGCCCGACGTGGCCGGCCCGATGACAAGCTCCGCGATGAAGCAATCCAGTTCCGAGGTGGCGGTTGGATTGCTTCGCTGCCGCTCGCAATGACGTGTATCCGATGTTAAACCTTGGCAATAAAATCAGGAGGCCAATGTGGCGAAGGACGCCGTCGTTTCCCAGGAGCTGGCGGACAAATTCCGCACCGAGAAAGATTCGGCTTACCTGCGCTTCGTGCGCAACGACGGGCTCGACATCATCAGCGCGCACTATGTGCAAAATCTGCGCACCGTCGAATTGAAACCGTGGCCGCGCCGCGGCACGGGCGCCAAGGGCGTCTTCATCAATCACGAGGCCTCGCGCTTTTCCAACGACTGCTACGTCTGCGAGATCGCGCCCGGCCAAAGGCTCGAGCCGATGCATCACCTCTACGAGGAGATGCTGTTGATCCTGAGCGGCCGCGGCTCGACCACGGTGTGGAACAATGCCGGCGCCCGCATCACCTTCGAATGGAAGGAGGGCGCGATCTTCGCCATTCCGCTGAACTGCTCCTATCAGCACTTCAATGGCTCCGGCCGGGACGTGGTGCGCTTCGTCGCGGTGACCAACGCGCCGTCGGTGATCAACCGCTATGACGATCTGAATTTCATCTTCAATTGTCCGTACGACTTTAAGAACCGTTTTTCCGGCGAGCCGGATTATTTCAGCTCCAAGGGCGAGCAGGACGGCTTCCTGTTGCGCACGAATTTCGTGCCCGATGCGGTCAACCTGCCGCTGATCACCGCCCGGGAGCGCGGCGCCGGCGGCGGCCATATCCGCTTCAACATGGCGCGCGGCACCATCGCCAGCCACATCTCGCAATTCCCGATCGGCACCTACAAGAAGGCGCACGCCCATGGCCCGGGCGCCCATGTGATTATCTTATCGGGCGAAGGCTATTCGCTGATGTGGCCGGAGGGCGAGGAGCCGCAGCGCTTCGAATGGCAGGTCGGCACCTTGGTGGTGCCGCCGAACATGTGGTTGCACCAGCATTTCAATTCCGGCGCCGCGCCGGCGCGCTATCTCGCCTTCAAGCACTGGTCGCCGCGCAACGCCCAGGGCGTGCCGATCTCCTGGATCAGCCGCCGTCTCGGCGGCACCCAGATCGACTACGCCGACGAGCATCCGAAAGTGCGCCAATTGTTCGCCGAAGCACTTGCCAAACACGCGCTGGTCCCGCGCATGGACGATGTCTACGCCGCCGAGGTCGGCAACCTGCCGCCTCGGGCGGCGTAGCGAGCAGAGCGATGTTTCGCTTGCTCGCGATCATCGTTTGTCTGATCGTTGCGAACGCGGCTTCTGCCGAAACCATCGCCGATATCGCGAACTACACCGGCGCCGACCGCACCCAGCACTTGATCGACGGCGCCAAGAAAGAAGGCGTCGTCTCGCTCTATTCCTCGGCCGTCACCGAAGATTCGAACGCCATCGCCATCGCCTTCGAAAAAAAATACGGCGTGAAGGTTCAGCTCTGGCGCGGCAGCTCGGAGGATATTTTGCGCCGCGCCGTGGCCGAGCACCGCGGCGGCCGCGACGATGTTGACGTCGCCGAGACCGCCGGCACCGAAATGGAAGGCTTGCGGCGCGAGCAATTGCTGCAGGAAATCACGTCGCCGGTGTTCGCCGACCTGATCTCCGAAGCCGTGGCGCCGCATCGTCCCTGGGTGACGTCGCGGCTGAGCATTTTCACCGCCGCGTTCAACACCACGCTGATCAAGCCTGAGGCCGCGCCGAAAACCTACCAGGACCTCACCGATCCGCAATGGAAGGGCAAGCTCGGCGTCGAGGCCGACGACGGCAACTGGTTCATGTCGGTCGCGAGCGCCATGGGCGAAGACAAGGCCGTGGCACTGTTCCGCAACATCGTCGCCGTCAACGGCATGTCGATGCGCAAGGGCCACACGCTGTTGTCGAACCTCGTGGTCGCCGGCGAAGTGCCGCTGGCGCTGACGGTCTACGGCTATCGCATCAACGAATTGAAAGCCAAGGGCGCGCCGATCGACGGCACCGTGCTGCCGCCGGCCGTGGCGTTGCCGACCGGCATCGCGGTGTTCGCCCATGCGCCGCATCCCTACGCCGCGGCGCTGTTCATGGATTTCTTCCTCGGCGACGGCCAGCGCATTCTGCTCGATCGTGGCAATGTGCCGACCAATCGGACCGTGCAGGAACCCCCGCCGGGTCTTGCCTTCGTCGACGTGGCGAAATTCCTCGACGAGGGCGACAAGTGGACGAAGTTGTTCAAGGAGACGTTCGCAAGCGGAATGCGGTGAGGGCGCCGATCACCTTTGACAGAAATTGTTTGCGCATCGGCATTGCTGCTCCAACTCTCGTAGCGTCTATAGCAGGAGTAAGGCGCGATGAACAAACGTCATACCTATTCGATCCGCCTCGACTGGACGGGAAACCAGGGTTCCGGCACATCGTCCTATCGTGCCTATTCCCGCTCGCATGATATCAGCGTGCCTGGCAAGCCGACGATAGCCGGCTCTTCCGATCCGGTCTTCCTGGGCGATCCGGCAAAATGGAATCCCGCGCAGCTTCTGGTCGCGTCGCTCGCAGCGTGCCATCAACTTTGGTATTTGCACCTGTGTGCAGACGCCGGCATTGTCGTTCAGGACTATAGCGACAGCGCGTCAGGAGTGGAGATCGAGCAGCCCGACGGCGCCGGGCAATTCGAAAGCGTGACGTTGCGTCCGCACGCCAAGCTCGCGCCGGGTTCGAACCGTGAAACAGCTCGCCGCCTCCATGATGAGGCTGCGAGCAAATGTTTCATAGCGAGGTCCGTTTCGTTTTGCGTCGAACACGAACCGACATTTGAATAGGCGGAGCAATCGAGGGCATAGCCCGCCGCACGTGTCGGCCCGCATCGCATGTCACGGGCTATGCGCTGGGCCCCACGTCCGTCCCAGCACGCGCAGCCAATTGCGAAAGCATAATTTTTCGATCAGCGATTTGCTGAATCCCCGCTTGCGCATCGCCTGCACCAGATTTTGCAGTCCGGCGGCGTCGCCGAGCTCTGCGGGGATCGTGGCGCCGTCGAAATCGGAGCCCAGTCCGACGCCGTCCTCTCCGGCATGTTCGAGCATGTGCTCGATATGCTGGATCATCAGGTCCAACGGCGTGTCCTTGTCTTGGCGGCCGTCGGGGCGAAGGAAGCTCGCCGCGAAGTTGACGCCGACGAAACCGCCGGATTGGCCGATTGCCGCCAATTGCCGGTCGGTCAGATTTCGCGAATGCGGGCTGATCGCGTGCGCATTTGAATGCGTGGCGACCAGCGGCGCATTGCTGATCGCGGCAACGTCCCAAAAACCGCGTTCGTTCAGGTGCGACAGGTCGATCAAAATCCGCAACCGGTTGCAGGCGCCGACCAGCGCCTTGCCGAGATCGGTCAAACCGGGGCCGGTGTCGGGCGAAGACGGACAGCGGAACGGCACGCCATGGCCGAACGCATTCGGGCGGCTCCAAACCGGGCCGAGCGAGCGCAGCCCCGCCTCATGGAGTACGTCGAGCAGCTCGAAATTGGCGTCGATCGCTTCGGCGCCTTCGATATGAAGCACTGCCGCCAGTACGTTGTCGGCGAGGCAGCTTTCGATGTCGCCGACAGTGCGGCAGACGCGAAGGCGTCCCTGCGACTCCCGCTCGATCCGGAACAGCAGCGACGCCATGGCGAACACGACCCGCTGCGCCTCGGCTATCTCGATGGCAGGCGGCGCAGCATCTGCGCTGATTGGCGGGGACGGTGTTTCGCTGCTGGAATTATTTTTCCGGGGCGAGGGGACGAAAATCGCGAACAGGCCGCCGGCAAATCCGCCCTTCAGCGCTTTAGGAAGGTCCAAATGGCCTTTGTCCTCGCCTTGCAGGAATGCCGCGACTGGATCCCCACCAGCGCGCCGGTTGAGCCGCAACAGCACGTCATTGTGGCCGTCAAAAATCGGAACGCGCTTGGGTGATGTCACTTGTCAGGCCGCCTCCGCCGCCGGCAGCGGCGGCTTGCCGCGGATGAGATCGGCGCCTTTTTCCGCCATCATCAGCACGCAGGCGTTGATGTGGGCGGAGACCAGATCTGGCATTGCCGAGGCGTCGCAGACGCGCAAGCCTTCGATGCCCCGCACTTTAAGGTCGGAATCGAGCACGGCATCGGGGCCGATGGCGCAGGTGCCGCAGGGGTGATGCGCGGTGATGACGACCTTTTTCAGCCAGCCGTCGATCTCGTCGTCGGTTTTGACTTTCAGCCCCGGCCCGATCTCGTCGCCGCGATAGGGATCGAGCGCTTTGTGGAACGCGACCTCGCGCGCCAGCTTAAATCCCTGGCGCAAGGTCGGCAGATCGTTCGGCGCGGTGAAGAAGCGGTAGACGATGCGCGGATGCGCGAGCGGGTCGGCCGAGCCGAGCAACAACTCGCCGCGGCTGTCGGGATGAAGAAGCGTCGGGCGGATGCCGAAACCGTCGAGGAACGGCGGCCGCACCAGCGGGAACCAAAGGTGTGGGGAAGCCGACGTGCCGCGGAACATGAACTCGATGTCGGGCACCGACAATTCCGGCCGGGTCTTGATGAAAGCGTGCAGACCGCCCGGCACCACCGTGCCCGGCCCGGTGCCGAACAGATACGCGCGCACCATGCTCACCGCCATGCGGTCGAACCGCATCTCGCGGTGGAACGTGCCCGGCCGCGGCCGCGTGTAGGTCATATAGGCGCCGAGATGGTCCTGCAGATTCTTTCCGACCGGCAGATCTGCCGCGACATTGATGCCGAACGAACGCAGATGCGCCGCCGGGCCGATGCCAGACAGCATCAAAAGTTGCGGCGAGTTGAACGTTCCGGCGGCGACGATGACCTCGCGCGCGGCTTCGGCGTGCACCGTCGCGCCGTTCTGCACGTACTCGACGCCGGTGGCGCGCGTGCCGTTGAGCGTGATGCGCGTGGTGTGCGCATTGACGGCGACGGTGAGATTCTTCCGGTTGCGCGCGGGTTTGAGAAACGCGTTCGCCGACGACGACCGCCAGCCGTTGCGGATGGTGAACTGGCCGCGGCCAAAGCCTTCCTGCTGCTTGCCGTTGTAATCCGAGGTCAGCGGATAGCCGCAGGCCTTGGCGGCTTCGAGCCAGGCCTCATAAAGCGGATCTTGTGTCCGCGCGAATTCGGTGCCGAGCGGGCCCGAGCCGCCGCGCCAGGTGTTTTCGCCTTTCTCGAAGGTCTCGCAGCGCTGGAAATAGGGCAGCACGTCGGCATAGGACCAGCCGCGGGCGCCCTTCTGCGCCCAGCGGTCGTAATCGCCGCGGTTGCCGCGCGTATAGGCCATCACGTTGATCGACGACGAGCCGCCCAACACCTTGCCGCGCATCGCCTCGATGCGGCGGTTGTTGAGGTTCGGCTCGGGGTCGGTCTCGTAGCCCCAGTCGAACATGCCGTAGTCGTGCATGCGGCCCATGCCGAGCGGAATGTGGATGTAAGGATGCCAGTCGCGGCCGCCGGCCTCGAGCAGCAACACGCTTGCTGTGGAATCTTCGCTCAGCCGATTGGCGAGCACGCAGCCGGCGGAACCGGCGCCGACGATGATGTAATCGTAGCCAGGCATTTCACTCCCCTTACGCAGCCGCCTGTGTACCGGCGGTTTCAATCCCGCGCGTAGCCGATCAGCGGTTTCTTCTTGCGGCCGAGCAGGATCAGGATCGTCGCCACTATCCCGAGCACCACCCAGGTTGGCAAATCGAAAATTTTTTCCACGTAGGGGTCCCAGGCAAAAGCGAGTTTCTGCTTCAGCCAGTCTTGCACGAGGTTGAGGCTGTTCTGGTCGACGATGGCCCAGGCATCGCTGACCTTCATGGTGATCAATTGCTGGTTGGCGATGGTCTTGGTGCCGTCATAGACGAAGAAGATGAAGGCAAGCGCCAGCAGGCACAGGCCGATGAAGCGAAGCAGAAATCTGATCATGATTGTGCCGGTGGCGCGGGAGAGACGGATCTGACGCAGGCATTACTCTTCTGCGGTCGGTTCTTCAATGCGCCGGATGTGCGGCTTTTTTTGTGACGCGCCGGCGCGGTCAGCGCTCCCTTGAGCATAGGGCGCAGGTTTCGCTACAGTTCCATGCTACGCTTCTTTGGCCCGCGATCTTTCCGCCGGGCGCCAGCAGTATGGAGTTGAAATGGCTTCCAAAAATGGCGGCAGCGGCCGCGCCAACCGGCCGACTTTCACCGACCAGGAAGCCCTCCTGTTCCATAGCCAAGGCCGGCCCGGCAAGCTCGAAGTGGTCGCCACCAAGCCGATGGCGACGCAGCGCGACCTGTCGCTCGCCTATTCGCCGGGCGTCGCGGTTCCGGTGCTGGCCATCGCCGAGGACGAGTCCAAAGCCTACGATTACACCACCAAAGGCAATTTCGTCGCCGTCATCACCAACGGCACCGCCATTCTCGGGCTCGGCAATCGCGGCGCGCTGGCGGCCAAGCCGGTGATGGAAGGCAAGGCGGTGCTGTTCAAGCGCTTCGCCGACGTCGATTCCATCGATCTCGAAGTCTCGACCGAGGATCCGGACGAATTCATCAATTGCGTGAAAGTGCTCGGCAAGAGCTGGGGCGGCATCAATCTCGAAGACATCAAGGCGCCGGAATGCTTCATCATCGAGCAGCGGCTGCGCGAGCTGCTCGACATCCCGGTGTTCCACGACGACCAGCACGGCACCGCGATCATCGCTGCCGCTGGCTTGATGAATGCGCTGCATCTCACCGGCCGCGACATCGCCAGCACCAGGCTGGTTTGCAACGGCGCCGGCGCCGCCGGTATCGCTTGCCTCGAGCTTTTGCGCGCCATCGGCTTCCGGCCGGAAAATCTCATCCTGTGCGATACCAAGGGCGTCATCTACGAAGGCCGCAAAGACGGCATGAACCAGTGGAAATCCGCCTATGCGGTCAAGACCTCGGCGCGCACGCTGGCGCAGGCGCTGATTGACGCCGACGTGTTCTTCGGGCTGTCAGCCAAGGGCGCGGTGACCCAGGACATGGTCAAGATGATGGCGCCGCAGCCGATCATCTTCGCCATGGCCAATCCCGACCCGGAAATCACCCCCGAAGAGGTCGCCGCCGTGCGCAGCGATGCCATCATGGCGACCGGCCGCTCCGACTATCCGAACCAGGTCAACAACGTGCTGGGCTTTCCCTACATCTTCCGCGGCGCGCTCGACGTGCGCGCGCGCGCCATCAACATGGAGATGAAGATCGCGGCGGCGCATGCGCTGGCCAATCTGGCGCGCGAGGACGTTCCCGACGAAGTCGCCGTGGCCTATGGGGCGCGGCCGAAATACGGCCCCGATTACATCATCCCGGTGCCGTTCGATCCGCGGCTGATTTCCGAGATACCGGTCGCCGTGGCGCAAGCGGCGATGGACTCCAACGTGGCGCGCAAGCCGATCACGGATATGGAAGCCTACCGGGCGCAGCTGCGCGGCCGGCGCGATCCGATCGCCGGCGTATTCCAGCGCGTGTTCGAGCGCTTGCGCCGGCAGCCGCGCCGCGTCGTCTTTGCCGAAGGCGAGGAAGAGCAGGTGATTCGCGCCGCGGCGTCGTTCGTGCATCAGGGGCTGGGCACCGCGCTGTTGTGCGGCCGCGAGCGCCGCGTGCGCGAGACGGCGGAAGCGCTCGGCGTCGAACTGGGCGGCGGCATCGCGATCATCAATGCGGCGATGTCGTCGCGCAATGCGGCCTATGCGGCCTATCTCTACGAGCGGCTGCAGCGCCACGGTTATCTACAGCGCGACTGCCAGCGCATGGTCAACCAGGACCGCAATCATTTTGCCGCCTGCATGGTCGCTCTCGGCGATGCCGATGCCATGGTCACCGGCGTCACCCGCAATTTCTCGGTGGCGCTGGAGGACGTGCGGCGCTGTATCGATCCGAAGCCAGGCCATCGCGTCATGGGCGTGTCGCTGGTGCTGGCGCGCGGCCGCACCGTGCTGGTCGCCGACACCGCGGTCACCGAAATGCCCGATGCCGTCGAGATCGCCGAAATCGCCATCGAGGCGGCGCGGGTGGCGCGCTCGCTCGGCTACGAGCCGCGGCTGGCGTTGCTGGCGTTCTCGACCTTCGGCCATCCGCCCGGCGAACGCTCGCAGCGGGTGCAGGAAGCGGTGCGGCTGCTCGACGAGCGGCGCGTGGATTTCGAATACGACGGCGAGATGGCGGCCGACGTGGCGCTGAATATGGAGCTGCGCGAGGCCTATCCGTTCTGCCGCCTGTCGGGGCCGGCCAACGTGCTGATCATGCCGGCGTTCCACTCCGCCTCGATCTCGACCAAGATGCTGATGGAGCTCGGCGGCGCCACGGTGATCGGACCGATGCTGGTCGGCCTCGACCGCTCGGTGCAGATCGTGCCGCTCTCAGCCAACGACGCGCAGCTCGTCAACATGGCGGCGATCGCGGCGTTCAATGTCAGCGGCTGATGCTGAATGCAAAAACGCAAACTCGGACCGTCGGGCATCGAGGTTTCCCTCGTCGGCCTCGGCGCCAATAATTTCGGCGGCCGCACCGATCTCAAAGCCTCACGTCTCGTCATTCACCGCGCGCTCGATCTCGGCATCACCCTGATCGACACCGCCGATATCTACGGCAACAAGGGCGGCTCGGAAGAGATTTTAGGCAAGGTTCTTGGGCCGCGGCGCAAGGATATCGTGCTGGCGACGAAATTCGGTCTGGCGATGGATGACGCCGGAAAGCTGTGCGGCGGGTCGCGGCGCTATGTCGTACAGGCGCTTGAGGCGAGCTTGCGGCGCCTGAAGACCGATTGGATCGATCTTTATCAGCTGCACCGGCCCGATGCGCAGACGCCGATCGAGGAGACGTTGCGCGCGCTCGACGAATTGGTGAAAACCGGAAAGGTCCGCGCCATCGGCTGCTCCAATCTCTCCGCCGCGCAGCTTGAGGAGGCGATGACGGTCGCGCGGCGCCATGGCCTGACCTCGTTTGTCACGGCACAGGACGAGTACAGCCTGCTGGAACGCGAATTGGAAAAGGATCGCCTGCCGATCATGCGCAAGCATGGCATGAGCCTGCTGCCTTACTTCCCGCTGGCCAGCGGCTTGCTGACCGGCAAGTACAAACAGGACGCTCCGTTGCCCGCGGGCACGCGGCTTGCCAGGAACCCGCCGCGCCATGCCGACGAATTCCTCAACGAGCGCAACTGGCGCATCGTCGATGCGCTCGATGCCTTCGTCGCCCGGCGCGGGCACACGCTGCTCGAGCTCGCCATGAGCTGGCTGGCGAGCCGGCCGTACATCCCGAGCATCATCGCCGGCGCGACGCGGCCGGAGCAGGTCGAACAGAACATCGCCGCGGTCGGATGGGCGCTTTCGGCGGCCGATCTGGCCGAGATCGACCGCATAACGCTTTGATTACGTATTGCAAATTCGCTGCCTCGGATTCACGAGGTCGAAACCTCTGTCCGCTAGCGTTAAGGGCGCAGCCATGAAGCACGTCATGCCCCCAACACCGCTCGCGCTCGAGATCCACGGTCTGGTCAAACGCTTCGACCGTCCCGCAGTCGACGGCCTCGATCTTAAGGTGCGAACCGGCGAGTTCTACGCGCTGCTCGGCCCGAACGGCGCCGGCAAGACCACGACGCTGCGCATGATCGCCGGCCTACTGCGGCCCGACGCCGGCGCGATCAAGGTCGCCAGCATCGATGCGCTGGCCGATCCGGTGGCCGCAAAGCAGATCGTGGCTTGGATCTCCGACGAGCCGATGATCTACGACAAGCTCACGCCGCGCGAATATCTCGAATTCGTCGCCGGCCTTTGGGGCATCGCGCCGGCGCTCGCGGAGGCGCGCGCGCAAGAATTGTTGTCGTGGCTCGATCTGGCGCCCCATGCGCACGAGCGCTGCGAGGGATTTTCCAAGGGCATGCGGCAGAAAGTGGCGCTGGCCGGCGCGCTGGTGCACGACCCGCGCGTCATCATTCTCGACGAGCCGCTCACCGGGCTCGATGCCGGCTCGGCGCGTCAGGTCAAGAGCGTGCTGCGCGAGCGGGTCAACGCCGGCGGCACCATCATCATGACCACGCACATTCTCGAAGTCGCCGAACGCATGGCCGACCGCATCGGCGTGATCGCCCACGGCAAGCTGATCGCCGAGGGCACGCTCGAGGAATTGCGGCTGCAGGCCGGCAGGGCGAACGGCGGCGCGAGCGACAGCGCCAGCCTTGAAGACACATTCCTAGCGTTGGTGGCCGAACAGGCGCAAGCGGCATGACGCCGGGCACCGCGGTCTGGTTCGCGCGGCACGAATCGCGGCTCGCCTGGCGCGATTGGCTGTCCATGATCACCGCCGGCCGGCGCGAACGGCTGCGCCGGGTCGTCATCGCGATTCTCGTTTTCGCGGTCTTCATGCACTTCGTCGCCTATTGGATGGTGGGCCGTTACGCCGACGCGCCGGTCGACACCTCAATGCTGGTGACGATCACTGCAAGTATTTTGCTGTCGTGGCTGCTGATGATCTCCCAGGCCATGGAATCGATGACGCGGGCTTTCTATGCGCGCTCCGATCTCGATCTGATCCTCGCTTCGCCGGTCGCGGCGCAAAGGTTGTTTGCCGTTCGCATCGCCACGGTGGCGATTTCGGTCGCCATGATGGCAATCCCGCTGGCCGCGCCGTTCATCGATATTCTGATCGTGCGCGGCGGCTTGCGCTGGATGGGGGCCTACGGGTTGATCGTGGCCATGGGGGCTGCTGCGGCCGCGCTCGCAGTCGGTTTCACGGTGGCGCTGTTCCGCATCATCGGCCCTAGGCGCACGCGCCTTGTGGCCCAAGTCGTTGCTGCGGTGATCGGCGCCGCGTTCGTGATCGGGCTGCAAGTCGCGGCAATCTTGTCCTACGGCACGATCTCGCGGATCAGCGTGTTGCAGTCCAACGCCGCGTTGGCGCGCGCGCCCGATCTCTCGAGCATCGTCTGGTGGCCGGCGCGCGCCGCGATGGGCGATTGGTTTGCGCTCATCGGCGTGCTCGCCGTGAGTTTTGCGCTGCTTATAGCCGCCATCGCGCTGGTCTCACCGCGCTTTGGCGAATATGCCGTCGCGGCGAGCGGCGCCGGTGCCACGACCGTCAACCACAAAGGGCGGCAGAACGCATTCAAAAAAACATCGCCGCGCCGCGCCCTGCGCCGCAAGGAATGGATGCTGCTGCGCCGCGACCCGTGGCTGGTGTCGCAGACCTTCATGCAGATGCTTTATCTGATTCCGCCGGCCGTGCTGCTGTGGCGCAGTTTCGACGACGGCAACGGCGCCTACAATTTGCTGGTGCCGGTTCTAGTCATGGCGGCCGGCCAACTCGCCGGCGGTCTCGCGTGGCTCGCGATCTCCGGCGAGGACGCGCCCGATCTCGTCGCCACCGCGCCGGTGCCGGCAAGCTTCATCTTGCGCGCCAAGGTCGAAGCGGTGCTCGGCGTCATCGCTGTCGTATTCGCGCCGATGGTTGCGGTGCTCGCTATGCTGTCGCCCTGGCACGCGCTGGTCGCCAGCGGCGGCATCGTCATCGCCACAACGGCGGCGACCGCGATCCAGCTCTGGTTCCGCAGCCAGGCCAAGCGCAGTCAGTTCCGCCGCCGCCAGGTCTCTTCGCGCGTGGCGACGTTCACGGAAGCCTTCTCGTCGATCGGCTGGGCCGCGACGGCCGCCGTCGCAGCCGTAAGCCTCGTCCTCGCCATCGCACCCGCACTGATTGCGCTTCTGGTCGTGGCCGGCGCCTGGATCATGAGCCCGCGCCAAGCTGCGGCGTGACGAGCCTCGACGGGGCAAACCCTACTGTGATTTAACTCGTCTCCGATCCAGGCGATATGCGCCCGCGGAGCCGTGAATGAAGAAGCAGCCGAATTGGGTCTGGCCGAACGACAAGCGCATCGCCGTCGTTTTCAACGTGTGCCTCGAGGCTTGGTCGGACGGCAAGGCGCCCGGCATCAGCCCGATGGGCAATCCGCTGCCGGCCGGCGTGCTCGACACCATGGCGATTTCCTGGGCCGCCTATGGCGTCGAGGTTGGCATTCACCGGCTGATGGACGGCTTTGCCCGCCACGGCGCCAAGGCGAGCGTGATGACCAATGCCGTCATCGCCGAGCGCGCCCCCGACACGGTCAAGGCGATCGCCGAGCGCGGCCACGAAGTGCTGTCGCACTCCTACGCCATGGACGTGATCCCGGCGCTGCTCTCCGACGAGGACGAGCGCAAGAACATCGAACGCTGCACGACACTCCTGGAAAAAGCCTCGGGTCAAAAGATCGTCGGCTGGCTGTCGCCGCGCGGCACTTCGAAGCTGACTACGCCGAAACTGCTGGCGGATGCCGGCTATCGCTGGTACGGCGACGTGTTCGACACCGATCTGCCTTACGTCGCGAACCACGGCAACAACAAGATCGTCGCCATTCCGCTGTCCTACGACGTCAACGACATGCCGTCGATGAAATACGGCCATCCGCCGCGCATGATGCTGGAATCGTTCAACGAGGTGATCGGTATTGCCCGCGCCCGCGACGACGAATTGCGCATCATCGACGTCACCAGCCACGCTCACATCTTCGGCCATCATCGCGGCGCGCATTTCTATGAGCGGATCATCGAGCAGGCGATGACGTCGCCGGATATCTGGGTCGGCACCCGCGCCGAGATCGCCGATCACGTGCTGAGCGTGACCAACGCCTGAACACACAAAGCAAAACCTGCCGGGAGAAGCACGCGTGATTCCGTTCGAAATGGTAGAGCCAAAATCGCTCAAAGAGGCGATGTCGCTGCTCGATCCGGAGGAGCCGACGATCCGCGCCGTCGCGGGCGGCACCGCGCTGATGCTGATGATGAAGGCCGGGGTGTTTCAGCCGACGCGGCTGGTTTGCCTGCACGGCATCGAGCCCGAGCATTCGCGCATCACGGTCGCCGGCAACGCCTTGCGTATCGGCGCCATGGCCACGTTGAGCGACGTCGAGCACGATGCCAACGTGGCGGCGCGCCTGCCGGTGCTCAAGCGCGCGATGCGGACCTTGTCAAATGTGCGCGTGCGCAATGTCGCCCGTGTCGGCGGCGCGCTGGCCCATGGCGATCCGCACATGGATCTGCCGCCGGTGCTCGCCGCGCTCGGCGCGCGGGTTTCGATCGCCTGCCCGAACGGCAACCGCGAATTGCCGATCGAGGCGCTCTATTCCGGCTATTACGAGACCGTTCTGGAGAAGAACGAACTGATCACCGCCGTGACCGTGCCGGCGCTCCACGGACGCAAGGCCGCTTATGTGAAAGTCACGTCACGCACTGCCGACGATTGGCCGGCGCTCGGCGTTGCGGTGTCGTTCGCCCACAAGGATGGCGCCATTCGCGATCCCATCGTTGTCGTCAGCGCCGCCACCGAAAAAGTCACCCGCATGGCGTCGGCCGAGAAAGCACTGCAAGGCGCCGCGCCCGACGATGCGGCGCTGGCGCGGGCCGGCGAAGCGGCTGCCGCCGAGGCGCAAATCCTCGCCGACGCTCACGGCTCCGCCGCCTACAAGCGCGAATTGCTGCGGGTCTATGTGCGGCGCGCGGTGCGCCAGGCTTTGTCCGATGGCGCGCAGTAAGGTGCGCTGATGAAGCAGGTCGGGCGAGATATCCCGCGCCTTGAGGTGCGCGCCAAGGTCACCGGCCGCGCCGAATATGTGCACAAACTGCGCCTGCCCGGCATGCTCTACGGCAAAGTCGCGCGCTCAACGGTGCCGCACGGCCGCATCCGCGCCATCGACACGCGCGCCGCAAAGGCCGTCGCCGGCGTGCATCGCGTCGTCACCGGCCAGGACATCCGCAAGCTGATCGCGGAACCCTATTACGGTCCGGCGTTTCACGACCAGCCGATCCTGGCGCTCGACAAGGTGCACCATGTCGGCGAGCCGGTCGCCGCCGTGCTGGCGAGCGATCCGCACGTCGCCGAGCACGCCGCGCAATTGATCGAGGTCGAATACGACGAATTGCCGGCGGTCTACGACGAGGTCGCGGCGATGGCGCCGGACATCGTCGTCCACGACATGCTCAAACCCGCCGGCACGTTTGCCGATCTGAAACATCTCAAGGGCCGCACCAACACCAATATCGCGCTCGACTATCACTTGCGGCGCGGCGACGTCGACGCGGCGATGTCGCGCGCGTCGCGCGTCGTCGAGCACACCTTCAAGACCCAGCAATGCCTGCATCTGCCGTTCGAGCCGTTCGTCTCGGTCGCCGAGCCCGGCGACGGCACGCTGACCATCTACACGTCGAGCCAGACGCCGTCCTTCGTGCGCACCGAGATCGCGCGGCTGTTCGGCTGGCCGGAAAATCGCGTGCGGGTGAGAGTGCCGTATCTCGGCGGCGGTTTCGGCGCCAAGGTCTATGTGAAACTTGAAGCGCTGGTGGCGGCGCTGGCGATGCTGGTGCGGCGGCCGGTGAAGATCGCGCTGACCATGGAAGAGCAGTTCTACATGATCACCAAGCATCCGACGACGTTCCGCATCAAGAGCGGCGTCGACCAGGACGGCAAGGTGGTCGCGCGCGCCTGCGAGGTGTTCTGGAACGGCGGCGCCTATGCGGATATCGGCCCGCGGGTGACGCAGAAATCCGGCTTCACCGCACCCGGCCCTTACGACATCGATAATATCAGCATCGATTCCTATTCGCTCTATACAAACCGCACGCCGGCCGGCGCGTTGCGCGGTTTCGGCATTCCGCAATTGGTCTGGGCCTACGAGAGCCACACCGACCTGATGGCGCGCGAGCTCGGCATCGATCCGGTCGAATTCCGCCGCAAGAATATCTTACGCGAGGGACGGCCGCAGGCCAGCGGCACCGCCATGAAGGACGCCGCCATCGCCGAAGTGCTCGAGACAATCGCCGCGCGCATGGGCTGGAGCGCGCCGTTCGATCGCGGCAGCGGCACCATTCGCCGCGGTCGCGGCGTCGCCATCGGCTTCAAAGCCTCGATCTCGCCGACCACGTCGGTCGCCATCGTCAACGTCTCCGCAGACGGCTCGACGACGCTTTACACCAGCACCGTCGACATGGGGCAGGGTTCCGACACCGCGTTCGCCCAGATGGTCGCCGAGGTGCTCGATCAGGACTGCGAAGACGTCCGCATCGTTCATCCCGATACCGACGTCACGCCCTACGACATGGGCACGCTGGGTTCGCGCTCGCTGTTCCACATGGGCAATGCGGTGCGGCTTGCCGCCGAAGACGCGCGCACGAAATTGCGCGCGCTTGCCGCCGAGGCAGGCCTCCCCGCAGGCACCAATTATCCACCCGCGGAAATCTTCAAGAAGCGCTACGGCATGCAGGCCGGCAATGTCATCGGCACGGCGAGTTTTGTGCCGGCCTATAAATCGCCAGACGCGCAGACCGGGTTGTCGGACAACGTTACGCCGTTCTGGATGATCGGTGGTTCAGGCGTTGAGGTCGAGGTCGACACCGAGACCGGACATGTGCGCGTGACAAAACTCGTCAACGCCGCCGATTGCGGCACGCCGATCAATCCGGGCGTCGCGCGTACCCAGCTCAGCGGCGCCGCCATTATGCAACTCGGCTTCACGCTGTCCGAAGACATGCGGCTCGACGGCGGCCAGGTGACCAATGCCTCGCTCGCCGACTACAAAATCCCCGGCATCCGCGACATTCCACCGATGGAAAACCTATTGGTCGAGGCCGAGCAGCATTCCGGGCCGTTCGGCGCCAAAGGGCTCGGCGAGTCCGGTACTTTCGGGGTCTCGCCGGCCATCGCCAACGCCATCCACGACGCCGTCGGCGTCCGCATCACCTCTCTGCCGATCACCGCCGAAGCGGTGCTGCGTGCCTTGCGCGCGCAAGCCGGCCAGCCACTCGAGGACGAATGATGAGCATGCAAAACATCAATTTCACGCTCAACGGCCAAGCGGTCTCGACCGACATCGAGCCGCATCGCAACCTGGTCGAGCTATTGCAGCGCTTCGACCTGTTCGGCGCCCGCGAAAGCTGCGGCCAAGGCCTGTGCGGCTGCTGCACCGTGCTGGTCGACGACAAGGCGGTGTCGGGCTGTCTCTATTTCGCGACCTGGGTCGACGGCAAGAGCGTGACCACCGTCGAATCCCTCGATGCCAATGGTGCACTGTCGATCGTGCAGCAGGCCTTCATCGATTGCGGCGCGTTCCAATGCGGCTTCTGCACGCCGGGTTTCGTGCTCATGGTGCATCAACTGCTCAAGGAGCATCCGAACCCGAGTGACGACGACATCGTTCATTATCTCTCGGGCAATCTCTGCCGCTGCGCCGCCTATCCGGAGATCATCGAGGCGGTGAAGGTCGCGGCGCGGCGCTAACGAGAGCGTTCTCCGTCGAGGTGCTTTTCCATCATGATCGTGCGCTCCGCGCCGTGAAATTTCTCGTTGACCGCGACGTAGCCCAGCTTTTTGTAGAAGCCTTCCGCGGTGATGGAAGACTGCACGTGCAGCGTCGTCACCGATCTGGCTCGTGCGAGGTCCTCGATGACCGCCATCAGGCCGGCGCCGACGCCTTGGCCTTGATGATCCGGATCGACGAACACGGCACGCGCCGCGGCACTGTCGAGGTTCGCCGTTCCGACGACCGCGCCGTGAGCGAGCGCCACGTAGAAGGGGCGGCTGGCGATGAACGCGGCAATTCGCTGCGGCGAAAAGCCCGCCACGAGTCTGGCGATGACGTCCGGCGTGTAGTCGCGTGCGTTGGTCTCGCGCAACGTTCGGATCGCGACGCGACAGATCGCTTCAGCGTCAGCTACGGTCGCGGGTCTGATCTCTATCGCATCGCGCGGGGTCATGGCGCAGTGCACGGAAGGTCAGGCCGAATTCACGGCCGCGATAAACCGCTGCTTGATCGCATGGCCGTCGCGGATCGGCAGCACACGCGGCACGTCTTCTTCGCCGATGCGCGCACTGACCAGGATCGGGCCTTCGCCGGCGTGCAGTAATTTGCGCACCTCGGCGGCGTCCTCGATGCGCGACATCACCCGGGCGTGCTTGAAACGGCAGCCGAGCGCCACTGCGACGAGATCGATGCCTGCCTTGGTGTGGCTCGCCTGCATGCCGGTCTCGCCGTAATGGGCATTGTCGAGCACGACGATCGCCAGATTTTTTGGCTGCTGGACGCCGATGGTGGCGAGGCTGCCGAGACCCATCAGCATGTCGCCGTCGCCGGTCAGCACGGCGATGCGTTTGTGCGGCTGCGCCAGAGCCAGGCCGAGCCCGATCATCGCGGTTCCGCCCATGGCGCCCCACAGATAAAAATTGAGCGGATGATCGCCGGCGGCGGCGACGTCGTAGGTCGCCGAACCGAGCCCGCTGACGACCAGGAGATCGCCGCGCTCGACCAGAAGCTGCCGCACCAGTCCACGCCGGTCGAGCATCATCGCGTCCATTGCTTGCGGCCGATCAAGCGTTGCGACAGCAGGATCGCGACCTGGAGATTGCCGTCGAACGCCATGTCGCAGCCAGCGCCGACAATGTCATCGACGGCATCGGCGTCGTCGATGCGGTAGGTGAGAAAGCCGGCAAGCTTCAGTACGTCCTCGGTGATGGCGCCCATCGGCACCTGCCACGGATTGAACTCGCCGAATTCGCCGCGCATGGTGACGAAGACCACGCAGCCGAAGCCGCAATTGCGCAACAGCGAAAACATATTGATGCAATTGCCGACGCCGCTCGACTGCATCAACAGCGCCGCGCGCTGGCCGCCGAGCGCCGCGCCGGCGACGAGGCCGACGCCCTCCTCCTCGGTGGTCAGCACCACGTCGGCGATAGCGTTGTCGGCCTGGCATAGCTCGATTAGCCGACTGTGGCCGGCGTCCGGCACATAGCCGACCTGGCGGATGCCGACGCGGCGGAAATGGCCGTATATCGCGTCCGGCCAGGATGTCTTTATGTCGGTCGGCGTGGGCAACGTTGCTCTCGCAGGTCATGAACGAAGGCCAAGACTTTGCAAATATCGCACCGCTGATTAAGGTGCGCCATCCCTCAATGCCAAAAACCAACAATGGAGACGGCTCATGGCCACCAGGCTTCGCCACATCGCCATCATCGTTCCCGATCCGGAAAAGGCCGCGACGTTCTTCGAGCAGGCCTTCGGCATGATGCGCGCCGGCACTGCGCGCCGCGGCATCTATATGTCGGACGGCGTGATGAACGTGGCGCTGCTCAAGACCGAGGGTAACGAGAAGCCGGGCCTGTACCACTTCGGCATGTGGGTCGACGATCTCGACGAAGCGGAAAAGAAGGTCACCCAAGCGGGCGGCACCTATCTCGCCGGCCGGCCGACCTCGCCGAATTCGTTCTACGAGGCAAAATATCGCGACCCTGACGGCGTGGTGTTCGACCTGACCCATCACGGCTGGGCCGGCGCCACCAAGGAAGTGACGGCGAAGGCGTAATTGCCCACTTATCCGGAGCGCATCGTCGTCGTCGGCGCCGGCCCCGTCGGCCTGTGCCTGTCATTGGCATTGGCGCAAGCGGATTTGCGGGTCTGCCTGGTCGAAGCGCTGGGCGACGATAATTTTCTCGAACAGGTGCCGCGTGCCGGCACCAATCATCCGGCGACGCTGGAAATGCTCGACCGGCTCGGCCTCTATCGGAAACTCGAGCCGCGCGGCATCATCGCGCCGGTGTTTCACTACTGGGACCGGCATGAAGGCAAGCTGATCGCCGCCTTCGATCACGTTCATCTGAAGAACGACACGCGATTTCCCTACGTCCTGCAATGCGAGCGCATCAAGATCGTCGAAGAGGCGCTCAAGATGGCCAAGGCGCATCCAAATATCGAGCTTCGCTTGTCGACGGAATTCATCGCCTTCGCGCAGGACGCCGATGGTGTGCGGGCGCGGGTGAAAAATCCGGCCGGGGACGAGGAGACGATCGAAGGCCGCTATCTGGTCAGCGGCGAAGGCGCGCGCAGCGTGGTGCGCAAAGACCTCGGCATCGCCTTCGAGGGTTTTACCTACGACGACCGCACGCTGAACATCGAAGTCGCCTACGACTTCCGCCGGCACGGCTATGCCGAGCGCAATTACATTTCCGATCCGGCGGAATGGTCGAACCTGTTCCATTGGAAAGGCCCACCCGACCGCTGGCGAGTGCATTTTCCGACCGATCCGCGCACCGACGAGCTTGAACTGATGCGGCCGGAGGCGCTGCAGGCCAAGCTGCAAAGCTTCCTGCCGACCGGCAAGCCGTTCGACATCGTCGGCAGCAACCTTTACGTCGTGCACCAGCGCGTGGCGCAGAAATTCCGGGCCGGCCGCGCGCTTTTGGCCGGCGATTCCGCCCACGTGAACAGCCCGATCGGCGCCATGGGCATGAACTCGGGCATCCACGACGCGATCAATCTGGCCGACAAGCTCATCGCTATTGCGCGCAAGGAAGCCGACGACAGCGCGCTCGATCGCTACGAGCGCCAGCGCCGCCATATCGCCGTCGCGCATACGCAGGCGCAGACCATGCGCAACAAGCGACTTTTGGCCGAGAAGGATCCGGCGGTCCGGCAGCGCAACCACGACGACTTGCGCCGGACAGCGGAAAATCCAGAACTGGCGCGCCAATATTTGCTGCGCACGGCGTTGTTCGAGAGCTTGCGGGAAGCCGATGCGATTGCGTGAAAAAATTGCGTGATGAAACGGGGGCGGCGATGCGGCGCGTGGCATTTTTTGCACTGCTCATGACGTTGGCTGCGGTTGGCGCCGCGGCGGCGCAATCGGCGGCATGGCCGGAACGGCCGATCCATCTGATCGTGCCGTTCCCGGCCGGCAGCAGTTCCGACATCGTCGCCCGCATCGTGGCGAAAGGCTTGAGCGCGCGGCTCGGCCAGCAGCTCGCGGTCGAGAACCGCCCCGGTGCCAGCGGCAATATCGCCACTGAGTTTGTCGCCCACGCCGCACCCGATGGCTACACGCTCGGCTTGGCCAATACCTCGACACTTACGCTGGCGCCGAGCCTGATGGCCAAGCCGAGTTACGATCCGATCAGGGATTTTGCACCGATCTCGATGATAGGCGCCTCGCCGTTCGTGCTCGCCGGCTATCCTGGCCTACCCGTGCATAACGTCCGGGAGCTGATCGCCAAGGCCAAGGCGGAGCCGGGCAAACTCACCTTTGCCGAGGCCGGCCCGGCGACGCTGGCCAATCTGGCCGGCGTCTTGTTCGCCAAGATGGCGACGATCGAGCTGACGCCGGTGTCCTATCGCGGCTCCGAACAGGAGGTTCTCGACATCATCGAGGGTCGCGTCGACCTGCAATTTGCAACCATACCGCCGACTTTGAACCTCATCCGCGACGGCAAGGTGCGCGCCATTGCGGTCACCGGGGCGCAACGAAGCGCGGTGCTTGCGGATGTGCCTACGATCGCGGAATCCGGCCTGCCCGGTTACGAGAGCGTGCTGTGGCAGGCGCTCTATGCTCCGGCCGGCACGCCGGCGCCGATCATGACCCGCCTCAATGCCGAGGTGAACGCGATCCTGCGCGACAGCGCCGCCGTCGACGCGCTGGGCAAGCTCGGCATCGAGGCGCAGCCGGGCACGGCGCAACAGCTCGCCGACCGCATCGCCGCCGACCTGAAGAAGTGGCACGACGTCATCGTCAGCGCCGGGATCCAGCCGCAATAGCGCGTTTGCGACGCTTGACGCTTGTTGGCGGTGGTAGGATGCTGGCCGCCAACACGTTGCCCAATTTGGCCCCATTCGATCCAATTCGACAAAGGGAGACTGCCATGGCTGCTCGGCTTCGTCACATCGCGCTGTCGGTTTCCGATCCCGACAAGGCCGCACAATTCTTCGAGGAAGCGTTCGGCATGAAGCGCGTCGGCAAGGCCGGCATCGGCTGCTACGTCTCCGATGGAACGATCAACGTGGCGCTCTTGAAATACGACGGCGACGTTCCGGGCTTCCACAAGGGCTTTCACGGCCTGGTGCATTTCGGCATGTGGGTCGACAATCTCGATGAGGCCGCCAAGAAGGCAACCGACGCCGGCGCCACCCATTTCGGCGGCAAGCCCGACAACAATCCGCACGCCTTCTACGAGGTCAAATACAAGAACCCGGACGGCATCATCTTCGACCTGACGCATAACGGCTGGCGCGGCGCGGTGAAGGAAGTCGTCCCTGCGGAAGCCGAGAAGGTGCCGGCGGAATAATCAGCGCCGCCAAGGCAGCGCCTCGGCGCGCTCGACGAAGAACCACGCGCCCCCGCCGAGCTCGGCAGGAAAAGTTGCGACGATGCCGTCCTCGATGGCGCGCCATTCGAGGTCGGCGTGATCGATCGCCGCCTCGGCTGCGCCAAGCGACTGGACGCGCAGCGCATAGCCGACAATGAACGGCAGCGTCGTGAACGGCACTTCCGGCAGTTTTTCCGTAGCCCTGTCGTGGCTGACGAGATAGACGCCGCCGCGGTCGAGGCGCAGCACCGCTCCGCCGGGTGTGCGCGTTATCGCGCCGCCGGTGAAACGCGCGAATCGCTGCGCGGCCTCTTCAACATCGGCAACAGCGATGACAACGTCGATCAGGCCGTTGGCACTGTTCGGGTGGCTCAGCCAGCGCGACTGCCACACTGTGTGCTCGGTGTGATGGGTCAGCATCTGGATGCGGCCTTCCGGCATCACGCTGGGCTCGACGCGGGCGATGGTGAAGGCCGCGGTGCCGGGGCCGGTTTCGGTCTCGACCGGGCGCGACATGTGCACCAGAGGCCGGACCGCAAAGCCGTCGGCCGCGAGCCGCCGGTGCGCGTGTTCGGCGTCGGCGACAGCGAAGGCGGCGAGATGCAGCCCGGCGTGCTGCGCGAGCGCCGCATCGAATTCGCGGCTGAGCGGCGTATCGGAGGTCTTGAACAGCACCTCGATATAGCCGCGCGAAAACATGGCCGTGACGTTGCCGGTTCCGGTCGGGTTCATCCCGCCTGCGGGATCGGGGCTGACCTGGATCGAGACCGGCGTCGGCGCAAAGCCGCAGCGCGCGAAGGCGCGGCGCGCCGCTTCGGCGTCATGAACGAAATGGGCGAGATGATCTAAAAATACCTCGTCGCCGACGGGAAGCTGGCGATCGATGTCTGGTTGTGCGGACGGCAAGACGTCACTCGGACCTGGCAATGCCGGCGGCCTCGACGACTTTGCCCCAGCGCAAAATCTCCGACTCGAGAAAGCGCTGCAATTCGTCCGGCGAGCCTTTGCCAATCGGGAGCATGCCGAGATCCTTCATGCGCGCGCGCACCTCGTCGAGCCCGACAATCGTGTTGAGCTCGCTGTTGAGCTTGATGAGAATGTCCTTGGGCGTTTTTCCCGGCGCGATGACCGCCTGCCACGCGGCGGCGTTGTAGCCCGGCACGCCGGCATCGGCGAGCGGCGGCACGTCGGGCAGGGTGGCGAAGCGATCCTTCGTGGTCACCGCGAGCGCGCGCACCTTGCCGGCATTGATCTGCGGCAGCGCCGGGCCGAGATCGCTGAACATGAGCTGGATGTAGCCGCCCATCAGATCGTTGAGTGCCGGCGCCGTGCCGCGATACGGCACGTGCGTCATCTTGATGCCGGCCATGCTGCAAAACAGCGCCGCGGCCAGATGATGGAAGGCGCCGATGCCGCCGGAGCCGTAGCTCAGCGGTCGTTGCTTGGCGAGCTTGATGAGGTCGTCGACGCTGGTGACCGGCAGCGACGGGCTGACCACCAGCACGAACGGCACCGAAGCAATCAGCGCCACCATGGCCAAATCCTTGGGCACATCGTAGGGCAGCTTCTTGTACAGCGTAACGTCGATGGCGAGCGAGGACACCGTCATCGCGATAGTGTAGCCGTCGGGCGGCGAATTGGCGACGAAGTTGGTTGCGATCACCGTACCGGCACCGGGACGGTTCTCGATCACGAACGATTTGTTGAGCCGCTGTTCGAGCTTCTGGCCGAGCATGCGCGCCAGGATGTCGGTGCCGCCGGCCGGCGCAAACGGCACGATGAACATGACCTGCCGGCTCGGGTAATCCTCCGCATCCTCCGCGCGCGCCGCGCCGGCCGCAATCGCGGGGAGCGTAATGGCGAGCAACGTGCGGCGCGACAGCATTGTCATCGGCGTTGTCTCCCGAGCCAAACCTTGTTCTCCCGAGCCAAGCCTTGTTCTCCCGAGCCAAGCCTTGTTCTCCCAAGCTAAGCCTGGCCGACCCTGTTTGACCTTAAAAGAGCGCCAACGGCATGGGTTCTGCAAGGGACATAGCGCCGCTCCGCGCCGGGATTGCTTTTCTTGACAAGGGGCTAGGGGTACCGCCATAAGGACGCCGGTTCCGGCGGATTTCGGTGCGGCTCAGGCTTGGCGCCATGCCGGCAACCATCAGCAGAAACGACTGCAAGAAGCCGGTCCGGACGCAAAAATCCGAGCACCGGGATCGAACACGAGGACGAAAAAGATGTTCGCGGTCTTCAAAACGGGCGGCAAGCAGTACCGGGTCGCCGCCGAGGATGTGCTCAAGGTCGCCAAGTTGAAGGGCGAGCCGGGCGAGATCGTCGAGTTCGGCGAGGTGCTCGTCGTCGGCGGCGACAGCGTGACGTTGGGCGCCCCGACCGTTGCCGGGGCCACGGTCGCGGCCGAGGTGCTCGATCACGCGCGCGGGCCGAAAATCATCGCGTTCAAGAAACGCCGGCGCAAGAACTCGCGGCGCAAGCGTGGCTTCCGCGAGGAATTCACCCTGATCCGCATCACCGAGATCCTGACCGACGGCCAGAAGGCCAACCAGACGGCGTCGCCGAGGCCGAAGCGCGCTCCTGCGCCTGCGGCCGAAGCTGGCGAAACCGCGGCAGCTGCTGAAGGCGCTCCAGCGAAGAAAGCCAAGAAGGCGCCGAAGGCCAAAGCCAAGGCGCCGGCGGCCAGAGCGAAGCCCAAGAACAAGCCCAAGGGCAAGCCAAAGAAATGATGCAGGGCGGTGATGCTTTTGTCACTTTTGCTGTATAGCTAGGACGCAAGAAAGGTTCGGAGGCCAGCGATGGCTCATAAGAAAGCAGGCGGATCCTCACGCAACGGCCGCGATTCGGGCGGCCAGCGGCTGGGAATCAAGATTTTCGGCGGCGAAGACGTGCTGGCCGGCAACATCATCGCGCGCCAGCGCGGCACCAAATGGCATCCGGGCCGCAATGTCGGCATCGGCAAGGACCACACGTTGTTCGCGAAAATCAACGGCAAGATCGAGTTCCGTACCAAAGCCAAGGGCCGCGTCTTCGTATCGGTACTTCCGATGTCGGAGGCTCAGGCCCAGTAATACGGTGGATCAAGAGAGGTCCGCCGGCATCCAGTCGCCCGGCGGACCCGAATGGGCTCCGAGATAAGGGGGACCGGCATGCCGGTCCCCCTTTCGGTTTTTGATGGAGCCATTCCATGACTCTCTCGGAACAGGTTTTTGCGCCGCCGCGGCGAGATGATGGTCTTCCAGTTCTCGCCACCGCGCGGCTCGTGCTGCGCGCGCCGCGGCGCGGCGACGGCAAAGCGATCGCAGCGCTCGCCAACGATCGCCGTATCGCGGCAAATACGGCGCGCATTCCGCATCCCTACGCCATCGAGGATGCCGAGCAATTCATTGCCGCCGTCAACAAGCGCGAAGGCGAAGCCTGTTTCGTCATCGCGCTCGACGGCGCGGTGACCGGCGTCTGCAGCGTCGACCTGCGTGAAGACGGGCCCGAGATCGGCTACTGGCTCGGCGTCGCCTATTGGGGCTGTGGCTTTGCCACCGAAGCCGTGCGCGCCCTGGTCGATCACGCCTTCGGTGATCTCGAGCATGAAACGCTGATATCCGGCGCGCGCGTCAGCAATCCGGCCTCGCGCCGGGTGCTGGAGAAATGCGGCTTCCAGTGGACCGGCGTGCGGCTGTCGCGCATACGCGCCATCAGCTCGGCGGCGCCGATCGACCGCTTTCGGCTCGATCGCGGTTTGTGGGCGTCGCTGAAGTCTTGGGGGCGCGTGATCCGCGTGACCTGACCGCGCGCGTCTATTGCCCGGCACCCGCCGGGCTTGCGAAGAATGGCGCGAGCTTCGCGACCAGCGCCGGCCCGAAATGGCCTTGCGGGTTCGACGGCGGGACACGGTCCATCAACTCCCAGCCATGAATCAGCGCGCGGGCGTGATCGAAGGCCTGCTGGAAATCCACACCCGGCTGCATGCTTTGCTTGAAGAGCGCATCGCCGAAATAAGTCCAGTCCCGCTCGGGCGCGCAGCCGAACGAGGTGTTCTTGTCGTCCGAGGCGGTCATGACGATGGTATCGTCGTTCGCCAAAGGCGGCACGAAGATTCCCGAATAGCATGCCGAAACGATCACGACGCGGTTCTTGACGCCTTCGCTGTCCAATGTCGAAGCGACCTGCTGCGGCGTGAACTCGATCATTCGATTGCCGGGCAGTTGCAGCGCGAAGCCGGTCCGCTCGCCATGCGAGGTCATGACCAGGACGAGAACATCATTGTTCTTGTCCATGACCGCGGCGACGCCATGAACCGCGGCGGCTAAATTTTGCGGGTTGGCGAGCGGAATGGTGGCGTCGGTCTCATGCGAATTGATCAAGCGGACGGTCCGGTCCTTGATCGGCAGGATCGCGGCAATCGATGCCAGCGCGCCGTTGAGCTCCTTGACGAAAACGTCCTGGTCCATCCCCGCGATGCCGAGCGCATAAATGCCGGGTGCGCCATTGCGTTGCGGCGCCAGCGCAGCGAATTCACTTTGCAGCAGCTTGGATTGCGCCTCATCGATTCGCGCGACGCCGCTCAGCGCGTGACGGGCGTAAAGGTACTCCCACCAATTCGCGTTCCGCGCATCGAAATCGCGACCGACAAAGACCGGCGCGTGTGGCACCAGCGCGTTGGCGATCAAGAGCGCTACAAAAAGCGCGGCGGCTCGGCCGAGCGCGTGCAGCCGGGATTGCGGCTCGAGGCTGCGCAGGACGCACAGCATGGCGCCGAGCCACCAGACGATTTCGACGGCAAAGATCGCGCCGCCCGCGCTCGCGCGCAGCCAAGAGGCGTTCAGCACGGCCACGGTTGCGGCCACGGCCGTCAGCCGCGGCGCGGCGAGCTCGATGGCCGCCGCCGCGATGTCGGTCAGGATCGAGAGCACGAACAAGGCCGAAAGCGCCGTGGCGCGCGCGGCCGGGCGCACGAAGAACGCAGCCACGGCAAGCTCGAATGCGAGCCACACGAAAACCGCGTTAAGGCCGTAAGGATTGAAATGCGGTGACGGAGCGGCGGCGATGTACTGCAGCGCGATGCGGACGCCGCCCAGCAAAACGGTCCAGCCCAGCAGCGTCGGCAGCCCGACCAGCGGCGAATCGGCCGTCGTTCGCCACACCGCCGCTCGCACCGCAAGCTTGAAAACCGGCAACACGCTTACCAATCTCCGCAGGTGTGCCCGCGAGCATTCGCTCCCGGTCCGCACCTGTTTACAATAAATCGGCGGCTAATTGTGCTGTTTTGCCAGCAAAGCTGCGGCTGCGAGATTTGAATTGCACGACAGGTGCCCGGCGACTACGGAATGGCCGCATGAAATTCCTCGACGAAGCCAAGGTTTATATCCGCTCGGGCGACGGCGGCAACGGCTGCGTGGCGTTCCGGCGCGAGAAATTCATCGAATATGGCGGGCCGAACGGCGGCGACGGCGGCAATGGCGGCGACGTGGTCGCGGAGACGGTGGACGGC
>Ga0307476_10000516_pt1 | contig 28892 bp, 24 predicted proteins | sample atmos_gasesECM2C_2_FD_203314 | JGI IMG/M metagenome (GOLD analysis project Ga0307476, IMG submission 203314) | Hardwood forest soil microbial communities from Morgan-Monroe State Forest, Indiana, United States - atmos_gasesECM2C_05 | ecosystem: Environmental > Terrestrial > Soil > Temperate...
CTGCCGATCTTGCCCGTGTAGAAGTAGGTGTCCGCGCGCAACTCGCCTCGTGCGACCGTGCCTTCGACCGGCGGACGCTCGGAGCGCTGGTCGGGGAAGAAGTCGCTACGGGAAAGCGGGTTCTGCTTTGGCTGCACGTGCATATCGATGCGGCAGGCCGGGAGCACGGTCAGCAAGGCTATGAGGAGCCCAGGTTTCAGAAAACCCCAAGCTTGAGGCGTCCGTGGCATCCCACTCTTGCGCACAGAACGCGCAAGAATGGGGCACCCAGCGTCCGACAAGCGGGCCGACATTTGGCGGAGGTTCCACATGCTAGCTGGGCACCTCCGAGATGGAGCGCGGCTTCAGGCTTTGCAGAAAACCGCGCGTGCCGGCTGGATCGTACTTGGGGTCGGAAGAAAATACGATCAGGAAGAAGCGGTCTTTCGATGCCGATGAGAAGCGCGGCACGTTGAACACGGGATGATAGGGCATGGGCAAGCCGTTCAGCGCGAGCATACCCAACACCGCGGAGATTCCGGCGAAAAGAATCGTCATCTCGAAGGTGATCACGATGAACGCGGGCCAGGAGTGATATGGCTTGCCCCCAATGTTGAGCGGATAGTCTACGGCGGACATCCAGTACTGCATCAGGTAACCGGTGAGGCCGCCTACGATGCCGCCGATCAGCACGACCAGCGGAACTTCGTCGCGGTGGAAGCCGATTTCCTCCGCCAGGCCTTCGATGGGAAACGGGCTGTAGGCATCGATCTTGTTGTAGCCTGCCTGATGGGTGTGACGGGCTGCTTCCACCAGCGCGGTCGCGGAATCGAATTCCGCCATGATGCCGTAGACGGGATCGCGCTTCATTCCTTTACCTCCGCTTCCGGCAGGAGAGTCCGCATTTCAAAAATCGAGATTGCCGGCAAAAGGCGCAGGAACAGGAACATGGCCGCCAGGAACATGCCGATGGTTCCGATGTAGGTCATCCAGTCCCAACGCGTGGGATAGTACATGCCCCACGACGAGGTCAGGAAGTCGCGGTGCAAGCTGACCACGACGATGATGAAGCGCTCCAGCCACATGCCCACCAGGATCACGCCCGAAAGCAGGAACAAAGCCAATGGGCTGGTCCGCATTTTCTTGATCCAGAGCAACTGCGGAATGAAAATGTTGCAGATGAGCAGCGACCAGTAAGGCACCGCGTAAGGCCCGTGCAGGCGATTCCAGATAGTGAAGGCGTCGTAGCGGTCACCGCTGTACCAGCCCATGAAAGCCTCGATGCCATAACCGTAGGCGACGATCAACCCGGTCGCAAGCATGACCTTGGCCGCGTTCTGCAAGTGGAGTTCGGTGATGAAATCCTCCAGGTTGTAGATCTTGCGGATCGGAATCGCCAGCATCAGCACCATCGCGAATCCTGAGTAGATGGCGCCGGCAACAAAGTAAGGAGGGAAGATCGTCGTGTGCCAGCCGGGCACGATGCCGACGGCGAAGTCGAAACTGACGACGGTGTGAACTGACAGCACGAGTGGCGTGGCTAATCCGGCGAGCAGCAAGTAGGCAGTCTCGTAGCGGTGCCAGTGCCGCGCCGATCCGCGCCAGCCCATCGACAGCATGCCGTAAATGATTCTCGCGGCGGGATGCGTCGCCCGGTCGCGCAGTGTCGCCATGTCGGGAATCAGGCCGATGAACCAGAACAACGCCGAGATAGTGGCGTAAGTGGAGACGGCGAAGACGTCCCATATGAGCGGACTGCGGAATTGCGGCCACACGCCCATAGTGCTCGGATAAGGAAACAGCCAGTAAGCGAGCCACGGACGGCCGACGTGGATGGCCGGGAAAATTCCGGCACAGGCCACGGCAAACAACGTCATGGCTTCGGCGAAGCGGTTGATGGAATTGCGCCACGACTGCCGCAGCAGCAAGAGAATCGCAGAGATCAGCGTGCCGGCGTGGCCGATGCCGATCCACCACACGAAGTTGACGATGGCGAAGCCCCAGCCGATGGGGATAGTCACGCCCCAGATGCCGACACCTTTCAGGAACAGGTAGCCGATGGCATAGAGCATCATCATCGTCAGCAGAAAGGCGATGCCGAAGCCGATGAACCATCCGTTCGAGGCGGGGCGTGTCAGCACGATCGCGCTGATCTTTTCCGTGACCGTACCGAAGGTGTAGCCCGGTTCCATCACCGGAGCTTGCGTGTCGACCGTCGCTTTGTATTGCTCGTCCATTCTGTCTCGTGAAGCTCTTAGCTCTAGTAACTCTCTTCGGCTTCCGGATTCCGCTGCCCGGCTTCCGGAAACCGGATCGCGGAAGCCGGAAGCCGTGTTCTACGTCTTCAACTCCGGATTCGGATTGCTAACTTCCGCCAGGTACGTTGTCCGCGGGCGCGTGTTCAATTCGCCCAGTAGGCTGTAGTTGCGCGACTGCGCTTTCAACTTTGAGACCTTGCTGTTCGGGTCGTTGATGTTGCCAAAAATAATCGCACCCGCCGGGCATGATTGCTGGCATGCGGTTTTCAATTCGTCTTCATGATTGCTGTCGTTGATCTTGCGGTCTTCGCGTTCAGCGTCGATGCGGCGCTCGTTGATGCGCTGCACGCAGTAGGTGCACTTCTCCATTACGCCGCGGCTGCGCACGCTGACGTCGGGATTGCGCATCATCTTGTATTGCGGCGTCTCCCAGTCTTGAAAGAGCAGGAAGTTAAACCGACGCACCTTATAAGGACAGTTGTTCGAGCAATAGCGCGTGCCCACGCAGCGGTTGTAGACCATGTCGTTCAGGCCTTCGGGCGTGTGGTTGGTCGCGCCCACTGGGCAAACCACTTCGCAAGGCGCGTTCTCGCACTGCATGCAGGGTACGGGCTGGAAAAATGCTTTTGGATTGTCGCGGTCGCCCTGGTAGTAGGCGTCCACGCGAATCCAGTGCATGTGGCGGCCAATGACGGTTTGCTCTTTGCCGACGACGGCGATGTTGTTCTCCGACTGGCAGGCCAGCATGCAGTTGTTGCAGCCCACGCAGGAGTTCAGATCGATCGCCATGCCCCACGCATAGTCTTCCTCTTTGTAGGGATAGGGCTTGTAAAGCGTGAGCCCGGGCGCGGGCTCTTCTCCTTCTTCTGCTGCGAAGTTGGGACGCTGGCGGTAATCCTCAAGCGTGGTCTCGCGGACCAGCGGACGATGGCCGCCATCGGGCGTGTCCATGGTCTGATAGCCCTGGGTCGAGGCGAGCTTGTAAGTTTCTCCGGTCTTGCGGATTTGCAGGCCGGTGGCGATCCACGGCGCAGCGCTCGTGCGTAGCGCGTAGGCGTCGAAACCCTGCGCAGTTCCGACGCGACCGGCGCGACGCCGGCCGTAGCCTAAGGTCACCGTGACCGAGTTGTCGGGATGGCCGGCTTGAATCCAGACCGGGCCGGTGACTTTTTTGCCGTTTAATTCCAACTCGACAACATCTTCCACTTTGATCTGCAGCCGCTCCGCCATCTTGGGACCGATCTGCACGGCGTTGTCCCACGTCAGCTTGTTCATCGGCTTGGGGAGTTCCTGCAGCCAGCCGTTGTTGGAGAATTGTCCGTCGTAGATGGTGGGATCGCGCCGGATGTTGAGCTCGATGGTGTTCTTATCAGTCGCGGATGGAATCGGAACGCTTTGGAATTTCGCGGTCACTGTCCTTGGCTGGTACATCGTTCCCTCGATCCAGCCGTCATGCAGCGATTTGCGCCAGAACTGCTCGAAATCGGCGCCGGTGTGTTGCTTCTGCCAATAGGCGCGCGTCAGATCATAGCCAGCCGCATCCACCTGACCGGCAAGCAATGCGACGAACTCCAGTGCGCTCTTGCCTTGATAGAGCGGAGAGATCAGAGGCTGAATAATGCTGACAGTCCCGTCATAGGCGCGGGCATCGCCCCAGGCTTCGAGTTCATGCGCTTGATTGATATGCCAGTGACAGAGCTCAGCAGTTTCGTTCTGATAAAGCCCGAGATGAACGCGCAAAGGAACCTTGCCGTTCTTTAGGACGCTCGCGAAGTCAAGATCAGCAGGCGCGTCGTAAGCGGGATTGCCGCCGAGGACGACGAGTAGGTCAACTTTGCCTGCAGTAATATCGGAGACCAGATCCTTGATCGACTCGGTTTGATTGACGGGGTTGGCATCAACTGGGTCAGTATAGAAAACCGTCTTGCCAACGTTGCCCAGCGCTGCGTTGATCGCATGGGCGAGCGCGTGCACAGCCGGGAACTGATGATCACCGGGAACCACGATGCTTTCTCCGCGACGCGCCACCAGATCCGCCGCCACAGCAGAAGCCTCATCCACTTTTGGCGGCGCATGGCCTCCGGGGTCCGCGCCCGCCGCGGCCGTAAGCGCCTTCGCAACCTCGCCTACGATCCACGCTTCCATAGGCCAGCGGTGATCCGCCTTCGCTCCGGTCGTCGTCGGCGTACTCTCGATCACGTACAACCGGTTCATCTTGCCATCGGGGTTGCGGCGCTTGGCGAAGTCGCGGATGTAGCGGACGTTTCCCGGAAAACCCGCATACAGGAAGTCGGCGTCGAGCGAGACGATTACGTCAGCTTTTTCGAAATCGTAGCGCGTCTCGACCGGCTGGCCGAAGGCCAGCTTCGCGCCTTCAAGCACGTTATCGCGATTGACCGGCTCGTACACATGCCATTTGGCCTGCGGATAAATCTTCAGGAAGTTGCGCAGTTGATCGGCGAGCGTGGGCGAAGAAATGGTCGGGGTGAGAATGCGAATGCCCGCGCCCTGCAACGCCTTCTGCGCGCTTAGCGGTCCGCGAATCGCGGTCAAGAATGACTGCCAGGAGCGCTGGTCGCCCATCGACACCACGCTCTGCGAGCGATCAGGATCGTACAAGCCGAGAATGTGGGCTTGCGCAAAGATGTCGGTGCCGCCGAGCGATGCGGGGTGCTTGTCATTGCCTTCAATCTTTGTTGGACGGCCGAGATGGCTTTCGACGAGCAGCGGGCTGGCATATCCGCCGAGAGTCATGGCTGTGGCGTAGAACTGCGGGCGGCCGGGAATCACGTCCTCGGGTTGGCGCACGTAAGGCACGATGGGCTCAAGCGGCAGGCGCACGCAACCGGTCATGCCAGCCAGCGCCATCGACGCGCCCATCACTTTCAGGAAGCCGCGGCGCGAAACCGAATCGACCCACTCGGAAGCGCCTTTGGGAAACTCGCGGTGCAGCGCCTCCTGGAACGCGGGGCTGCCGGCAAGTTCTTCGAGGCTGCGCCAGTATTCCGGACCGGCCTTTTCGTTCGCCTCGTTGATTTGCGCACGGAGCGAGTCGAGATCCAGTTTGCCCTTCTTCGTGGGGCAAACGTCTTCGATCTTTGTTTCGCGGGGCGCGCGACCGTCTTGTTCTTTCATCTTCATTATTGGTTCCGCATCACACACTCTGTCATCCTGAGCGGAGCGAGAGTTCGCGAAGCGAAGTCTCGCGCAGTCGAAGGATCCCTATAACCATGAAGCTGACGCGGCGCTAGGGATCCTTCGACTACGAATTTGCTTCGCTTCGCGAAGCAAATTCTCCGCTCAGGATGACAAGTTTCCATAATCCTCATCGGTGACACGTGCTGCAACTGGTAATGTCTTTCACATTGCGCACGTTGTACTTCTTCAACAGCGCCGAGCCCAGGTCGATCTGATCAGTGAAACTCTGTCCGTCAACGACCACCGGGCTCGCGCTGGTGGGCTGCTGGTAGCGCATGTTGAATACCTGATCGCGCGGACGGAGGTTCTTTTCCGGAGCGCGATGGCAGCTCAAGCACCACTCCATCTGCAACGATTCCTGCTGATACATCAGCGGCATCTGGTCGACAGGACCGTGGCAGGTGTTGCAACCTACTCCTTTATTGATATGAATGCTGTGATTGAAAAAGACGAAGTCGGGAAGCTGGTTCACCCGCGTCCACTGCAGCGACTGTCCGGTCTTGTAGCTGGCGCGGACGGGTTCGAGCAGTTCGGCATTCGTCCAGATCTGCGAGTGGCAGTTCATGCAAGTCTTGGTCGGGGGAATTCCGGCGAAACTCGAAGTCTCAACGGAAGTGTGGCAGTAGCGGCAGTCGATGCCGAGTCCGGAGACGTGATGCTGATGGCTGAAAGGTACAGGCTGCGGCTTGCGCACCCCGGCGTAGGTGACGTAAGGCGAACGCTGGACCTCCATCGCGACCCAACTGAGCGCAGCAATCACGAAGACCGCGCCGAAAATCGTGGCCCGGGACAGAGTGTTGGTGCTGCGATGAAAAATCTGCGGCATGCTTTATCGAAATCTATGATTGAGATGACTCGTCCGCTACGTCGGGTGCGTCCCGGCGAAAAAAAGATCCAAGAATCTTTGGCGAATGAATGGAAAACCCAGAATTATAAATACTTCAAACGCAGTTGTCTCGTACTTTCCCGCAGGAGCGGGAAAATATTCCATGGGTTAAACGCTGCTGAAACAATCTCGTACATTTTCTCAGCCGCACATCCAGAGCGTTTACCGGAGATTCATCACCAGCAGTTTCGGCTCGGTCATTTCCTCGATCGCGTAGCGCAGCCCCTCGCGGCCCAGGCCAGAGTCCTTCACTCCGCCGTAGGGCATCTGGTCGATGCGGAACGAAGGAATGTCGCCCGCGATGAGAGCGCCGACCTCAAGTTCGTCGTACGCCTGGAAAAGCAGCTTCACATCGCGAGTGAACAAGCCTGCCTGCAGGCCGTAGTTGGAATTATTGATACGGCGCAGGGCTTCGTCGAAGGTCTGATACGGCTCCACGGTCACGACCGGGCCGAAAATCTCCTGGCAGTTCACTTTCATGTCAGGATTGGTGCCCGTCAGCACCGTTGGATCGACAACGGAACCCTGGCGACCGCCGCCGCAGAGCAAGCGAGCCCCGGAACGAACCGCCTCTTCCACCCATTTGACGACGCGGATGGCATCGCTCTCGCGGATCAGCGGGCCGAGGTCGGTCGATTCCTCCAGTGGATCGCCAGTTTTCAGTTTCTTGACGCGTTCGACCAGAAGATCGGTGAACTTGCCGTAGACCGATTGCTCGACCAGAATGCGCTGCACGGAAATGCAGGTTTGGCCAGCGTAGCCGAAGCCGCCGGCTACGCAGCGCTCGGCGGCATAAGAAAGATCGGCGTCACTGTGCACAATTGCGCCAGCATTGCCGCCTAGTTCGAGCGCGACTTTCTTTTTGCCGGCGCGGCGTTTGATGTCCCAACCTACGGGCACGCTGCCGGTGAAGCTGATCAGCTTGATGCGCTCGTCGGTGACCAGCAGGCCGGCGTCGTCGTTCGAAAGCGGCAGCACGTTGAGGCCGCCATCGGGCCAGCCCGCCTGCTGCACGCACTCCGCCAGAAGCAGCGAGCACAGCGGAGTTTGGGGCGCGGGCTTCAACACCATGGAGCACCCTGCCGCGATTGCCGGAGCCACTTTGTGCGCGACCAGGTTCAGAGGAAAGTTGAAAGGGGTGATCCCGGCGATGGGGCCGAGCGGAAAGCGCTTCACGATGCCCCAGCGTCCGGCGGTAAATTCCTGCCAGTCGAGGGGAAGATATTCACCGTAAATGCGCGTGGCTTCTTCCGCAGCAACGTTGAAGATAAATACGGCGCGGTCGACTTCGATGCGCGCCAGTTTGATGGGCTTGCCGGCTTCCTGCGAAAGAGTGCGGGAGAATTCGTCGCGGCGCTCTGAAATCGACTGGGCAACACTCCGCAGTACGCGCTGGCGCTCAAAGGCAGGCAGGCGCCGGGTGGTGCCGAACGCCTTCACGGCGGCGGCGATCGCAGCTTCGGCATGCTCGCGGCGCGCCTGGATGACTCGCCCGATCACGGTGCCATCGAACGGAGCGCGGACCTCGACGATGTCGCCGTCTTCCATCCAACGGCCGTCGACAAAGAAACCGTGGGTTGCGACTGGAGCGATCGTCATTTCCGCCATGCTTCACCTCTCGTGTGCAAACAGCGATTTTGATTATAGGCCTCGGAGGTTGGTTGCTTTTTTCTGGTGGCGTAAAGAAAGGTAAAGATTTTGGGGAGAAAGCTTCCAGTGCAGCAGTGAGCCAGACGCTTCCGCCGATGCGTCTCCAATCGACACGTCCGCTACAATGAAGCCGCCTGTCACGATGCCTCGCCTTGAAACTATCGTGGAACTCGCCCCGCTTCTGCGGCGGAAGGAAGTTTCTCCGCTCGAATTGACTCGCGGTTGCCTCGATCGCATCGAGAAGCTCAATCCCGCGCTGAATGCATTTATAACAGTGTCTGCCGAGTCGGCCTTGGCGGAGGCACGTGCGGCGGAGGCGGAGATCGCGCGCGGGGAGTGGCGCGGGCCGCTGCATGGGATCCCTGTCGCCTTGAAAGATCTGATCGATACCGCGGGCACGCGCACTACGGCTGCCAGTGCGGTGTTTGAGCACCGCGTTCCTACCAAAGATGCGGAAGTTGTGCGGCGGCTGCGGCAAGCCGGTGCAGTAATTCTGGGCAAGAATAATCTGCATGAGTTCGCTTATGGCGGGAGTTCGCTGGTCGGTTTCTTCGGTGACGTTCACAACCCATGGAACGTGGAGCGCATTGCCGGCGGATCGTCCGGCGGATCCGCGGCGGCCGTCGCTGCCGGGCTTTGTTATGCGGCGATTGGGACGGACACGGCTGGCTCGATTCGCGAACCGGCGGCGCTGTGCGGGTGTGTGGGGATCAAGCCGACTTATGGGCGCGTTTCTGCTTGCGAGGTAATTCCGCTTTCCTGGTCGCTTGATCATGTTGGGCCTTTGGCTGCGACTGTTGGCGATGCGGCGGTTGTGCTGCAAATTATCGCGGGATACGATCCGCTCGACGTTGGCAGCGCTGACGTTCCGGTGTCTGACTACGTTTCGGGTTTGACTGATGAGACTAAGAAGCTTTGTGTTGGTGTTCCTCGATATTATTTTTTTGATGATCTTGACGATGAAGTGCGCGCGGCCGTGGAGCAGGCTCTCGTCGTGATTGGGACGCTGGTGGCGGATGTTCGGGACCTGCGGATCGAGGTGACGAGCGACCGGACCGTGCAAGCCGCCGAGTCTTTCGCTTATCACGCCGAGAATGTTGCGCGGACGCCTGAGCTTTATCAAGCGGAGACTCTGCGGCGCATTCGGTCTGGGGAGAAGATTTCCGCGGAGGAATATATTCAGCGGCGGCGCGAAATGGATGAGGAGCGGCGCCGGGCTCGGGACTTCTTTGCTGACGTGGACTTGCTGGTTACACCGACCATGCCTATTCCGGCGCCGGCGATCGCTGATTTGAGAAAAGATTCCGAGGCGCTGCGTCCAGCGGAGCTTCGGTTGCTGCGGAATACGCGGCCGTTCAATGTTTGGGGACTGCCTGCTGTCTCAGTGCCGTGCGGCTTTACGAAAAGCGGGCTGCCTATTGGCTTGCAGATTGCTGGACCGCAGTGGAGGGAGGATTCAGTGCTGCGGCTTGCTCATGCTTACGAGTCGGCGACGGAGTGGCATAAGCGGCGTCCGGCTGTGGATTCCGTAGCGAAATAAGTTTTCGACGGAACTTGCCGAATGGAAACCGGTTGGCTTCCGCGCCAGATCTCCAGATTAAAAGTTTCTTTCGATATCCCTGAAAGTCTTGTCCGGCGCGGGTTTCGCTGAACCGTATCTTGCAAAATCTGGTTTTCAAAGAAGTTAGATATCAAAATCTTGAGAACAAAAGGCTTAGGGGTTGCACTCTGGGTGCTTGTGACCGTCACTGCCTCGACTATGATCGCGCGATTTAAATTGCGGGGCAAGGTTAGATGTCACAGGGTGGTTGTGGAAAATAATAAGGCCGTAGCGAGGGTGAACACCACCGAGGTCAGACATTGGCCGCGTGCAAAGCCGTGTCGTCCCTAGGGGACTTGTTCTTTCTTCCGACCGTACCCCGGACTTACGTCCGGGGCTAATGATTGCCGTCCCTGGCGGGACTGGAGTTCGGTGATTGGGACGACCTCTTCTCCCGGCATGTTCGCAAACGAGCATTTATGCCTTCCCGCAAACGCCTTGCGGGGCCGTCGGTGGCGCTCGCTGATAGGGATCCTTCGACTCCGCATTGGCTTTCGCTTCGCGAAAGCAAATGCTCCGCTCAGGATGACAAATCAGTCCACCGTTCTCACATCGTCTGGCAGCATTAGGGCGAAGGTGCAGGTGCCGGTTGCGGTGGAGCAGGAGAGGATGCCGCGGCGGAGGATTTTTACTGGGGTGTCGTCGGGGAATGAGAGACGGTATTCGGCGGTGCGGAGGGCGTCGGTGAAGACTTTTAGTTTCTCGTCGCCGCTGGTGAACTTTACGGCTTCGACTGTGGCGGCGGTGCCTTTGCCGCGACTTAGGAGTACGAAGAATTCTGCGGTGGCGGTCGCTTTTGCTACCTTGCCCAAATCGATCGTGCGCAACTGCTGCAATTCGTCTTTGTACTTTGCTGCTGCGGCGTCCGCCTTGGCGTTGCCGCCGGCGACTGCTGCCAGGCGGTCGCGGGTTTCGGGGATGGGCCGCAAGCCACTCAGGGAGAGCGCGTAGGTTCGGAGAGCACGATCTTTCTTTCCTTCTTTTTCGTAGATCTGGCCTAGATGGTCGCCGACTTCGCCGTGCTGACCCAGGTCCCAGGCGGCGGCAATGTATTTTTCGGCCTTATCCAGATTGCCTTCTCCGAAATAGACCCAGCCCAGTGTGTCCCAGTACGCGATCAGGGATGGAACTAGAGGCAGGTCCTGCGCCGTGAGGCGGTCTAGCGAGACATTGCGCAATGCCGCGGTGGTGGCCGACACGGCCGATTCGGCGTATTGCTGGGCGCGGTCGAGGTGAGAGTTTTTCAGCGAAAGTTGGTAGGCGATGTTGTTCCAGACCAGCGGCGTGGCTGAGAGTTCGACTGCGTGGTCGAAGGTGGCTAGGGCTTTGTCGTCCTGGCCGAGGTTCAGATAGGCGTCACCGAGACTGACTTGAAGTTCGGGATTATCGGGAGTTAGTGACGCGGCCTTTTCCAACTCGGGAGCGGCTTCGGCGTACTTGTGCCATTCGGAATACATGCCGCCCAGGCCGGCGTGCGCGAATTTGTCGAGGGGATTGATTTCGATCTGCTTATTAAAAGCGGTGACCGCGTTGTCGTACTTACGCTCCTGCCAGTAGGCGCGTCCCAGGGCGTTGTAGGCGAACTCGTCGTAGGGATTGATTTCGATCTGCTTGTTGAGGGCGGCAATGGCTTCGTCATTCTCACGCATGCCCATGTAAGCGACGGCCAGGGCGTACCAGGCGTACTTGTTCTTGGCGTCGACTTCCGTGGCGCGTTTAAGAAGTTGAATGGCGAGAGGCAGATTGTTGGTGGCCAGGGCGGCGCGACCGCTTTCGACCAGGTCATCCGCCTTCATGTCGGGCAGGAGCGTGAGCGAGCCGGCCACCGTGTTCTCGACAGAAAGAAACTGTCCCAGGTCGGAGTTGACGGCGCGGCGGAAAGCCTGGTAATCGGTGGCGCGGGGCGCGGGGAGTTCGGCCTGACGCAGTGTTAACGTCCTGGCGGCCGTGAATGTGGTCCCTTCCAGTTTGTACGTGGCCTGGTACTCCGCGTAGTCGCGCCTGACGGAAAGAGCCAGCGGGGCGTGCGCGGTGTATTTTGCGGGCAGTTCGAGCTTGATTTTGTAGACGTAATCCGCTTTGGGGCCGAGCTTCAGCGGTTCAGCGTCGGCGTCGGTATCGTCATCGGTATTGCTGAGGTCGGGCAGGTTGAACTGGCAAAGCGGCAAAATGAGATCGGACTTTTTCTTGGACCAGTCGAGGAAGTTCGGCTTGGCGACATCGTACGACATGGTGAAGGGCTCGCGGGTCGCGGCCGGATCGCTGATCTTTAAATTCGTGATATCGCCGCCAATGCCGGCGTTGACGTTTTCTACGACGCGTTGCCATTGCGCCTCGGGGACGCGGCGGAAAACCGAACGGAGCAGCAGTTCTTCGTCGCCACGGAAGGTGTAGTGCACGTGGGCTTCGAGCTTGCCGATCTCATTTACCTTGCCATCGATGTCGGAGATCTCGCTGTCGGGCATGGGGGTATCGGCGGGCGTTTCCTCGAGATGTGGCGTGGAGCCGTCCGCGGGAATGACCAGCGCCAGCTTATTGCGGAGACTGAAGGCCAACAGGCGGAAGGGAGCCACTTCGGCGGTGGTATCCATCCAGACTTCCTCATTGGGCGTCTTCATTGGCAGCATGGTGATGACGTGATCGAACTGCGAGGGAGAAGGAACGTCGGGATCGAGTTTGCGACTGGAGTTGATCAGCACCGAAGAGGCGTGCAGGCCCTCGGCTTCGAGCAGAGAGGCGAGGAGCGTGTGCTTGTCCTTGCAGTCGCCGTACTGGTCGTGGAGGACGTCGCCGGCGGCGTGGGGCTGGTAGCGGCCCACTCCTAGCGACAGGCTGACGTAGCGGAAATTCTTGGCGACGAAGTCGTAGAGGCCCTCGACCTTGTCTAACTGCGTGTTGAGGCCTTTGGTGAGTTCGTCGGCTTTGGCGCGGACTTCGGGCGAGGGAGCGCGCCGGTCTTTTTCGAGACTTGCGTACCAGCGGCCGATCTGCTCCCAACTGACGAAGGTGGTCAGCTGGATGTCGGGGCGTTCGTCGTCGGCTTTCTTCTTTTTCTTTTTGGCCTTGTCTTCGGCTTTGTCGTCTTTGTCTTTGGCGTCGTCTTCGCGTTCGAGGTGAGAGTTGGTCCAGTGGTAGATGCGGCGTCCGTTGTTTTCGGAGATCTTGGGATCCATGCCCGCCTTGTTTTTCAGCTTGAGCTGGCGGTCGGAGGGGACATCGACGTCGAGTTCTTCGTCGAGCATGATGCTGTTCTTGTCGAAATCGTAGTCGGCCCAGAACTGGCCGGCGGCGAGCGGCGTGTGAATCACGGTGATCATGTCGTATTCGAGCACTTCTCCGGGACGCAGGCCGGGAACGGTGATGTGCTTCTGGCGGTAGTCGGTGTAGACGGGAGCTTCGCGTTCGACGGGGGCACTGAGGTCCTGCACGGCGTCGTCGCCGGCCTTGACCACGGTACCGTCGGCTTTGACTACGCGGACGTAGGCGATCTCGACGCGTTCGTTGGCGGAGTTGTAGCCGACCTGAATCTGTCCCCACTGTTGGACTCCGGCTTCGCTTTGCACGCGGATGCGGGCAACGGTTTCTTTGCGGCCGGTGCCATCGCTTTCGAAACGATAGCGGGAGCGGTACTGCTCGACTACGAAGGCTTCCTGGGAATAGTCGTGCTTGGAGTCTTCGGGCTTGGCTGCGGGGTCCGAGGGCTTGGCTTGGCTGGTTGGGGATTCCTTTTTCGCTTTCGAGGGAGAGGTCGGGAGGGTGGGAGTTTCGCCCGATTGTGCCTGGGCAGTGAGGGATGCGGCCAGAGTGCAGGTTACCAGGAGCGATAGGAAGAGACTGCGCATAAGGTAATAGTAAAGCCTGCGGCGTTAGTAGCCCAAGGGGAAGGTGCGTAAGGGCTCCGGAGGCTGCGCAGATCGATGTTATGCAGAGCTGTGATTAGAAATCACATTTCCTGCCTCGGGCGCTTCAAAACCATAGTAAAATCTTGCTGAGATGATCTTGCCTAGCCGCGACGCTGGACAAGCGTGACGCATGATGCAGTTGCGCCGCGAACTCTGCGCGGAGGTTTCTAGCATGGACGATCGGGCCCCTAGCGTCTCTTCTTCGGTTTCTCAGCAGTCGATTTCCCAGCCCGTTGCTGGCGACAAGCATCGTGAAGGCCGCGGGGCGTGGGTTCTCACGGCCTATGGTATTTCTGGGCTGGTTCTTTTCGGGCTTCTGGCTTATTTTTTTTCGAACTTCATCGCTCACTAGTTAAGGAAGCGAGCCAAACGCGCGAGTAATGCGTCGCAAAGAACGCGACGCTCCGCGCGGCTCGCCCGGGTCCCTCGCTACGCAAAGAACGCTTCGCTCGGGATGACAGTCGAGTTGAATCCGCGCGGTTTTACTCGCCCAACCCTGCCGCCTAGACGTGTTACAATGAGCGGCCTTAGGAACTGCTGCTTCGCACGGAACCCGGCATTTTCCCACACTGACGCACTGAGAAGAGGACACCGCGATAAGCCGTGGCCAAGAACCCTACTCCCGCCGCTGGACCCATCACCTACGCTGACGCGGGTGTGAATATTGATCGCGCCAACCGCACCAAGCAGCGCATCAAGTATCTGGCGCATAAAACTTTTACCCGTGGCGTGCTGAGCGAGATTGGCGGGTTTGGCGGGCTGTTCGCGGTGGATAAGACCAAGTACCTGGACCCCGTGCTGGTCTCGAGCGTCGATGGCGTCGGGACCAAGCTCAAGATTGCTTTCGAAATGGGGCTGCATTCCACCGTGGGTGCTGATCTGGTGAACCACTGCGTCAACGACATTGCGGTCCAGGGCGCTGCTCCGCTGTTTTTTATGGATTATCTGGCGACTGGAAAGCTTGAGCCCACGATCGCCGAGAAAGTAGTGGAAGGCATTGCTGACGCCTGCAAGCACAACGGGTGTGCCCTGATCGGGGGAGAGACGGCGGAGATGCCTGGGTTCTATCCCGATGGTGAGTACGATCTGGCGGGATTTATTGTGGGCGTGGTGGAGCGCGAGCGGATTATCACTGGCAAGGAAGTGCAGATCGGCGATGTTGTGCTCGGTATGGCTTCGAACGGCCTGCACACCAACGGATATTCGCTGGCGCGCAAGTTGTTGTTTGAAGTGGCGCACTACTCGCCGGAGGACTACGTCAACGAAATCAAGAATAAAGTGGGCAACGAGCTGATGCGCACGCACAAGAGCTACTGGCCGGCGCTGAAAAAGCTGCTTGATGCGCAATGCGTTTCGGCTTTGGCCCATATTACTGGCGGGGGCATTACGGAAAACCTGCCGCGGGTGCTGCCCCGGGGGAGTGCGGCTGCGATTGATCTTGGGTCGTGGCCGGTGCCGCCTTTGTTCGAGCACCTTCGGCAGCTGGGGAACGTTCCCCAGGATGAAATGCTGCGCACCTTCAATATGGGGTTGGGCATGCTGCTGGTTGTCCCGCTGGCGAAATTCAAGAAGGCTCAGACTGTGCTCGAACGCGTGGGCGAGAAGGCTTACACCGTGGGCCGCATTGTGAAGGGCGAGCGCAAGGTGATCTACAACTGAGTTCCGCGGATGCCATGCATAACCTGGGTATTCTCCTTTCTGGACGGGGCTCGAACTTCGTTGCCATTGCTGACAGTATTGACGCGGGCCGCATTGCGGACGCGCGAATTGCCGTTGTCATCTCGAACCGCGCGGATGCGCCGGGGGTCGCTACGGCACGGCAGCGCGGATTCAATACTGTCGTGATTCCATCGAAAGGCAGGACGCGGGAAGAGCATGACCGCGAAGTTGTCGGGACGCTCAAGCAACATCATGTGGACCTCATCTGCCTCGCGGGATACATGCGGCTACTCTCGCCCTGGTTTGTGCAGCAGTTCCCGCGGCGGATTCTGAATATTCATCCATCGTTGCTGCCCGCTTTCCCCGGGCTTGAAGCGCAGGAGCAGGCCTTTGCCTATGGAGTGAAAGTTTCCGGATGCACTGTGCATTTTGTGGATGAAGAGCTTGATCACGGAGCGATCATTGTGCAGAAGGCAGTTCCGGTGCTCGGAGGCGACGACGAGCATACCTTGGCCGCGCGCATTCTGGAGCAGGAACATGTTGCTTATACCGAGGCGATCAACATTGTGCTCGGTGGAAAGTTTGAAATTGTCGGCCGACGTTTGAAATCGGCAAGTTGAACAAGAGTAGCCGCTCCCTGGCAGCGCCTGGCTGCGCTCGGCGGGACAGCCGAAGGCGGCTGTCCCCACATGGAGCTTCGTTAATCCTGTGTCCACGGTTTCGCCATCCTCACAATCTCCAGAGTTTCTCCGTTTGACAGTGGGGCCTTCTGGCGCTCGATTTCTGCGTATCCCTTGGCGCGATAGAAAGCAACGCCGCTGAGCGTTGCTCCCATTTCGAGGCGCTTGAAACCCGCTTCCCTTGCTGCGTTCTCGCAGGCTTCGAGGATCAGGCTGCCGATGCCGCGGCGCGCCCATTTGGGATGCACGAAGAAGGCGCGAATTTTTGCTGCATCCTGCTTGGGGTTGAGGAGTGCGTCTTCGCGGGACGCGTACTGATCGCCTCCGTATAAGGTTTTGCGCTTGCTCCATCCGCCGCAGGCTACGATTTCTGCGTTTCGCGTCTGTGAAGCCTCCGCAACCAGATATGTTCCATCCGCGATGAGCTGGCTATCCACGCCGTAGACTGACTGCAGCGCGCCTTCGATTTGGGTTGGAGAATAGTCATCGGTTTGGAGACCTCGCACGGAGGCCTCGATCACTTCGCGCAAGCGCGGAACATCTGCCAGTGTTGCTTTTCTTATGCGAATGTTCATTTCGGTTGCGTACTTTGTCGTTGAATCCTCGACATTCTAACGTCCGGATTCGGCCTTTGCGGCTCCGTTCCTTATAATGACCTTTCCCATGGCAAACTTCGCGCCGGTCGATGAACAACTGACGTATCTCAAAAAGGGCTCGGCGGAAATCATCCGCGAGGGTGATCTTCGCGCCAAGTTGGAGAAGTCGCGTGCTGCGGAGAAGCCTTTGCGCGTGAAGCTTGGCATGGACCCGACAGCTCCTGACTTGCACCTTGGGCACACGGTCGTTTTGCGCAAGCTCAAACATTTTCAGGATCTTGGGCACACCGCAATCTTTCTGATTGGCGACTTTACCGGGATGATCGGCGACCCGACGGGGCGCTCGGCTACGCGTCCTCCGCTTACTCGCAAGCAGATTGAAGAGAACGCTGAGACTTATAAGGCGCAGGTTTTCAAGATTCTTGACCCGCAGAAGACTGTGATCGACTTCAACCGGCGCTGGTTCGCGCAGTTTACGGCTGACGATTTCATCCGACTGATGGCGAAGTACACGGTTTCGCAACTGCTGGAACGCGAAGACTTCCACAAGCGCTTTCGGGAAGAAAAGCCCATCGCGCTGCACGAACTGCTCTACCCGCTGGTGCAGGGATATGACTCAGTGGCGCTCGAAGCCGATGTGGAGCTTGGCGGTACGGACCAGAAATTTAATCTGCTGGTGGGGCGCGAGTTGCAGCGGGCTTATGGGCAGGAATCGCAGGTGGTGCTGACCACGCCGATTCTAGAGGGGCTCGACGGTGTGCAGAAGATGTCGAAGTCTTTGGGGAACGCGATTGGGATTCACGAAGCGCCTTTGGAAATGTATGGCAAGGTGATGAGTATTTCTGACGAAATGATGTGGAGGTATTACGAGCTGCTGACGGATGTGCAGGTGGCTGAGATCGAGAAGATGAAGCGGGAAGCGCATCCGATGCAGGCTAAGAAGGAGTTGGCTCGGAGGATTGTGGGGGACTTTCATACGGGGGATGTGGCGGCTAAGGCTGCGGAGGATTGGGCGAGGCAGTTTCAGAAGAGTGAGGTGCCGGAGGAGTTGGAGCTTGTTGATGTTCGATTGGCTGACGTCGTTCTCGAAGGTCGAGGGGGAGGCGCAGTTCGTGTGGTCGCTCGGCAGGCAGTGGACCCAGGAGATAGGTATCTCATTCGCGTCGACAAACTGATTCGCCAGGCCGGGCTGTCGAATTCGAACACGGAAGCAGCAACCAGAGTCAGGAGCGGTGCTGTCAGCATAGATGGTGAGAGCCTCGGCCCCGAGGAATTTATTGTGTACATGGCCGCCAACCTTTATGCCGTTCTTCGGGTGGGTCGACGCATGAAAAAAGTCCGTTTGATTGCTTCTAGGATGTTGTCCTGAGCGTCACAGTCGCTTGAGCTAGTCGTCACGCACCCAAAATACATAGGTCCTTCGTCGGGAGTCCCGCGCTTTGCGCGGGACTCCGCTTCCTCAGGATGACAAGGTGTTGAAAGGGATAAGTCACTGGGGCAGGCCAATTCTGCTACTCTCGACGGCGCACATGCGCGCTGCCGTCATCCTCGGGCTGGGATGTTCTGCGAAAAACCTCATGCCGTTCCAAACAGCAGTAATCATCGACTGGCGCGTCGGTTTGCCTTCGTCTGCCGATCAGGCAGACGTCATCCTGCTCTTTGGTGGCGATGGGACCATTCATCGTCACTTGGGTCAACTGGTGAAGCTCGGCTTGCCAGTGCTGGTTGTCCCTGCTGGCAGCGGTAACGACTTTGCTCGCGCTCTTGGACTACGTCGCGTGCATGACTCGCTTTTGGCTTGGCGGCGCTTCTGCGCCAAGCAGGACAACGTGCGCGCAATCGATCTAGGAGTGATTACTCCACTGGAAGTCGCGGGCGGGGCGCCCGCGCCGCACGAGTCTTGCCGCTATTTTGGCAGCGTGGCTGGCGTGGGGCTGGACGCGGAAGTGGCGCGGCGCGCTAATGGGCTGCCGCGCTGGTTGCGGGGGCACGGGGGTTATGCGTTATCCCTGGTACCAACTCTCTTTCGTTTTGCTCCGCTGCCTGTGAAGATTCTCGTTTCAGACGAAGCTGGCGGCTGGACTACTCGGAGCGACCAGCCTACGATTCTGGCGGCTTTTGCCAACACTTCCACTTACGGCGGTGGCATGAAGATCGCGCCGCGTGCGCGGGTCGATGACGGGCAGCTTGATGTTTGTGTGATTGGCGGTATTGATCCCTTCAAGCTGGCGTGCCTGTTTCCTACCGTTTACTTTGGCCGACATCTTGGTATCCGGGGAGTGGAGTACTTCCAGACGGCGCGGTTGCGCGTGGAAACCGAGGCGCCGCTTGATGTTTATGCCGATGGCGAATACGTTTGCCGGACGCCGGTGGAAGTGACTGCGCAGAGTAATGGACTACGAGTGATTGTTCCCGCGGTTGGCGCGGACTTCGGAACGTGAGCGCGGTCAGGACCTCAGGGGCTAAAGCCCCCGTCTTTATTGCCTTGAGCGGCACGACTGAAGTCGTGCCCTTCCCGAACTCAACTGGGATGATTCCTGCGAAACTGGAAACGTCCTACCTTCTCCGGTGCTAAACTTTCCGTATGCCTGAGAAACGTTCCCACACGCTGCTTTGGATTCTGATCGGAGGAGGAGCATTCTTCCTTTTTGTGCTGGCCGTGTTTTCGCTGGTTTACCTGACGCTGCACGCGGGCACCAATGACGCCGGATTTAGCGGCTTTGGCGACCGCATCGGGGTGGTGGACCTGGAGGGCGTGATTCTTTCGCCGCAGCCGGTGGTTGGCCAGCTCAAGAAGTTTGCCGATGACTCTTCCATCAAGGCGATCATCCTGCATGTGAACTCGCCGGGCGGGGGCGTGGCCGCTTCGGAAGAGATTTATCGCGAGGTGAAACGCATCCGCGAGGAGAAAAAGAAACGGGTTGTGGTTTCGATTGAGAGCGTGGGGGCCAGCGGGGCGTATTACATCGCGTCGGCTTCGAACAAGATCTACGCCGACCAGGGCAGCATTGTGGGCTCGATCGGGGTGATTGCGGAGTGGGTGAACTATGGCGACCTGCTGAAGTGGGCTAAGTTGAAGAGTGTTGTGATCAAGAGTGGCGAATTCAAGGATACCGGGAATCCTACTCGCGATCTCACTCCCGCGGAGCAGGCCTACATGCAGTCGCTGATCGACAACATGTTCGGGCAGTTCGTGCAGGCCGTGGCCGATGGGCGCAGCATCAAATTCGACGACGTTAAGGCCATCGCCAACGGCAAGGTTTGGACGGGCAAAGAAGCGCTATCGATGAAACTGATTGACGATGTGGGCGACTTTGAAGCCGCAGTCAAAGATACGGCAAAGTCGGTGGGCATCTCGGGGGAGCCGACGCTGGTGCGGCCGGAGAAAGATCGTAAGACGATGCTGGACCTGCTGACCGGGGACATCTCGCAGTGGATCCCCAGCCGCGAAAAGATGCTGGAGGAACAGGTCGGGTTTTACTATCTGTGGAAGTAGGCGCTTCGGGGTCGGGTCTCAATGCTCCGGATCCGTGACCTGCGTCTTGACGCCCCTCGTCCCCAAAACTGTGACTTGCGTACAACCCCTGAAATTTGAGAAGGTTATGCAGGGTTCCGATATGGGACCTAGGCCGTTCGCCGTGCTAGTGGCAGTTGGCTCAATGAAAGGCCGAACCGGGAGCGAAGGGACACTATGACGAAAGCCGACTTGATTGATGAAGTCTCGCGTTTAGCGGAACTTACGCGCAAAGACAGCGAAGTAATTGTGGAAGCGATCTTTGACAGCGTAGTGCGGTCATTGCGCGCGGGCGACAAGATCGAGATACGCGGCTTTGGCAGCTTCCGCACGCGGCAGCGCAAGGCGCGGATGGGGCGCAATCCCAAGACCGGCGAGAAGGTCGAAGTGCCGGCAAAGAAGATTCCTTTCTTCAAGCCCAGCAAAGAGCTGAAGGATCTGGTGAATGACGGGATCGCTGACGTGTCGGCGGCTCCGAGTGCGCCGCCTATGGGATAGAAGCGCGGCAGTCAGTCTGACTTGTAACATCTGCCTTCGCTTTACGCTCGGATTCCAACTGCTCCCATCATTCGTCCGGTCTGACCCTTCTCTGCGCGATAGGAAAATAGCAGGTCAGTGTTGCAACTCGTGCATTGCGGGGACGCTTCGATATTCTTCGGGGGAACCCCCACCGCCAATAACTGTTGGCGATTGGCTTCCACCAGATCCAGAAAAATCTTCTTCGGCAGTTCGCTGTGGCCCGGGGGGCGGGCGGTGAGGAACAGCATGGGATATTTCTCGCGCACCGGATCGCACTCCTCGACTTCCCGGAATACCTTTGCCGCGTAGGCGAACTGCGACTCGAACTGCTCGCGAACTTCGTTGCCCACCTGATAGCAGCAGCCATGAACGCCGGGGCCGATCGCGGCTTTAAGATCGCGAGCTCGGGTGCCGAAGCGGCGGCACATCTCGCCTACGCCTTTCTCGACGATGCGCTTCAGCGTGCCACGCCAACCGGCGTGAAACACTCCTACGGCGCGGCGATTGGAGTCGACGAGAATTATGGGCAAGCAATCGGCGGTCTGGATCGCCAGCAACAGGCCGGGAGTCGACGTGATGAGGCCATCGCCAACGAGTTGGGCCTTGGACGGGGCTTCGACGAAGCGAATGGTGTCGGAATGAACCTGGCGCAGAGTGACCAGCGGCCAGCTGCCGGAAGTGAGTTCGCGGGAGAAAGCGGCGCGGTTGCGCTCGACGGCGGCTTTCGAGTCGTCCTGGGTGAGTCCTAGGTTGAGTGCGTTGCCGCCGTAGGGTCGCGAAAATCCTCCGAGACGCGTGGAGAATCCCTGGACGAGCCAGGGAAATCTGCTGAGGTTTGCGGCGCGAAGAATTTTGAGCTTGGCTTGCTTCGGAACCTGCTTTGGACCCTGGTTCGGCACCTCTCCATGTTAACCGTCAGCCCAGCGCTGACGCACTCCAGCCAGAAACTTTTTCTTGTCGGCTCGCATTTTCCGGACTAGCGCTTGATTGCCTGTATCTTCGTGCGCGGCGGCCCAGAGCACCATCTCCGTAAGAACCGGTGCCAGATCGATTCCTTTCCTGGTGAGCAAGTAAATTACCTTGCGCCCGTCGGATGGGTCCGGCTCCGTGGTGATGATTCCGTAGGCGACGAGCTTGCGCAGGCGATTGGCAAGGATATTCGTTGCGATCCCCTCATAACATTCCAGAAATGTTTTGTAGGTACGGGCGCCCGCCAGCATCATGTCGCGGACGATGAGCAGCGACCAGCGGTCACCCAACGTTTCCACGGAAGCGTTCAGCGGACAACCTGACCTGCGCTTTGGAGCTGCTTTCTTTCGGACCATGTTCAAGTCTATTGTTCAGCACTTACTTGCAAATCACAAGTGAAATGTGAATACTGTTCGCGGCCAGTATCACGGGAGCAAATCCATGAACCGAAAGATTGTCAGGCTGATCGCGTTGGGAAGCTTTGCGCTGGTTGCCATGCTGAGCGCTTTGACTTGGGCCGACGACTCCAAGACACAGTATCTGAGCATGGCCCCGCTTGACCAGTACCTGATGGCGGATCGAAACGCCGAGATAGCACTGGCACGGAGCGCGGTCCCGGAATCCATCTCGCGCGATGCCGAGGTCTTGGTGCTTGGACGGCGTGGTTACGAAACTGCGGTCAAAGGCAAGAACGGTTTCGTTTGTATCGTGGAACGATCGTGGATGTCCCCGTTCGACGATCCGGAGTTTCTGAACCCCGATCAGCGGCTTCCGCTATGCCTCAATCCGCCAGCCGCGCGATCCCACTTGCCACTTACTTTCAAGATGACAGAACTGGCATTGGCTGGACGGTCGAAGACGCAGATGTTCGACAGTATCAAGGCCGCGTTCGACAAGAAGGAACTGCCGATGCCGGAACCTGGTTCGATGTGCTACATGATGTCGAAGCAGCAGTACTTTGGCCACAAGCATGGGAACGCGGATCCGCATCTGATGTTTTGGGTTCCCAAGACAGACGACAAGTTTTGGGGCGCAGGTCTTCCTGGCTCCCCTGTGTATGTGCATCAATACTCTCCGGAGCCGATCACTGAGTTCATCATTTCGGTGTCCAAGTGGTCGGACGGAACGCCTGCTCCCACGGATTAGCTGACGCGCGAGCCTCCACGCGCTCGAGTCACAACCCCTATGGACCAACGACGTTGCAAAGAAGATTCTGGGCCCGTACGATTTGGTATCCTCGTCGATCAGCCTGGTATGTGAGGGATGGTCTACGGCGAAAGTCGCGCTGAGTGTGGGGAAGATTAAGTGCGAAAAGTGATTGTTTCCAATCTGGCATCGCTGGATGGCTTCTTCGAAACGCCCGACAAGAAGCTGGATTGGTTTGTGACTGATGCGGAGTTTTTTGATTATGCCAAGGCCATGCTGCATACGGCGGATACTCTTTTGTTCGGGCGGGCGACTTATGAGCTCATGGCCGGTTACTGGCCCACCGCTCCCGCGGATGAAATCGCGGACAAGATGAACAATCTGCCAAAGATTGTCTTCTCCAGGACTTTGCAAAAGGTGGCATGGAATAATTCGAGGCTGGCCGAGAAGAATCCGCAGGAAGAAGTTTCAAAATTGAAAAATCAGCCTGGGAGGGACATAGTAGTCTTGGGCAGCGCTACTGTCGCATCGTCCCTGCTGATGGCAGGGCTGGTCGATGAGTATCGCGTGATTCTGCAGCCGGTTTTGATTGGCCGAGGCAACCCTCTGTTCAAAGACATAACCGAAAGGATGCAGCTGAAACTTATGAGTGCAAGGGCCTTTGGTTCGGGTGTCGTTCTACTGAGCTACCAGAGATCCTGAAAAAAGCACCTCGGGAGAAAACAATGAGCAAGGTTCGAGTACTGGTGGGTACGCGCAAGGGCGCATTCGTTTTGACGGCGGACGGCAAGCGCGAAAAATGGGAAGTCAGCGGTCCGCATTTTGCCGGGTGGGAAATGTATCACGTGAAGGGATCGCCTGCGGATCCGAACCGGCTGTATGCGTCGCAGACGAGCGGATGGTTCGGGCAGATCATCCAGCGCTCTGACGACGGCGGCAAGACGTGGCACCAACCCGGAACGCCGCCGGGAGAGCCGCCTGCGCCGGGTCCTCCGAAGGCGGCAAGCAACAAGTTTGTTTATGACACTTCTGATGCGACGGGTAGGCCTCTTACGACTCATCAGTTCTACGACGGTACGCAGCATCCGTGGGAGTTCAAGCGGGTGTGGCATATGGAGCCGTCGCTTACCGATCCGGACACAGTGTACGCGGGCGTAGAAGATGCCGCCATCTTTCGCTCGACCGACGGCGGCGAGAACTGGAAGGAACTCTCCGGCCTGCGCGGGCATGGCACCGGCCCGAAGTGGCAGCCGGGCGCGGGCGGGATGTGCCTGCATACGATTATTCTTGATCCCAGCAACCCGCAGCGGATGTGGATTGCTATTTCGGCCGCTGGCGCGTTTCGAACTGACGATGGCGGCAAGAGCTGGAAGCCGATCAATCGCGGGCTGCATTCCCAATACATTCCCGATCCCCACGCCGAGGTCGGCCATTGCGTTCACCACATCGCGATGAACCCGACACGGCCGGGGGTGCTGTTCATGCAGAAGCATTGGGACGTGATGCGGAGCGACGACTCCGGCGACAACTGGAAAGAGATCAGCGGGAACTTGCCAACCGATTTTGGCTTCGTCATCGACGTTCACGCGCACGAACCGGAGACCGTTTATGTGATTCCGATCAAGAGCGACGGTGAGCACTTCGTTCCGGATGGCAAGCTGCGGGTCTTTCGCAGCCGCACTGGTGGAAACGAGTGGGAGGCGCTGACCAAGGGTCTGCCGCAAAAAGATTGCTACGTCAACGTGCTGCGCGATGCTATGGCCGTCGACTCTTTGGATAAATGCGGAATCTATTTCGGCACCAGCGGCGGGCAGGTTTATGCGTCGGCGGATGCTGGCGATAGCTGGACTCCGATTGTAAGGGATCTGCCCGGGGTGCTCAGTGTTGAGGTGCAGACGCTGCCGTGAAAGAGGGATAATATCGTCCGAGCGATTTAGGTGCGCATTGTGAATCGACTGCTGCCTGTCGTTGCTCTTGCGTTTACGTGCTGGGGTATTGCCGTTCCCGCGAACGCCTGCTCGTTGGCTGGATGCCTTGGCGAAGGGGTGGAGATGCGGCAGGATTTCGTCGTGGCAATACGGCATGCTGGTAAGCCGCTCAAGGGAGTTGCCGTCCACGTGAGGGGCAACGGTAAAGAGTTCACCCTGTTCACTACGTCGGAAGGAGACGTCCGCATAGCTGATCTGCCGTCGGGCCTCTACTGGTTGGACGCTCAATTTCTTGGCATTGGCGCCGCTTACGAGTGTTTTCATGTGGCTGATCGGCCAACCAGAAAGGCGAAACGAAAACTAACCTATGACTGGGGAGACGAGGCTCCTGCGACCCAGCGAATTGCGGGCAGGCTAACTGCCTCGCAGCCCAACAGTTCCGGCTCACCACTGTGGAATGCTCTCCATCGGGTAGAAGTACCGATTGTCGGAGCGAACCTAAGATTGCGAGAGCCGACTAACGGTGCGATCTATACAACGACTTCCGGTAATCAGGGCGACTTCACATTCGAGGCGATACCTGCTGGAATCTACGTCCTGCACATCGAAGGTGGCAATGCAGGGGATCGCGGTTACGATGCCACCGACCAGTTAATCGAGCTAAGTGCTCAGGCGAGTCGAAGTACGCTCTTGCTCACGCGAAGAGAGGCAGGTGGCGGGAGCTGCGGCGGGACGCCCCTGGAGCTCCAATAACGCGAGCTGAGTCATGATCCGCGTCATACTCCCGCAGCATCTGCGAACACTGGCACATGCAGGGAGCGAAGTGCAACTCGAAGTCGTAGCTCCGATCACGCTGCCTTCGGTGCTTGACGCGCTTGAGGCTCGCTATCCCATGCTGCGCGGGACGATTCGCGATCAGGTTACGCGGGAGCGGCGGCCGTTTCTGAGATTCTTCGCCTGCGAGGAAGATCTGTCGCATGAGTCGCCGGATGCTCAGTTGCCCGAGGCGGTCGCGTCGGGGAAGGAACCGCTGCTGATCATAGGGGCTATTGCCGGGGGTTGGGACTAAGGGGCTTGCCGGTCGCGCAGTTTGAGAGAACGGACAGGAGAACCATCGAGCTTCGCTCGACGGACAGCCGAGGGCGGCTGTCCCCACATAATGCATCTCCATTTGCCCGCGCCTTGCTCGTCCGCTATAGTTTTTATAACCATGTTTGAGGATTTCACTGCTACCGACCGCTGGACGAAGAAGCCGGTTCACTGCGTTTATCAGGCGCTGATCGTCGCTATTGCTACCCGGCACGCTGATGCTGTCGACGTCAAGTTTCTGGTTGATGGACGAACCGTGTGGGTGGCGCTGCCGCATCCGGCATGGGTTGAGTACAAGAACCGCACAGGCAGGGTCATCACGGATTCTCTTGCCGTCGAAATTGCCGGACATTATTTGAAAACCGCGCTGCAGGCCGGCGAAGGTCTGGGCCGGGATATGTACTCGCTTACGGTCGCGGAGACGCTGGCGCATCTGGAAAGCGTCGTTGCCGCCATGCAGTCTGCAGTCCCCGCCTAGCGCCGCCTCGCTGGACAGCCGAGGCGGCTGTCTCTACATAAGCATGTCCGCGCGACGCTCTATAACGTTACCTCCATCTGCAGGCCTTCGATCATGTCGTTGAGCGTTTTCTGGGCGGCTTCGCGCTTCAGCTGTAAGTCGGCTACCTCGCGGTGGAGCGACTGCACGTGGTCCTCTTGCTCGTTCAGTTCGCGGACATAGCGCGCGACCAGCGCCTTTTCTTCCGCGCTGCCTTTGAGCGCCTTCATGTTTTCGCGGACGCGCTGCTGATCTTCAGAAATACTGGAAATCTTTGACTTGCGTGACGCCATCTCGGCATCGAGGGCGGCGATGCTGTTCTTCTGGGAGATCACCTTTCGCAGGGCCTGATCGATCTCCGCATTGATCATCTTCTGCGAGGCGAAGAACTTGATCTGGTCATCCGTGACGTTCAACAACTGGTAATTGTTGGTGATCGGCCGGTACTCCTTGACCAGCAACGTTTCGGTTTTCTTCGAGTCCACGCTGAGGCGGAAGCGGTGGAAGGAGGCGGAACTCTCCGCCGGCTTCTCGTCGTCGGTGAGCTTCCAGCCAGGACGCGCCGGATGTTCGATCACTACCGTTCGCGACGCGGTGTCACGATTGCGAATGGTGTAGGTGTGCTCTTCGCGTTCCTGAGTTGATTGCATCATCGTGCCATGGGCGATGATCACTTTGGTGACGCGCTGGTTTTCAGCCTTTTGCTTGGCGTCGACCAGGACGCCGAGATCGGCGGCGTAGGAAAGCAAACGCTTCTCGCCGGGTTTAATCGGGTCCATCAGGCCTTCTCCGGCGAAGGCATCGCCTTCGAGCACGTTGAAGCTGCCGCCGTCGAAGGTTAGCGCGCTGGTATTGTCGAGCCAGAGAGCGCGCAGGACGGAGCTTTGCGAAGGATTCCAGACGGAGACTTTTTCGGCATCGATGCGGGTCTGCAGGATCGGCACCAGAGCGGACTGATTCTTGCGGATGGTGACATGGTCCTGAAGTTTGTATTCGAAGAGATCGCCGAGGTCGCGGGTTTGGGCGGTTGTTGTGGAGACTTCAAGGGACTGAGCGGCCAAAGTGGCGTCGAAGCGATCGCGCGAGGCCTTATAGATGCCACCGCCCATGCCGCCACCGCTGCCCGCAGCAACCCCACCGACGACGCCGGCTCTCTCTTTCCCATCAATCGTGAGTTCCGTATAGTTTCTGCCCATGAGGGCCGCGTTCGTATTGGGGCTAGCGACCGGTTGAGGAGCCGGCGTGGCCGTTCCTTCCATCGTGGCCTCATGCGTCTGCGGGGTGATCATGGCATTCTCCGGCAGCGCCACTACCGGACGCCGGGCGTAGTAGGGCTGCGAAAGTTGTTGCACAAACGACTGCGGCGCTCCTGCCACCAGCGACAGTTCGACGTTCTTCCAGTCTTCGCCCACAGTGTTATCCACGATAGCCCAGCCTTGGAGCAGCGGCTTGCCTTCGTTCGGGATCACGATTCGATAAGTGCTCTTCCACACCGGCACTTCGCTGATGTAGCTGACCAGAAGATTGCGTTCGCCTTCGCCGGCGGTGGAGATGGTCATGCGGCGCACGTCCTGATCACGGGTGGAGGCGACGAGGCTCAGGTATTTTCCGACTTCGTCGTTCACATCTTTCTCGGCAACGCGGACGCTGGTGGTGGGAGTCAGATCGAACACGCGCACTTCACCGCTGTCGCTGATGATGGAAATCTGATCAACGGTGACTTTCTGGTCGCCTTTGATGGGAATCTCGCGCTCGTCGATGCTGAGCAGGCGTCCCGAGGCGCTTTCCGAGCCGCTGCGCACTTCGAGGCGCGCACCGCGCAAGGCATCCAAAAACTGTGCCGTGGTTGGGTTCTCGCCTACGGCCAGATGCAGGGAGCCGAGACGCCGCTCGAGGGGAGCGTTCGAGTTGTAGCTGACGCCAGTGATGCGTCCCTTGCCGAGATCGAGGACGGTCAGGGACTTCAGCACGTCGTTCAATTGCGCGGTGGTGAAATCTACGTTGACGTCCTGGCTGTCGCGCACCTGGCCGGCGTGCTCGAAATAGCCGACACCGTTTTTGTAGAGAATGACGCGGGTTACAGGCAGGCGGGCGGCCGAATCAGCGGTGGAACTCGATTGGCCAGATGAAGATTGGCCAGATAGAAGCCGGCCCCATGACATTGAGGCGAGCAACAAACATAGTATTGAAACCTTCAGAAAACGCATGGCTCCTCCGTTGAGCTGGGGGGCCGCTCGTCCTGGATAGAACGCAGCGAGCGGTGATTCTTGCGCGCTGGTGCGGCCCCGCAGGGATTTAGACACCCGAGCGGAGGTCTCTGGAGGCGTGGATGCAAGTTCCTTATTTTGAGATGGCTAGGCTGTCGCCAGACGAGCGGCCGGGCGCCAGTTAAGCTTTCTTGAGCATGCGGCTGATCCAGATCAAGAAGACGGCGCCGATGATCGCGACCACGATGGTGCCGATGAATCCTCCGGCATAGATGCCGAGCGCACCCAGGAGCCATCCGCCCACGACTGCGCCGATTATGCCGAGGACGATATCCATGACGACGCCGTAGCCGCCGCCTTTCATGATCTTGCCAGCTGCCCATCCTGCGATCAGCCCAACGATGGCCCACCAAATGAGGTTTGTCAGCATATGGTCCTCCTGTAGATTTCCGAAATGCTCTGTTGCAGCGCCGGCCAGCGATGCAAAGGGAGAGTAGTGACCGTAGGCTGATCTGTCAAGCAGGGTTCCGGACAGCGGCATCGTCTGTGGTTAAATCAAGGCATGTTCGCGCGTAAGATTCGCGTCGAGTACGAAGATCAGGGCAAGAGGCTGCCG
>Ga0307476_10000518_pt1 | contig 28866 bp, 18 predicted proteins | sample atmos_gasesECM2C_2_FD_203314 | JGI IMG/M metagenome (GOLD analysis project Ga0307476, IMG submission 203314) | Hardwood forest soil microbial communities from Morgan-Monroe State Forest, Indiana, United States - atmos_gasesECM2C_05 | ecosystem: Environmental > Terrestrial > Soil > Temperate...
GGCGATCGTGATCGCGCCAAGCGTCCGCTGATGGGCGAGGCTGCTGGGCGAGGCAGCGATTTTGTGGTGCTCACTTCCGACAATCCGCGCAGCGAGGATCCGTGCGCGATCATCAATGACGCATTGGTGGGGCTGCAGAAGACCGGCACAAGGTACAGCGTCGAACCCGACCGCCGCAAGGCGATTGCTCTCGCCCTCGCAGAAGCGCGTCCCGGAGATATCGTGCTGATCGCGGGCAAAGGGCATGAAAAGATGCAGGTCACGCGTGTCGGATCTCATCCCTTTGACGATGTGGAAGTGGCTCGCGAGGCTTTGCGCGCGTCAGGCTTCGAATGTGAGCCAGCGCGCAGCGCAGGCAACCACGCATGAAGCTGCCGCTGGCGAAAATTGCCGAGTTTATATCCGCTGCCCCATCCGCCACAGCCCACGTAGGGACTGCCGCCTCGGCTGTCCTCCCCACCGATCTGCGCGATGAAATCGCGCAGGGCTATTCCATCGACTCCCGAACGGTTCGACAAGGCGAACTTTTCTTCGCAGTCAAAGGCGAGCGCCTCGATGGCCACGATTATGTGAACGCCGCTTTAGAAAAAGGAGCCGGGGCAGCGGTCGTCCGAAAAGATCAGCAACGCCGCTATCCGGATGAAAGCCGCCTGCTAGTGGTCGACGATACGCTAGTAGCGCTGCAAACCCTCGCCACCGCCGTGCGGAAGCTGTGGCGCAAGCCGCTGGTAGGCGTTACCGGTTCGGCGGGGAAGACGACGACCAAGGAGGCCGTTGCCCACGTGCTCGCGGCGCGCTTCCGGGTGCTTAAGTCCGAAGGCAATTTCAATAATCATTTCGGACTGCCGCTCATGCTCTTGAAGCTGGAACCGGAGCACGACGTAGCTGTCATCGAAATGGGTATGTCGCATGCCGGCGAGATTCGTGCGCTGGCTAAGATCGCTCTGCCCGAGATTGGAGTGGTGACCAATGTCGCCCCGGTGCATCTCGAGTTTTTCGATTCTCTTGCCGGAATTGCGCGTGCAAAGTATGAACTGATTGAGTCGCTCCCCGCCAGCGGAACTGCCGTGCTCAATGCGGACGACGACTATGTTTCACAATTCGGACGCAACTTCAAAGGCAGGGTCGTGACCTATGGAACCCGCACGATGGCTGACGTACGCGCCGAGAATATTCAGACTCGTGGCGCGGAAGGCTCGGAGTTTGATGTGGTCATGTCAGGCGCTCGCGAGCACGCGCGTCTGCCACTGGTCGGAGAACACAACATTCTCAACGCCCTGGCGGCGATGGCCGTTGGGGTGGCTCGGGGCCTGACGCCCTCGGAAGCAGTCGGCGCACTGGCGACTCTCGCGCCGCCCGACAAACGCGGGCAGGTTCTCCAACTGGGTAACATCACGGTCATCAACGATTGCTACAATTCCAATCCGAAGGCGCTCAGCGCTATGGTCGATGCCTTGGCCGCCATGAAAGCGGCGCGTCGCATTGTGGTCGCGGGAGAAATGCTTGAGCTCGGTCCGGCAGCCGAACAAATGCACCATGCCGCCGGTAAGCATATGGGCGAGAAGAAGATCGATGTTCTGCTGGGCGTGCGCGGAATGGCGCAGGCCATGGTTGACGGGGCGCGGCCCGCGGGAACGGAAGCCGAATTTGTGGCGACCCCCGAGGAAGCCGGCGAGTGGTTGGCGCGTGAGGCGCGGGATGGCGATGTCGTTCTGCTGAAGGCTTCCCGTGGAGTGAAACTGGAAAAGGCTCTGGAAACGTGGAAGGCGCGGCTCGAGGCCCGAAGCTGATATTTAAGAAAGACGGAGGCTGATTGCTCTACTGGCTGTTGTTCGTCAAGCTGCAACACTATGTTGCGCCCTTCCGCATCTTTCGCTACGTCACCTTCCGCACGGCGTTCGCCAGCCTCACTGCTCTGTTTACCGCGCTAATCGTGGGTCCCTTGGTTATCGGCCGCCTGCGCGAGTTCCAGATTGGACAATACATTCGCGAAGAGGGTCCGAAAGCTCATCAGAAAAAAGCCGGCACACCCACCATGGGAGGACTGCTGATCGTCATCGCGATCGTTGTCCCTACGCTTCTGTGGGCGGACCTGAGCAACCGCTTCGTATGGATTGCCGTCTTCTCCACCTGCGCCTTCGCGGCCATCGGATTCGTCGACGACTACACGAAAGTGACGCGTCGCCGAAACCTCGGCCTGACGAGCCGCGCGAAGTTAGGATTACAGATCGCCACCAGCATCGTGATCGCCTCCATGTTGATCGCCATGCAGACCTATAACCTGTATTCCACCAAGCTGATCGTGCCCTTCTTCAAGCAATTCCACCCTGATCTGGTGGTGCAGAGTCTCGAGCGCTTTCCGCATGTGTGGTTCCTGGCGTTTCTTCCCTTCATCGCTTTCGTCGCCTTCGTGATTGTGGGCGCGAGCAACGCCGTGAATCTCACCGATGGCCTTGATGGGCTGGCCATTGGATGCACCGTAATTGCCGCGGCCGCTCTGGCGGTCCTCACTTACGTCAGCGGCCACGCAACGTTCGCGACTTATCTGGAATTGCAGCGCATGCCGCAGGTCGCGGAATTGACCATTTTTTGCGGCGCGATGGTGGGGTCATCCATTGGATTCCTGTGGTACAACGCGCATCCCGCGGAAGTCTTCATGGGCGACGTAGGGTCGCTGGCCCTCGGCGGCGCGATTGGCACGGTCGCCGTTATGATCAAACAAGAGCTGCTGTTGCCGTTCATCGGCGGCATATTCGTGATCGAAGCGATCTCAGTGATCCTGCAGGTCGGCTCCTATAAGTTGCGCAAGAAGCGCATCTTCAAGATGGCTCCTCTGCATCATCATTTCGAACTGCTTGGCTGGTCGGAGTCGAAGATTATCGTGCGCTTCTGGATCGCCTCGTTAGTCTTCGCTCTGTTCGCCCTGACGACACTGAAATTAAGATAGAAAGGTTTCAAAGTTTCAACGTTTCAAGGTTTCAAACGAAGGCCCCGAAAGCGTGAAACCTTGAGACGGCGAAACCTTGAAACCTTGAAACCTTGAAACCTTCTTCCTCATGGAACTTAACGGAAAACGCGTACTAGTGGTCGGCCTCGGCAAGTCCGGCGTGGCGTCGGCTTTGTTCCTGAAGGCGCACGGGGCGCAGGTCACCGTCTCCGACACCAAGAGCGGCGACGAACTCCGCAACGAAATTCCGGTGCTGCTCGATCACGGCATCACGGTTGAGACCGGTGGCCACGGCGATCGCACCTTTCGCGGCCAGGATCTGATCGTAGTCAGTCCCGGCATTCCGGTCGATGCTCCGCCGCTGGTGCAGGCGCGCGCCTTGGGAGAGGCTGTGATTGGGGAGATCGAACTCGCGGCGCAGTTCCTGCTCGGACCCATCGTCGCCATCACCGGTTCGAACGGCAAGACCACCACTACCACATTGGCGGGAGAAATCATGACTGCCGCAGGCTTCCCCGCACTGGTAGGCGGCAACATCGGGACCCCCGCGATCTCGCTCGCAGAGCGCGCCCAGGCAGAAACCGTGATTGTCCTCGAGATTTCCAGTTTCCAACTGGAAACGATTCGAACTTTTCGTCCGAAAGTTGCAGTCATTCTCAATGTCACGCCCGACCATCTCGACCGCCATCGAACCTTTGAAGCCTATGTCGATGCCAAAGCGCGCATCTTTGAAAACCAGCACGCGAGCGACTTCACCGTGCTTAATGCCGACGACCCGACATGCGTAGCAATGGCGTCGCGGACGCGTGCACAAGTTTTTTGGTTCAGCCGGCAGAAAGAAGTGGAGCAAGGCGCATGGGTCCGCGACGGCAACATCGTATTCCGCGACTCTAAAAGCCAACAGCGCGAGATTATGCAAGTCTCCGAGATTCCACTCAAAGGCGCCCACAATCTGGAGAACGTGCTGGCGGCGGTGTCCGCCAGTGTGCTAATGGGATGCGCTCCCGACAAGATTCGCCAGGCCGTGCGTGACTTCAAGGCAGTCGAGCACCGCCTGGAATTCGTAGCGTCCATTCGCGGCGTCGATTACTACAACGATTCCAAGGCCACCAACGTCGATGCGACCATCAAGGCGTTGGAGTCCTTCCCGGCGAACATCCACCTGATTCTCGGCGGCAAAGATAAAGGCAGCGACTACTCGGTTCTCAACGAACTGCTGCGCCAGCGCGTGAAACGCGTCTACACCATCGGCACGGCGGCGGCGAAGATCGAGTCGCAGATTAAAAACGTTGAAGTGGTGCACGCAGAGACGCTAGAGAATGCGATTCGCAAGGCGAGTGCGGTGGCGCAGCCCGGCGACGTGGTACTGCTCGCCCCAGCCTGCGCCAGCTTCGATCAGTTCAAAAACTACGAGCACCGCGGGAAGGCGTTCAAAGAAATCGTCCAGGAACTGGAGCATGAAGCCGCAAATCTGTAGCTCTTCTTTTCATCTCTGTCATCCTGAGTGGCGCTCTTTGCCACGAAGGACCTGTGCAACTCGCCGGGATTACATGGGTCCTTCGCTTCTCTCAGGATGACAAGCCGCCCGGAGTACGCGGGACATCGTTCCGAGGCCAACCCCCACACCCCGAACCAAAACAATCAACAATCAGAATTCAACAATCAACAATTCCCGCTCGCGACTCAGCCTGTCCGTGGTGAAATGAACTTCCCATGGCAAAGCGCGTGAGCGTCGATCGCTGGCTGTTTACTGTCACCATGCTGCTTGTATTCGTAGGGCTGGTGATGGTGTTCTCGGCTTCGGCGGTCATGGCCCGGGAGCGCTTCGGCTCGCCTTATGCCTTTCTGTCGAAGCAGTTGATGTGGGCAGTGGCCGGACTCGTCGCCATGGTGGTCGCCATGCGCGTAGACTATCGACGCTACAAGCATCCGGCGCTGGTGTTTTCACTGATGGGGTTCACGACGCTGTTGCTGATCTCCGTCTTTTTCCTTGACCGTTCGCACAATACGCATCGCTGGATTCACGCCGGAGGCTTTTCGTTCCAGCCCTCGGAGTTGGCCAAGCCGGTGCTGATTCTGTTTCTCGCCTATTTTCTGGAGAATCGAGCCAAGACCATCGACGATGTGCGCAACACGCTGCTGCCCGCAGCCGCGCCGGTGCTGGTGTTTTTGGGGCTGATCGTGCTGCAGCCGGATCTCGGCACAGCGATTGCCTGCGCCGGAATTGCCGCCTGCATTCTCTATGTGGCCGGGATGCGCATGCGCTATTTCGGGTACGCGTTCGCGGCATCTCTCGTCCCGCTCTATTTTTTAATTTTTCACGTCAGCTTTCGACGCGCCCGCATTCTCGCGTTTCTAAATCCCTACGCCGACAGCCAGAAGACCGGCTTTCACATCATTCAGTCGCTGATTGCCGTAGGCACTGGCGGGATAACCGGGACGGGCCTGATGGAAGGCAAGCAAAAACTGTTCTACCTTCCGGAGCCGCACACGGACTTTATTTTCGCCGTGACTGCGGAAGAACTGGGCCTGGTCGGCGCCATGTTCGTGGTCGCGTTGTTCGCCATCTTCCTGTGGCGCGGCATGCGCGCTTCGTGGCGCACTGAAGATGTCTTCGGTCGTTACCTGGCGGTTGGAATCACCAGCATGGTTGTGCTCCAGGCATTCATCAACATCAGCGTCGTGCTAGGCATGATGCCGACTAAGGGAATCCCGCTGCCGCTGGTCTCCTATGGCGGATCGTCGCTGTTCGTGACCCTTGCCTGCGTCGGCGTGCTGTTGAACATCACCAAGCAGGCGGAGTAAATTGCCACGGATTTTCACGGATCTACACGGATTGTTTCGCGGGCTTCTTGATCTATCCGTGTGAATCCGCGTAGATCCGTGGCTAGCTGTATTTCTGGTTTATAGTCACCACATGCGCGCAATCTTGGCGGGCGGCGGCACCGGCGGACATGTAATTCCCGCTCTGGCCATCGCCAATCAACTCAAGAAAAGTTATGACGCTGAAGTGCTGTTCATCGGGACCGCGCGCGGCATCGAGAACCGGTTGGTCCCCGCCGCTGGATTTCCCCTGCAACTGGTGCGCGTGGGCGCGCTAAAGAACGTTAGCCTGATCACTCGGCTGAAAACGGCCTTCGACTTGCCGCGCGCCGTCTGGGGTGCGGGCCGCATGTTGAATCAGTTCGCGCCCGACGTGGTGATTGGCGTCGGCGGATATGCCTCGGGCCCCACCATGCTCGCGGCTGTCGTCAAACACATTCCAACGTTAGCGTTCGAGCCCAACGTGGTGCCGGGATTTGCCAATCGCATGGTCGCGCGCTTTGTTTCGGGCGCGGCGGTCCACTTCGAGGAAACGGCGAAGTATTTTCGTCATGCCGAGGTCACGGGAGTGCCCGTGCGCCAGGCTTTTTTCGAGATTGCCCCCAGGCGCGGGGGCATTCCGACCCTTCTCGTGTTCGGGGGAAGCCAGGGCGCGCACGCCATCAACGATGCCATGATTCGCTGCCTGCCCGTTCTGCAACGCGAGGCTCCTGGGATTCACATCATTCACCAGACGGGCGAGCGTGACTATAATGACGCGCTGGCGGCGTATCAAAGCTTGGGTGAGTCCGCAGAGGTCTTTAAATTCATCGAAGACATGCCAGCGGCCTTTGCGCGCGCTGACTTAGTCGTGTGCCGGTCGGGCGCGAGCACCGTTGCAGAAATCGCAGCCGCAGGGAAGCCGGCGGTGTTCGTCCCATTTCCCCGCGCGGCCGATGATCATCAACGCGTCAACGCGGAAGCCCTGGCGCGGCACGGAGCCGCGGTGGTGGTCGAAGAAACGAAACTGGAAGGCGTCTGGCTGGCCGAAACGATCGCAGCGCTTCTGCAAGACTCGCATCGATTGCAGCAAATGAGCCAGGCCGCGCGCGAGTTGGCGCATCCCAACGCCGCGCACGATATCGCGGCCATGGCTGCGCGCGTAGCAGGAATCGAAGAACTGGCCACGGATTAACGCCGATCTTCACGGATCGAAACAAAAGCAGGTTCCTCCCCGCTCTCGCCGCTTGGGCGGCTACGAGCGGCTTGGAATGACAAGGTTGTCAGAGTTGTTTGGGTTATCCGTGTGATCCGTGTAAATCCGTGGCCAAGAATTTGATCTATGTTTGCCAAAATTCAGCGCATCCATTTCGTAGGCATCGGCGGTATCGGCATGAGCGGCATTGCCGAGGTCCTGCTCAATCTCGGCTACAAAGTCTCCGGCTCAGATCTGAAGAGTTCTGCCGTGACCCAGCGATTGGCCGGCTTGGGCGCGGTTGTGTTTGAAGGACATCAATCGGAAAACGTTGCCGGGGCTGAAGTAGTCGTTACCAGTTCCGCGATTTTCGCGGAGAATCCCGAAGTCACCGAGGCCCACAACCGGCACATCCCCGTGATCCAGCGCGCGGAGATGCTGGCCGAGTTGATGCGGTTGAAGTACGGCATCGCCATCGCCGGAATGCACGGCAAAACGACGACGACTTCGATGGTAGCTGCCGTATTGGCCGCGGGCGGCCTCGATCCAACTGTCGTCGTCGGCGGCCGCGTCGACGCTATGGGATCGAATGCCCGTCTGGGAAAATCGCAATACTTGGTGGCCGAGGCCGACGAAAGCGACCGGTCATTCCTCAAATTGTCCCCGATACTCTCGGTCGTGACCAACATCGACCGCGAGCACATGGACACCTACCGCAACATGCGCGACGTGAAGAAAACATTTCTCGACTTCATGGACCGCGTGCCGTTTTACGGAATGATCGTCGCCTGCAACGACGATGCTCTGTTGCGGCGACTCTTGCCCGATGTTCAGCGCCGCACGTTGACCTACGGAACCAGGCGCGGCTCGGACTTTCTAATCAAAATAGATGCGCGGAAAGAAGTTCTCGCCGGCGATCCCCGCCCACTCAGCCGCTTCCGCGTAAGCTATCGAAAAAATGATCTGGGCGAGTTTACGCTGCACGTGCCCGGCGTACACAATGTGCTAAACGCGACGGCGGCGATCGCCGTAGGCGTTGGACTGGACGTTCGTATCGAGGCAATTCGCACAGCGCTCGACCAGTTCCGCGGCGTCGACCGCCGGTTCCAGCTGCGCGGCCGAGCGGCGGGCGTCAGCGTCATCGACGATTACGGCCATCACCCCACCGAAATCAAGGCCACGCTGGCCGCGGCGCGCCAGTGCGGCTTCCGCAAGATTCACGTCATCTTCCAGCCGCATCGCTATACTCGCACCCGCGACCTGATCGAGGAATTCACCACCGCGTTTGGAGATGCCGACTCGCTTTTCGTGCTCGACATCTACGCCGCGAGCGAAAAGCCCATCGAAGGCGTTACCGGCGAAATCCTGGCACAGCGCATTCGAGAGAAAACGGCAAAGAATGGCCGTTATGCAAGCTCCCCCGCCGAAGCCGTGGATGCAGCCGCTGCCGTCGCCGAAGACGGCGACATGATCCTGACTCTGGGTGCCGGCAGCGTCTCGCAGTTCGGGCCAATGATTCTGGAGAAGCTGAAGCAAACTCGGGAAGCATTCAACGCTGCAGAGAGCAAATGAAGAAATTATTCAAGGTCACAGAGCGAATTGTACTTTCTCTGTGCCTACTTCTCGCCGCATGCGACTTGGTCCCCCGGAAAGTTGCTATGGACGATCCGCGCATTCAGCCGCTACTGAAAGCCGCCGCAGCTTTCGACCGTATGGCCTATGGTTTCACTCCGATTCCAAAATCCGCCGACGTTCGTTGGGAATCGCGACCGACGGCACATTACGACGCGATGTTACACATCAGCGCCAAAACGTCACGGACGATCGCATTTCGTAAAACCGACTCGGACTGGCGATGGATTGGGGACCAGGAAACGTTTGAGGGACCGAAGATGGTAAAGACTGTCGACGGAACTTTCCCGGAAAATCTCACTCTGACCTATGAAGTCGAGCAGATCTCCGGCTCGCCCATAAACCAATTAACCGTTAGATATATTGGCGAGGATCCTCGGCTGGTCAATAAGGGCAAATTAGGATTAGTTGATGTCCGCCCGATTCTGAAAGAGTGGGGATACTAGTCACTTCTTCCTGAAGGAGCTGCAGTGATGTTCCGTTATTTTCAGACTCTGCTTTTCGGATCCCTGTCGGCGTGCCTGTGCGTGGCGTCGGTGCAGCAGTCCCAAACCTCGACTAAGCTGACGCCCACCGAAGGTGATTACCTAAGCCGCGACTTCCATTTCAAATCAGGCGAAACTCTTCCCGAACTCCGCCTGCACTACATGACCTTTGGCAAGCCCGAACGGGATGCCAAGGGACTAGTGACCAACGCCGTGCTCATCCTTCACGGCACCGGCGGCTCCGGACGGCAGTTCCTTGCTCCACAATTTGCGGACGTCCTTTTTGGTCCCGGTCAACTGCTCGACGCGAGCCGCTATTTCATAATCCTTCCCGACAATATCGGTCACGGAAAATCGAGCAAGCCGAGCGATGGCATGCACGCCCGCTTTCCTCAGTACGACTATGACGACATGGTAGCGGCGCAGCGCGAAATGCTGGAGAAAGGATTGAAGGTCAATCATCTGCGCCTGATTCTCGGCACCTCGATGGGCTGCATGCACGCCTGGGTTTGGGGCGAAACCTATCCCGACTTTATGGACGCACTGATGCCGCTGGCCTGCTTGCCCGTACAAATCGCCGGAAGGAATCGCCTATGGCGCAAGATGGTCATCGACGGCATCCGTCAGGATCCCGACTGGAAGAACGGCGACTACGTGACTGAACCGCGTGCGGCATTACAGATCGGAGCTGATTTCTTGCTCATTGCCGGGAGTGCGCCGCTGCCGATGCAGAAAAGTCTTCCCACTCGCGATGCCGCCGACCAGTATCTTGACGACTCTATGAAGCGCATCGGCGCGACGCTGGATGCTAATGACTTCCTCTACGCCGTCAGCGCCTCGCGCAATTACAATCCTTCGGCCCAGCTGGAAACGATCAAGGCCCCGGTTATGTTCGTAAATTCCGCCGATGATTTCATCAACCCCCCGGAGTTGGGAATAGCAGAGCACGAGATCAAGCGCGTAAAGAACGGCCGCTTTGTGTTGATCCCCGTTTCCGATCAGACTCACGGGCACGGCACCCACACTTGGGCCGCAATCTGGCAACAGTATTTGAAGGAACTGCTGGTAACTTCTTCACACTGACGCTACGGCGCCAAACGGGCCTTGCGGCTTGACCCGTTTTCCCTGGGAACTTTTCTGTCCAGCGGCCCGTATCTTCCTTTGCTAACGGATTGAATTGCCCTTCGTCTATTCATTCATAAGGGGTTACGGCGATGAAAGCAAATCAAGCATGGGGATGGCTGGCGGCAGGAGTACTCGCAGCCGGCTTGAACGCAAACTATTACGATGGCGGCTTTCAGTGGGCGCACCGCATTGCGGATCGGGTTGAGCAGAATTCGACCACCGTGCTGGCTCTGGCCTCCGGACGAGCCGACCAATTCCTGACCGAAGCACGTATGCTGTCCGCACGCAATCACAGTGCTTCTTGCCCGCTGTCCGCCGCTCTCGAGGTGGTCCAGACACAGATCGCGCGTGCCCAGGCGAGATTCGATCGTTTCGAAGCCATGTCGGACAGGCAAGAAGCTCAATTAGCCAGGTTCGAAGCGAACCGGGACCGCATGAAAGCCCGGATCATGGTCAACCCGGTCCATGTCCGCATCGCAACGGCGGCCTTCTCTCCGTTTGTACTCCCGTCGATTCCCAGCGCTGCGGTTTGTCCGCGGGTTCGCGTGAACATTCCGCAGGTGCCCATGATGAAATTGCCTCCGATGCCGGTGGTCCACATCGAGACCGCGAGCGCTGGCCCGGTCTAACCGGAACTGAAGCTTGGCCTCTTGCAAGAAAGAAAACACGGGCGCCGGAAAACCAGCCGCGCCCTTTTTTCATTCTGTCCAACCCTTTTTTTCCCTTTTGTCATTCCCTTATTTTCTTTTTGTCATTCCGAGGAGCGAAAGCGACGAGGAATCTGCTTTCTCTCGCTTCCCGGAAACAGCGGATTCCTCCGCCTCCGCTGCTCTCCGCGTCGGAATGACCAATCACTCAGGCGGTCGTGCCCAACCGGGTTCCTCTCTGTGCAAATCCTCTAACTTTTTGTCTATCTCAATTCGAGAAATGCAGCTATATTGAAAAAGCTCAGCGATTCCTCGGCGACAACTGACCTGGACTGATGGCGCGGAAATCCAGCGGCACCATCTTGCAGGAAGAGTTGTACCCACCCAGCGCTCCGCCTGCGCGTGAGGAGCTCGACGACGCGCGTCTGGTCGACCTGGATGTATCCGAGGAATCTCCCTTCCTGCGCGGGCAAAAGCGCGTCTCCGCCCGCCGCAGTTCAATTCCAAAGAAAACTGCCAGTCGGCTGATGTGGGCCTGCCTCGCCGTCGCAATTCTCTGTGTCGCCGCAATCGCTTCCGCCGCTCTGTATGAATATAGCGAGCGCTCCTGGCGTTTTCGCGTGGAGTCGAGCGACAACATCGAAGTCACCGGCATGCAGAACGTGACCAAGGCGCAAATCATGGAAGTGATGGGCGCCGACATCGGTCGCAACATTTTTTTCATTCCTCTGGCCCAGCAAAAAGCGCAACTGGAACAAATCCCCTGGGTGGAATCGGCCAGCGTGATGCGCTTCGCGCCCAACCGTCTCAGTGTCGAAATCCACGAGCGCACGCCCATTGCGTTTGCTCGGGTAGGCCCGCGAATTTCCCTGATCGATGCAGGTGGAACTCTGATGGAACTGCCGCAAAAACACAAATATTCCTTCCCGGTCATTGTTGGAATGAATCCCGGAGAGCCGCTCTCCACGCGCGCCCCGCGCATGAAGGCCTACAACGAACTGGTGCAAGAGCTGGATTCCGGTGGCGCACGCTACTCCCAGGACTTGAGTGAAGTGGATCTCGGCGATCTCGAGAACCTAAAAGTGCGAGTGAACGATCCGGCAGGCGACGTCTTAGTGGAACTCGGTTCTTCGGAGTATCTGAAGCGCTACAAAACCTATGTCAGCCACGTTCGGGAGTGGCGGCAGCAGTTCCAAAAGTTGGAGTCGGTGAACTTGCGCTACGACAATCAGGTGATCGTAAATCCTGAAATAGAGGGAAAGCCCCGACAGTCTGCGCTATCAGCCTCGGCGGCGAGGGCGGCGGCGGCAGCGGGCGTGAAGCCGGCGGCGCTGATTACCCGCATGAGTCCTCACGTCAGTCCACACGACAGGTCTCTTCCCAAGCCCGCCTTTGAGTTGACCGAGAAAAAACTGGAGTCCGCAGCTACGAAGAAGTCGGTGGCCAGAGCGACTGGTCGGAGAGCGGCGGCAAAGGGCAAACGCACGCCTCCGAAGAAAGTCGCGATGAAAGCTCCAGTATCTGGCGCGAAGGCTGGATCTGCTAGGACGTCGGGGGCAACCCACAAGCCGGAGGCCAAGAAGCAATCCCCTCCGTCGGCGGTGGTGCACCCAACGATCCCCAAACCGAGTCCGGCAATCGCCAAACAGCAATCCAGCACGAGTTCAGATTGACTGAGCTTTTATCGCAAGCGAGTTATCGAGAATGAGTTTATCGAGAATAAGTTTATCGACAACGGGGAATTCATAAGCGATGGGCAACCAGCAGGGAAATTTTCTAACCGCGATTGATGTAGGCAGCGCCAAAACCTGCGCGCTAATTGCGGAGTTCACCGACAGCGGCCTTCGCTATCGCGGGCACGGCGTGGCCGAATCGCGCGGCTCGCGCAAAGGCGTCATCGTTGAACTCGACAAAGCTGTGGCCGCGATTCAGAAGGCGGTCGAAGCCGCCGAAGACACCGCGGGAGCCGCGGTTGAGCAAGCCATCGTTGGCATTGGCGGAGTGCATGTGCGTGGCATCAACAGTCATGGCGGCATCAGCCTGGGCACTCGTCCGCGGGAAATTGGACGCGACGAGATCAAGCAGGCGGTTGACCGGGCCCGCGCCATTCCCTTGCCCAACGATCGCGAGATCCTGCACCTGCTGCCGCAGGAATTCATCCTCGACGATCAGGCCGGAGTGCACGATCCACTGGGCATGATGGCGGCACGCCTGGAAGTTCGCGTCCACATGGTGACGGCTGCAACCAGCGCCACGCAAAACGTGATTACCGCCGTAAATAAAGCTGGAGTCCATGTCGACGACACGGTGTTCGAGCCTCTTGCCGCGGCCGATTCGGTACTGCGCAACGACGAGCGCGAAATGGGGGTATGCCTCGCCGACATCGGCGCCGGATCGACCGAGATTATCGTCTTTCAGCAAGGCGCCGTCATTCACACCGCCGTGATTCCGGTGGGCGGCGATCATTTCACCAGCGATCTATCGGTGGGATTGTGCACGCCGCTCGCCGAAGCGGAAAAGATAAAGAAGATTTATGGCAACGCCATCGTGACCTTGATTCCCGAAGGCAATGAAGTCGAGGTTCCGTCCGTCGGCGACCGTCCGTCACGGCTGCTGCGCCAGCGCTTGGTCGCCGAAATCCTCGAGCCGCGTGCCCGCGAGCTTTTTGAAATGATGCGCGAGACTCTGCGCCACAGCGGCATGTTCGATGTCTGCCTGGCCGGCATCGTGCTTACTGGCGGGGCCTCGCGGTTGCCGGGAATTTTCGACGTGGCCGAGTCGGTGCTGCGCCGCTCCGTGCGCCTCTCATGGCCCGCCCCGCTCGCCAAGATGCCATCAACACTATCCGAGCCGGAATTCGCGACAGTCCTGGGCATGGTGAACTACGGCCAGCGCGCGAGGATCGCACGCGGCTTACAAGACGATGGCTGGGGACACAGACTTAAGGCGATGTTAGTCGGCAAAGGAGCGTAACGGCAAGGTTTCAAAGTTTCAGGGTTTCAGGGTTTCAAAGACCTTGAAACTCTGAAACCTTGGAACTTTGAAACTTCGTACAAGGTGGACAAAATGAAAAACGATTCAGGAATTCGCATCAGCTTTAACGAAGAGGCCCGCAACGACGCCAAGATTAAAGTCATCGGCGTAGGTGGCGGCGGCGGCAACGCGGTCAACCGCATGATCGATGCTGGCGTCGAGGGCATCGAGTTCATCGTGGCCAACACCGACCTGCAGGCGCTGCGCATGTCGCACGCGCCCGTGAAGCTGCAACTCGGCGTGAAGCTGACCAATGGCCTGGGCGCCGGGGCAAACCCCGAAGTTGGCCGCAAAGCCGCGCTCGAAGATTCCGACAAGATTATCGAAGCCCTCGAAGGCGCCGACATGGTCTTTGTCACCACCGGCCTCGGCGGCGGCACCGGCACCGGAGCCGCTCCCATCATCGCTTCGCTGGCGTGCGAAATGGGCGCGCTCACGGTTGCCGTCGTCACCAAGCCATTTTCCTTCGAAGGCAAACGCCGCATGCAGCAAGCCGAGCGCGGCATCGCCGAACTGATGGAATCCGTCGATACCACCATCGTCATCCCCAACGAAAAACTTCTCGCGGTGGCCGAAGACGCCGGTTTCTTCGAATCCTTCCGCATCGCCGACGACATTCTTCGCCAGGGCGTGCAGGGCATCTCCGACATCATCACCATCCCCGGCATCATCAACCGCGACTTCGCCGACGTGAAGACCATCATGGCCCGCATGGGCTACGCAGTCATGGGTACGGCTTCCGCCAGCGGCGGCAAGCGCACCATCGAGGCCGCGCAAAAGGCGATTGCATCACCGCTGCTCGAGGCCGGGGCGATCGACGGTGCACGCGGCATCCTCATCAACATCACCGGTTCCGCATCGCTCAAACTCGCAGAAGTGCAACAGGCGTGCTCCATCATCCAGGGTGCCGCGCACGAAGACGCTAACATCATCTTCGGCGCAGTGCTCGACGAGAAGATGAAGGATTCGGTGAAGATCACTGTCATCGCCACCGGCTTCCGGGAGGCGCCGTCCGCAAGGTCCCGTGCCTACGAAACTCGTACATCCTTCGCCGCCGCGCATGAGGACGCCATGGAGTTTCCCGAAGAGCGCCAATCGCCCGATCCGCGCCAGGACTCAACCCCGAAGCACATTATGGAGAGCGCAGGGTCGGAGCGCAGCATGACCGATGACCATGCCTACGCTGAAGAGATCACGCCTGCGCCAATGCACGCTTCCGATCATCTGGCGAGCGACGTTGTTTCGCTCGACAGCATGCGCGACAACCTACGCGGAGCCATCGTCACCAATTTCGAGCAGGACGATCTCGACGTTCCCGCGTTTCTGCGCAAGCGCAACGAAGTAATGTAGGCCGAAACATGTCGAACGGTGTCGAAACATGTCGAACGACCTTTGATCACTCGCGTCCGGGCTATGCTGGCGAAGGCCGCGCTCGCAGTGCAAAAGTCTTTCACCTAAGGAGAAGTATCCTTCCAGTAACTAGGTAACGCGTTACCGGAAGGGTGTGGACTCCGGTAATCTATGCTATCTCTTTATTCCATAATAAGTTAAAGGCGAACCTAAGTTTTTCAGCAGCAAAACTTTTCCGTTGCAAGCACCGGCTAAGTCTCGTACTATCACCAAAGTCGAGTAGTTGTAGCGGGTTACTGCTGGTTGGCACGATTCGTGCATCGAATTAGCAAGCGTCCGGGGAGCGAGATCAAAGATGTTCACAGGGAAAAGCCTTCTTCGTCTATTACTGGCCCTGAGTGCTTGTCTGCCACTGGCGGGCATGAGTTGGGCGGCGCACATCAACACCAGCACGCACCCGCAGACCAAATCTAAGACGCCTGCAAGGAAAGTCAGCGAGAGCCAGCGCACCCGTCGCCGCATGCGCCACCTTGCCCGCAGCCGTAGCGCGAACCTCACCCACGCTTCCGCGACCACGCGCCGTCACCGCTATTACGAGCGCTTTCATATGAGTTCGTTCGCCGAAGACATTGCCTCCGGTGACCTTACGGCTGGCGAAGATCCAGTTGTGCGTCAGGCTGCGATTGACGCGCTCGGCAACATGAACGGCACAGTCGTCGCGATCGAACCCACCAGCGGACGCGTGCTGGCGATGGTGAACCAGAAACTGGCTCTTTCGAGCGGCGCGCAACCCTGCTCCACCATTAAACTTTCCGTGGCTCTCGCGGCACTGAGCGAAGGCCTGGTTTCCAAGGAAACTGAGGTTGCACTCGGCGGGCGCAGCCGGATGAATTTGACCACCGCGATCGCGCATTCCAACAACGCTTATTTCGAGGCGCTCGGGCGCAAACTCGGTTTCGAAAAAGTCGCCTACTACGCCCACGAATACGGACTGGGCGAACTCGCGGGATATGACATTCCCGGCGAACAAATAGGCAGCTATCCCGACGAAGCGATTCCCGAAAAGCTGGGCGGCGTAGGCAAAATGTGTTCGTTCGGCGAAGGCGTCTCCATGACGCCACTGCAGTTGGGCGCGATGGTTTCGGCGATTGCCAACGGCGGCACGCTCTACTATCTGCAGCATCCTACAACTCCAGACGAAGTGGCGACCTTTCAGCCGCGCGTCAAGCGCCAGCTCGATATCGCCCCGCTCATTCCCGAACTCTCCGATGGAATGGCCGCCGCAGTCCAATATGGGACCGCCCGCAGCCTGCGCCTGAATTTCAATGAAGAGGAAATCTTGGGCAAGACCGGAACCTGTTCCCACGACGGCACACGTTTCGGCTGGTTCGCTTCTTATGCCAACACCAGCGCGGGCCGCGTTGTAGTCGTCGTCTTCCTGCAGGGCGGACGCCCCACCTTCGGTCCCAAAGCCGCGGAAATCGCCGGACGCATGTATCGCAACATGTACGATCACAATTTCTTCATTGTTACCCACGCCTTTCCTTCCGACTCGGCCGCGGTAAAGCCCGTTAGCACGACGCCGTGAAGCCATTTTCAACTCTTTTCATAGAGACGTAGCTCCGCTACGTCTCTTTTTGTTTCAAGCCCGAATTGCCAGCCGAGTTTCTTAGCGACTCTTAGATTAAGAGAAGTGCCATCCCTGCCGATGTGCTCTGAAGAGACGTGCGGACGCGCGTTGTTCATGCTCGTTTAGCGTCGCCGCTGGGGGAAGGAGTGTGCGAATATCACGCCGCCATCTTCAATCATTAACGTAAGTTACAACTCCGCAGTTTTAGGGCTTTCCAGTCTGCTGGTGATAATGCTCGCCATCTCGACCGGACTTCTCCATCGCATACTTGCCATGCAAGCCGCCGTCGTCGACTCCGCGCTCGACGCGGAGGCCCGACTCCGTATGTTGGCCGAGGCGATCCCGCAGATCGTTTGGACAGCGACGCCCCAGGGGGACGTCGACTACTGCAACCGGCGCTGGTACGAACTCACTGGCTTTACCGCAGAGCAAACCCTCGGAGCCGGCTGGTCCAATGGACTCCATCCCGACGATCGGCCCGTCGCACGGCGCAACTGGGAAAAGGCTCTTCTCACCGGCCAGCCTTTCGAGATGGAATATCGCCTGCGAAATGTTGCGGGACCCTTCGTTTGGCACTTGGTCCGTGCCACTCCTATGTGTGATTCCAGCGGCGCCATCGTTAAGTGGTTCGGATCCTGTACGAACATCGACGACCAGATGCTCCACCAGGAGGTTTTGGAGGAACAGCTCAAGCAGCATACCGCAGCGCTTGTGGATGCCAATGCCCGTTTGCAATCGGAAATGCGTGAGCGCGCCCAGGCGCAGCAGGAACTGAATCAGCAAAGCGAGCGCATGGTGCTGGACCTGACCAAGCGCTCTAATCGGGCTACTAATCTGGCGAAGATGGCCGAATTGCTGCAGAGTTGTGCCGCTGTAGGGGACGCTTGCTCAGTGGTCGCAGTCATGGCTCCTAAAGTATTTCCCGAATTGCGCGGCGCTCTGCTCCTGTTCAGTTCCTCGCGAGAAACGCTCGAGGTGTGCGCCAGTTGGTCGGATTGTGACTTGGGAGCAAATGCGTTCCGTCCACAGGATTGCTGGGCCTTGCGTACCGGGCACATTCACATTGTCTCCACCGGCGACCGCTCGGTCGACTGCCGTCACGCAGCCGGTCTGCAGTCCTCATACTTTTGCCTGCCGTTGCAGGCCCACGGCGAAGCCATCGGAATTTTGCACTTCCAACTGATCGGACCTGGCGATCCCAGCGAACCGGTCTTATTAGTTGCCGCCACATTCGCCGAGCAGGTGGTACTGTCCGTGGCCAACATTCGGCTGCGCGAAGCTCTGCGAAGTCAGTCGGTCCGCGATCCTTTAACCGGACTCTACAACCGCCGTTACCTGGAAGAGATCATGGAGCGGGAAACCCGGCGGGCCGTGCGCTCCGAGCAGGGCTTGGGCCTCCTCATGCTCGATATCGACGATTTCAAGAAATTCAACGACACCTTCGGCCATGACGCGGGCGACACGGTCTTGCGCGAGAGCGCTTCCTTCCTGCTGAAAAGTGTTCGCGTGGAAGATGTGGTTTGCCGCTTTGGCGGCGAAGAGTTTGTCGTCGTCTTGCCCATGGCTAGCCTCGAGGTAACCCAGGCTCGCGCCGAACGAATTCGTTCCCGGCTACGAGAGCTGTTGGTGACGCATCACGGGCAGTCGCTCGGAGCAATTACTGTTTCGATCGGCGTGGCAGAACTTCCTCAGCACGGCACCACCTCGAAGGAACTGCTGGAATCAGCCGATGCCGCGCTCTACCGCGCGAAGAGGGAAGGCCGAAACCGCGTGATGGTCGCAGCCATTCGTGTTCCCTCCGAAATGAAACTCACATAGCGCGATTCAACGTAGCGCCGGCGTCCCCGCCGGAGGCAGCCCCGTGCCTGTCTCTGCGTCCTCCGCGGCCTTTCTCAGCGAACTCTGCGATTAAAGGCTTTTTCGCGGGCGCAACACAGAAACTCTAACCGCCAAGAACGCAAAGAAAAGCCGCAGAGATCGCAAAGCAAAACGCCCAGCCATAAGGCTGGGCGATGCAGTTCTTAAATACTCGAAAACCGAAAAATCTCAGCTCCGTTGCCCGCGCCCCTTGCTCTCATCGCTCGCGATGACGCCATCTTTAATGTGAATAACCCGGTGCGCGTATTCCGCAATATCGCCTTCATGAGTGACCAGAATGATCGTGTTCCCCTCCGCATGCAACCGGTCAAACAGCGCCATGATTTCCACGCCGGTTTGCGAATCCAGATTGCCCGTAGGTTCGTCCGCCAGAATAATCGACGGTTTGTTCACCAACGCCCGAGCAATGGCGACGCGCTGCCGCTGCCCACCCGAGAGTTCGTTCGGCTTATGGCTCATGCGAGCTTCCATGCCCACCGCCGCCAGCGAGGCCTTAGCGCGCTCCATGCGCTCTTCGGTAGGAATGCCGGCATAAATCAAGGGCAGTTCCACATTGTGCAGCGCCGTGGCCCGGGCCAGCAGGTTGAACGTCTGAAATACAAAGCCGATTTCCTTATTGCGGATGCGTGCCAGTTCGTCGTCGTCCAGTTCGCTGACCAGTTGGCTATTTAGCCAATACTTTCCCTGCGAAGGCGTATCCAGGCATCCAATCAGATTCATCAGCGTCGACTTGCCCGAACCCGACGGTCCCATGATGGCGACATACTCGTTGCGCTGAATCCGCAGATTCACCCCGCGCAAGGCGTGCACCTGCTGCTCCGATCCCATATCGTAAGTCTTCCAAAGATCTTCAGCCGCAATCATGCAAGATTCCGGCGGCGCTAGGTTCGCGATGTTGGGCATACTGATGACTTCTGCGGTTGCCATGTTTTTCTCCTGGTCCGATGCCACTGACCTCTCCCGATCGTTGGATTCAGTACGTCTGCCTGCCGGCTCCGTTTTCCGAGACTCCGTTGTTCTAAACTAAGTTCCTTAACTAAGTTCTAAACTAAATTACCGGGTCGAGACCTTTTCGGCTTTCCCTTTTGGACGTACCACCCCGGCTAAGGTCATGACTCTTCGTCTTCTTTCTTGGGAACCGTGTTGTCGATCTTCACGCTGCTGCCCGGCCGCAATGTCCGCAAGACCTTGTAACTCCCCGTAATCACCTCGTCCCCGTCTTTCAGCCCGTCCAGCACTTCAATATCGGTCGTGCCGGTAATTCCCGTCGAAACTGGAACGAAGACCGCTCTCTTATTGCGGATGACGAACACCCCCTGCACGTCATCTTCTTTCTTTCCCTTGGATGCGACTTCTTTGGGCACAGGTGCCGCCGCGTGCACCGAACCTGGCGGATTATTCTGCTGCTCGATCTGCGCCTTGCTCCGCAAGGTCAGGGCCTGGATCGGCAGAGCGAGCGCATTGCTCCGTGTTGCCGTCGTAATCTTGGCCGTGGTGGAAAGTCCCGGCCGCAAATCCATTGGCGCATCTTGCAGGTTCACCACAACCTTGAAGTCTTTGGCCTCTTCGCTGGCGGTCGTCTGCTGCGACGTGGAAACTCCGCTGGACCGGACGATCGCGTTATCCCCGATTTCAGAAACCGTGCCATGAAAAATCTTCTTAGGAATGGCGTCGATCGTCACTTCGGCGGGCTGTCCCAGGTGCACATTCACGATGTCGGTTTCGTCCACCTTCACTTCAGCGGTAATGACCGACATGTCGGCAATCGTCATCAGCGTGCTGCCCGGCGCATTCTGAATACCCATTACCACCGTCTCGCCCTCGCGCACCGGTAGGTTCGTGACCACACCATCGTACGGCGCGTTGTAACTCGTCTTCTGCAGCACATCGGTCACGCGGGTCAAATTTGCGCGGTTCTGGGTGATATGTCTGTCCGCCGAATCTTTCTGCGCCTTGGCTTGCGCCACGCGAGACTGTGCTTGCACCAATCCCGCATCCGCGGTGGCCCATGCATTTCTGCGGCTGTCGAAATCCGACCTGGCGATCAGCCCGTCCTTGAACAGGCTCTGCGCCCGTTCCCAGTCCATCTTGTTGCGTTCGTAGTCGGCCTGGGCTCGCAAGAGATCGGCCTGCGCCGTTTTGAGATTCGCGTCCGCCGCCAGCGCGTCCGTCTGCGCCGCTTGCAACGAGGCTTCATTGGCGTTCACATCCGCCGATGACTGAACGTTCTCCAGTTGCGCCAGCATTTGACCCTTCTTTACGCGGTCGCCCTCCTTCACATAAAGGTGGGTAATTTTGCCAAACGCGTTGGCGCCGACGTTCACGTAATTCTTCGGTTTGATCTCACCCGAAGCGCTCACTACCGTTGCCAGATCCTGCCGTTGCACTTTCCCGGTCTGTACGGTCGTCACGTTCTTGCTGCTCTGATGAACGGTGAAGCCGACAATAATTGCGAGCAGAACTACTATGCCGGCGCCAATTGCAATCTTTTTCCAAGGTTTCATAACTCCTGCCACCATCCGGGCAATTTATTTCCCGCTGAGCGCCAAGTCCTCTTGCCAGCTATATTTGCGCAAAATGGCCTCTGCAGCCTCGGGTAGGGTGACGGGCACACACCTTCTGTTACGATCCTGGCGCCGGGAAAGTTCCCGGCAGGAATGAAAATAGAGGAATGCCCCGAGACCCGTTGCGCGTGGGAAATAGCTACCGCCACCGGAACCGGGATCATTATAGCCCGACCGCCCGATTTGGCGGCTACGGATTTCTGGAAGCGTGCGACCAAGTGCCGCAACGAGATTCGGAAATGCCGTCGTTTCCCTCCAGCGGGAGTCATCCCGTCTCGTCTCTCTCCTTCGCGCCTTCTGCGGCCTTCCTCCGCGATCTCTGCAGTTAAAGGCTTTGAATGCATTGGAGAACCCGTAAATTGGGAGCTAGTTTTACTTAATCAGCCCCTGACGTACTCCGTGAATGGAGTCAACCGTAGCCGTTCTTCAGGGAGGGAAGGATCTCGTCTCTTCTTCGCGCCCTCTGCGGCCTTCCTCCGCGTCCTCTGCGGTTAAAGGCTTTGAATGCATCGGAGAACCCGTAAATTAGGAAGCTAGTTTTACTTAATCAACCCCTGACGTACTCCGTGAATGAAGTCAACCATACCCGTTCTTCAGGGAGGGAAGGATTTCGCGCTCAGCGCGACCGTTCTCTTTTTCACGTATTTGCTCCACCCCCGGGCAACTCGAAACAACACCCCCAGCTTCTAAACACAACGGCTGTAGTTGAATTGGCTCTCCGGGCGCGACTTAACCTTGCTTTCACGCGACGAACAGGCCTAAAATAGGCAGACTAGTTGTCAGCAGGAGTCCCTCTCATGTTCCGGGTAGTGTCACATCAAGCTGTTCTCCGAACTCTGTTCGTCTCTGCGGGTCTGTTGGTTGCTGGCGCGGCCGCGCAACAACCGGACCAGAAGCCTGCCGACAAGCCTACGAACGACGCTGCCACTGCGCAGGTTCAACCCGCTGCTGCTCAGACAGAAGCCGCGCCTGCGAAACCCGCTCCCGACGCCGTAGATCCCCTCAAGCGCCCCACCAACGAGAAACAGAAAAAGAAGAACGAGCGGGCCCTCAAACAGGAATTAAGCCGTCCTTATAAGAAGTGGCTGGAAGAAGACGTCGTCTGGATCATCACCGACGAAGAACGCGCCGCTTTCAAGCAGCTCTCCAACGACGAAGAGCGCGACAATTTTATTGAGGCCTTCTGGCAGCGTCGCGACCCCACTCCCGACACCGAAGAGAACGAATATAAAGAAGAGCACTACCAGCGCATCGCCTACGCCAACGAGCATTTCGCGGCAGGCGTCCCTGGCTGGAAAACCGATCGCGGACGCATGTACATCGTGTTTGGCAAGCCCGATGAAATCGATTCGCATCCCTCGGGGGGAACCTACGAGCGCCCCATGGAAGAAGGCGGTGGCGAAACTTCGACCTTCCCCTTTGAAGACTGGCGTTATCGCTACATCGAAGGCATCGGCCAGGAAGTCATCATTGAGTTCGTCGACACCTGCATGTGCGGCGAATATCACATGACCATGGATCGCTCCGAAAAGGACGCGCTCCTCCAGACTCCCAACGCGGGCCTGACTCTTTATGAGCAGATGGGGATGGCCAATAAATCTCAGCGCTTCACGGGGAACGGACTGGAGCGCTTAGGCGCTGGTCCTGAAAGCTCCACGCTGCAGACCAAGGAGTTTGATCGCCTGGAGCAGTTCGCCAAACTGCAGGCCGCTCCCAAAGTCAAGTTTGCGGATCTCGAGGAGGAAGTTAACTCCAAGGTCATCCTCAATCCCATGCCCTTCGATGTGCGCGCCGATTTCGTGAAGGTCACCAGCGATACGGTGCTGGTCCCCATCGCTCTGCAGATGAAGAATCGCGACATCACATTCGTCAATAAAGACGGCATTCAACGCGGAACGGTGAACATCTTTGGCCGTCTGACCACTCTTACCGGCAAGGTTGTTCAGACTTTCGAAGACACGGTTCAAGTCGACGTCCCCGCTGAACTGCTGCCCCGCACGGCGGAGAACTCCCAGCTGTACACAAAAGCATTGCCGCTGCGCCCAGGCCTATACAAGCTCTATGTCGCCGTAAAAGACGTGAATGGAGATCGCAAGGGCACGTGGAGCCGCAGCATTAAAGTTCCCGAATTCTCCGATGACAAGCTCTCCACTTCGAGTCTGGTAGTCGCCGACGTGATGGAGCCGGTTCCCACCAAGGACATCGGCACCGGCAACTTCGTGATCGGCACCACCAAAGTCCGGCCCCGTGTGGCCGCCGCCAACGGCAAGCCGGCTCTGTTCAAAAGGGATAAAGATCCCAAACTGAATTTCTGGATGCAGGTCTATAATCTCGGGGTGGACGAGAAGACGCACAAGCCTTCTGCCACTTTCGAATACGAGATCACAAACCTTGCGACCAACAAGCAAGTTGTTCAGAAGACCGAAACTACCGATACCATGGGCAACATCGGCGAACAGGTGACGCTGCAGAAATCGATCGTAGCCGCCAACCTGCAGCCCGGAACGTACAAGATCGAAATCAAGGTCAACGACAACATCTCGAAGCAAACCGTGAATCCGTCGGCGTTGTTTGCCGTCGAGTAAACGAGTAAGAAGTAAACGAGTAAGAATTAAGACGAACGAGTTGACTCCCTGCGGTTCCCCCCAGGGGGTGGGGTGGAATGAGACTGCGTAAGCTGAGAGCGCGTCATCTCGGAACTTGGGCAATCCTGGTAGGGCTGTCGCTTCCTGTTTGGGCCGCCGAGCAGCCCGGAGCGATCTCGGGATACGTTCGCAATAACTCCGGCATTCCCCAAATGGGCGCGGTCGTGCAAATCCTCGGCGCCGCCAATCGCAGCCTCACCGTCTTTACCGACGGCGCCGGTTACTACGCAGCGACCGGATTACTGCCTGGTTTCTACACTCTGAAAGTCACCGCGCCTTCGTTTCTCCCCGCGTTGCGCGAAAAAGTCGGCCTCCACCCGGGCGCCAGCCTCAATGTGAACGTCACTTTGAGCACGCTGCTGGGCGTCATGCAACTCGGTCCCATCCGTCCTCTTCCCGATGAAGACGACTGGAAGTGGACTCTGCGCTCGGTCGCGAACCGCCCCATTCTGCGCGTCTTTGACGATCCTGTTTCCAACGGCGTTACCGAACCAGCCGAGAAGCAATCGCACGAGTTGAGCGGCTCTCTCTCCTTCCTTGCGGGCTCAGCCGCCGGCGGCTACGGTACCGGCTCCGACATGAGCACCGGCTTCACTCTGGAGCGTTCGATCTTTGCCGACGGTCATCTCTCCTTCAGCGGCGACGTAGGTTACGGCAGCACCGTCCCGGCAGGCGTGCTGCGCACCACGTATTCCAATCGTCTGCCTGACGGCTCCACGCCTACCCTCGGACTGACCGTACGCCGCTTCTCCCCGTCCGACCCGAACCTGCATAACGCCGCCCTGCAATCGCTGGCTCTTTCCGCGAGCGACGACATCACCGTCGCCGACGTAGTGGAACTAAAATTCGGCAGCGAGCTCCAGACCGTCCAATTCCTGGGCCACGCCAATGCCTTTCGGCCCTTCGGCTCCGCCTATTTACATCTTTCTCCCAACACGGTTCTGGAATACGACTACGCCACGTCTCGTCCGGACCCGCGCGCCGAGAAGGGTTTCGATTCTTCGCCGGCCGATCTCAGCGAATCCAATCCGCGAATTAGCTTGATGGCTTACGCTCCCAAGCTGGAGAGCGCTCATCATCACGAGTTGAGCCTGTCGCGGCGCATCGGCAAAAATAATCTGCAGCTCGCCGCCTACTCCGACCGCGTCGTCGATCCCGCGCTCCTCGGCACCGGCGAAGTCACCGCCGCCGGCGGATACCTCTTGCCCGACGTCTCCTCCGGAACCTTCACCTACACCGGCAAGAAGCTCGACACCAACGGCCTTCGCGTCGTTCTGCAGCACAAGTTCTCCGACGACCTCACCGCTACCCTCGACTACGCTTTCGGCGGCGTGGTTGATCTATCGAAGCCCGATGTAACTCTGAGGGAAGCGCACCAATATCTCGGCACCGAGCGCCGCCAAGCCATCGCCGCCAAGTTCAGCGGAGTCGCTCCCCACACTCACACCCGCTGGATCGCCTCCTACCGCTGGGTCAACGGCTCTGCCCTCACCCCCGTAGACATGTTTAACGCCTCGCCAGGCCAAAGCGAGCCTTTCCTGAACATCTTCATCCGCCAGCCAATCCCCAGCATGGGCGGCCACATGGAAGCCATCATCGATGTGCGCAATCTCCTGGCAGAAGGCTACATCCCCGTCCTCGGGCGCGACGGCCAGACGGTCTATCTGGTCCAAGCCGCCCGCTGTGTCCGCGGCGGCGTCTCCTTCACCTTCTAGGCGTCTCGTTCACCTTCTAAAAGTCGACTAAGCGTCGAACGCTTCGCGTTTCATCCCCAGCGGCAAAGCCTTTTGCATTCAAACTTTTAGCCGGCATCATCAGAAAAATCGATCCCCACCGCCACTCTCAGAAAGCCGTTCGAACAAACCATACCTGTTTCCATATTTTCAATACAGTAAAGTCCGCATTTTTGTATCCATCGGATGCCCGCCATTTTGCAAGTTATTGAAATGCATAACCTTAGACAATGTCGGAATGTGGCTGGAAAAGTGCCACCTCATTTCCACACGATGGTTCAAGCTCGGGGCGAGCGCTCAACCCAAATCAACTTCCCAGTGGAGACGACAATGGAGATGCCTATGCGACGTTGGTTCGGTCTTATTCTTGCAACCATGCTGATTTCGGTCAGCGCCTACGGCCAGACCTTCCGAGGTGCGATTAACGGCACCGTCACTGACCCATCAGGCGCGGTAGTTCCGGGGGCCAGTGTCAAAGCCACCGATACCGCAACTGGCATTGTGCTCGACACGACAACAACGAGCGATGGGCAGTTCTCATTCCAGGATTTACCTTTGGGATCCTACAAGATCTCGGTCTCCGTCGCGGGCTTCAATCCGGCCACGGTCGAAAAAGTGCCAGTCACTGCGGGATCGGTATATACCTTGCCTGTGAAGATGACCGTTGGATCTTCGTCGACTTCGGTAGAAGTCTCGGCGGAAGCGCTTACGCTCGATACGACCACGGTCATGCAGAACAACATCATTCCCACCGAGCAAGTGCAAAGCGCGCCGATGAACGGCCGTGACTTCACGCAGTTTACAGCCATGGAGCCAGGCTATGCTGGATACTCGGGAGCGCAGGCTTTTGGCTCGTTGAACGGCACACGCGCCAATCAGATGAACTGGCAGATTGACGGTGTCGACAATAACGACTTCTGGCATAACCTTGCCGCTGTGAATCAGGGCGGCGTATCGGGCATCGCAGGCACGCTCATGCCACTGGACGCGATTGACGAGTTCGCCGCGCAGACTCAATCCAATGCCGAGTCTGGACGCAATGCGGGCGGAGTTATCAACGTCGTTCTAAAGTCCGGCACCAACCAGATTCACGGTTCCGCATATTATTTCAACCGTAATACTTCGCTTGGGGCCGCTACTCCTTTCTTCAACCCCAGTACCCTGCCGGCCGGCGTATCGCACAAGAAGCCCCCGTTACGCAACGAGAATTACGGGTTCTCTGTCGGCGGGCCGATTGTGAAGGACAAAGCCTTCTGGTTTATCGCGTTCGAGAAACAAAAATATACGATTGCGTTGTCCGGCCTGAACACGGAACCGTCCACGGCGTATCAGAACGACGCCTTGGCATTGCTGGCCGCAACCGGTGTTCCGGAAAGTACGATCTCGCAACACCTGATGGCGAATCTCTGGCCCAGCTTGATCAATAGCCTGCCAGCCCAGCCATCGAACTATTTCGCCACCAACCCTTCCACCGGATATAGCTACAACGGTGTACTCAAGCTCGATTACAACTTCAATGAGAAGAACCACCTTTCCGGACGCTGGTTCGGTGGGCAGGGAAGCCAGACCGCTCCTACCGGCGGCAGCGCGGCGTTGGCGACTGCGAGTTCCAACCTCCCATATTATTTTGAGCATGCGCCGATCCACGTATTTAATTACGCCGTCACCTTGAACTCAGTGCTTACTCCACGCATGACAAACCAATTGCTCGTCGGCGTGAACTACTTCAATCAGGTGTTCCGCGACGCGGTTGCGAGCTATGACACACACGGAAGCGCGCAACTCTTCTTGAGCCCGGACACGCCTTCAACGCCCAAATTCTTTGGCGCGCCAAATCTTAGGATCGGCTCCTTTGAGCAGGTCGGTATCACGCCGCCCGAAGGCCGCAATGACATCACCGGAATGTTAGCCGACGTGGTTTCCTACAACACCGGCAAACACCAATTCCGTTTTGGCGGGGAATATCGCCAAGCGCATCTCAACGAGTTTTACTTCTTTCATTCCTTGGGCAAGTTTAATTTTTCTGGCGCTCAAGGCCCTTGGGCGGGCTATTGCACGGTGAATCCAACCGCTACCGGCTGCACCAATGCCTTGGGCCAGGCGGATCCGAACATTTTCGCTCTGGCAGACTTTCTTGCCGGAAGGGTCGACAATTCCTCAATCAATGTTGGCAACGCGGAACGCAAGGTTGTAGTCAACGCGCTGGATTTTTATGGTTCCGACGCGTGGCAGGTGACTCGGAGACTGAACCTGAATCTTGGTTTGCGGTGGGATTATTTCGGAGCTCTGCACAATGGCAGCAAAGACTTGGGAATTTTTGTTCCAGGCCGAGGTATTGTAATCCAGGGCAATGGAATCGACACCATCTTCCCCAAGAATCTGAAAAATTTCTCTCCTCGTCTCGGCTTCGCCTATCAGCCCACCAGCCGGGAAGATCTGGTTGTACGCGGGGGATTTGGTATCTATTTCGATCAGATCAATCTGAACCCCTTCCTGGACTTCCGTCCGCCTAACAACGCGGACGGTGTACAAGATAATCCCGCCGGACCAAGTCCGGTATCGATCTATACACAAAATACGCTAGGCCAGACGTCCTATACGTGGCAGCCCAGCACGTACATTTTCAACGGAGTACAGAGATGCCCGACGGGAAATTGCCCTGGACTCGGTGTTTTTGACGTTTTCTCCGTCGATCAGAATTTTCACACCGCCTATTTCTATAACTACAACCTGAACGTGCAGAAGAGCTTCGCCAACGGCGCAGCTGTCTGGCAGGTTGGTTATGTGGGTAGCGAGGGGCGAAGACTATCGATCGTGCTCAACCTCAATCAGCCGGTTGCAGGCGGGGCCCTGCCTTTTCAGAGCCAATATCCGAACTTCGGTGCGATCAACCAGCTGAACAGCATTGGCACGTCAAACTACAACGCTCTCCAGAGTACGCTGCGCTTGCGTGCTTGGCACGGATTGAGTTCTGAATTTGGATATACGTGGGCACACAATTTGGATGAGATTACTGCATATCGTGGTGTGATCCCATTCGACAGCACAAATATCAAGAGGGACTACGGCAACAGCGACTTCGACACGCGGCATAGCTTCACCGGGACACTAAGCTGGGATGTGCCCGGTTCCGAGCGCGGACCGAAGGCACTCACACATGGGTGGAACATCAGCAGTGTTCTCAGCTTCCACAAAGGTCA
>Ga0307476_10000519_pt1 | contig 28841 bp, 23 predicted proteins | sample atmos_gasesECM2C_2_FD_203314 | JGI IMG/M metagenome (GOLD analysis project Ga0307476, IMG submission 203314) | Hardwood forest soil microbial communities from Morgan-Monroe State Forest, Indiana, United States - atmos_gasesECM2C_05 | ecosystem: Environmental > Terrestrial > Soil > Temperate...
AGCGGCGGTACACCCGGCCGAGAGCGAGAGCGACGAGAAGCACGAGCTGTATCTCATGTGCGATGACCTCGAGGAGCTCGTGCGCACGCTGCGCGCACGGGGTGTGGAATGCTCCGCGCCTCACGAACAGCGCTGGGGCATTCTCAGGGAGGTCACCTTGCCCGGCGGCGGGAAACTCGGCGTCTACGAGCCGCGCCATGCGCGGCCGCCGGGAGCCCGGGCTGCCCCCCGGAAGGGAGCGACGCGGCGGCGGCGGGCCGCGGGAACGAAGCGCCCCCAGCGCCCGGCGCGACGAGCCCCGGCCAGACGCTGAGCACTCTGAGCCGCGGCAGCGGCGGGATTTTCGCCTCGGTCCCGCCTAACGCGCGGGAGCGACGATCGCCCGCCAGTTGATGATCGCGTTCCACAGCATGCGCTGATCGCCGCGGTTGAGATCGCGGTGCAGCGGGTTGAAGTTGAATGCGATGACGTGGCCCTTTCCCGAAGACAGATCGAGAATCGCCGGATGGCCGATCAGGTTCTCCTCTCCCCACGTCTGGCCACTCACCACGAACGGTGCGCCCTTGTCATCACCCCATTCGAGCACCACGCCACTCGTATCCACCGGTCCATCGAGACAGGTGGTGCAGTACGCCATGCGCAGCCAGCGACGCGGCGTCGAGTACACGGGGAAATTCTGTCGGAACACCCAGGTGCGGACGTCGTAGCCGTAGGCGATCGGGTGCTCAGGGTGCGTGAAGGTGACACGCACGTGCGCACCCGGCGTACGTGCGACGGATGCCTGTGCGGCGGCAGCCGCAGCCGTGCCCCCGCCCTGAAGACTGCGCGGCACGCCACCCGACTCGCGACGCACGCCGCGCACGATGCCGCCCTCGAGCGCGAGCATCGAGCCGCTGCCCAGGGTGATCAGCAGACCGCCCGAGTCGACGAAGCGCTGCAGCTCCGCGAATCCGCTCCCGCCGATGCCGCCGGTGATGTCCTCGGAAGCTGCGGGGGTCCCGAAGCTCGGCGTGGCCTTCGTCTTCGTGAAAGCCATCGGACCCCAGGCCTTGGGGATGCCCTGGATCTGCTCGGCGAGCTCGAGATCGACGTGGCCGTAGAGCAGCACGTCGAATTTGCCAGCCAACTTTCCAGCGCGGATGTCCTCATCGCGCACATACACGTAGGGAATGTGACGCTGATCGAGTGTGTAGCGCGCCCAGCCGATCGTATCGGTATCGGCCCATGGGACCCACAGTCCGAGCCTCGGTGGCGGCGCCTCGTGTTGCGCCACCGCCGGCACCGCTGCAGTACTCGCGAAGTCGAGTGCGAGTGATGCAGCAATGCCGTGCACCGCGTCCGCGAGCCCGGCCTGCGGCGGGAGGATCCAGGAGCCGGGACGAAATTCGCTGCCGTCGAGCGTGAAGGCGCGCTCGGCAACTGCGAGCTTGAAGCGCGCGAGCCGGTAGCGCGCCTCGAGCAGCCCCTCCTGACCCGTATCGTTGAGGACGAAGACGGGGCCTGCGCCCGCGTTTCCCCGGGGATGCGGCGGCTCAGTCACCGCGGCGAGATTCGCGGCACGAATCGCGGGATCGGCGCTGGCTACGACGGTCAGGTGATAGTGAGCGGGCAGCTCCCAGGAGACATCGTCGTATGCCTCGCCGGCGTCCTTGGGAAAATCCTGTGGAGTCAGGAGATCCACCGCGTAGTCGCGGTACGGCTGATCGAGCCGCACCACGTAGCTCCCGGCGACGAAGGTGCCCTCCTTGATCGTGAGCACGCTCTGCGCCCGCTGCACCTCGATGCCCTCAGACAGGAGCCGGGCGACGAGCGCCGCAACGCGCGCGGGATCACCCTGCCCGTCCGGGATCACGAAGCCGAAGGGCGGCTGCGTCAGTCCCCGCTGATAGGAGTGCAGTCCCTTCAAGTAGTAGTTGTGCAGCAATCCTTTCGCCTGCTGCGCCGTGGCATCGAGCGCGGCGAGCATCGCGGTCTCGTTGTAATTGACGTTATCGCGCGCCGACCACGTGAAACTTCCCTGCGGCGGTGCCGGCGACGGCCGATACCACTCGACCGTGGTTTCCTGACTCGGCTGACGCGGGACGAGCGTCTCGGCGGTGCCGTTGCCGAAGGTCTCGTAGCCGCGTCCATCGGCATTGTGATTGAGCGCGATCGAGTCGAGGTACAGGTGGGCGAAATCGTCGCCGAAGTTCCAGGTCCACACGCCCGGCATGCCGAGTGAGGTGAGCACCTGCACCTCGTGGAAGCTGAGCTCGAGCCGCTCGGCATAGCTGAGCGGATCGACGTGCTCGTTGACGGGCCCCGTACCGTTCCAGGTCATGAGCAGCGCGACACTCTCGTGCAGGTCGTGGATGACCTGCGGGTGCCATTCCCAAAGCATGTGGAACACCGCGCGCGTGGTTTCGTGCACCTGCTGATGCGCATCGCGGTTGATGTCGACGAAGGCGTACTTCGACCAGTAGGGAGGCGCCTGGCGCGGCAGGGTCGCCATATCGGTGCGACCCTTGAGATAGCGGTAGAACCATTCGACCTGCTTGTCGCGCCCGTCGGGATTGGAGACCGGATTGATGAGCACCACGAGCTGCTCGCGGATGCGCCGGATCATCGGCTGCTCCGACACGGCGAGGCGGTAAGCGAGCTCGAGTACCGATTCGGTCGAGCCGGTCTCGTCGGAATGAAGCGCGGCATTGAAGTAGTAGATCGGCCGTCCGCTCGCGACGAGCTGGTCGGCCGCAGCCGCATCGGTTTTGCGCGGATCGGACAGCGCCGCGGTGGCCGCTTTCAGCCGCTCGAGATCGCGTATGCCCTGCTCGTCGGCGATGGCGAGCAGCACGATGTCGCGTCCCTCCTCCGAACGGCCGATGGTGAAGAGGCGCACGCGCGGCGAAGAAGCCGCGAGCGCGCGGCAGTAGGCGTAGGTCGTCGCCGAGTTCACCAGCTCGCCCGGCGCGCCGGGGATGCGGTGCAGGAAGGCGCGGGGTGAGACGACCTGCGAGGAGGCCGGGAGGTACGACACCCACGGCGACAGAAAGCGCGTCTCGGTGGTCGCGTGCGCGATCTCCTCCACCGAGCCGGGCTCCGGCGTATCGGGCGCCGGCGACTGCGCTGCAAGAGCGCGCGGCAGCAGCGCAGCGAGAATCAAAAGCAACGTCTTGTAATCAGGCATGAATCCCTCTCCCCCGCTGGCAAGCATAGCCGCTCGATGCGATCATCGGGCGATGAAGCTCGACCTCGATTTCGTGCGCCGGCAATTCCCGGCGTTTGCGGAGCCCTCGCTCACCGGGCAGGCATTCTTCGAGAACGCCGGCGGCTCCTACCCCTGTGCGCCGGTCGTCAACCGACTCAACGAATATTACCGGCGACTCAAGGTCCAGCCCTACTACGCCTTCCCCGCCTCCACCGAAGCGGGCGAATGGATGGACGCCGCCCGTGCACGGCTCGCCGAGTACCTCGGCGTCACCGCCCCGGAAGTGCACTTCGGTCCCTCGACCTCACAGAACACCTACGTCCTCTCGCAGGCTTTTCGCCGGCTGCTGCGTCCGGGCGATGAGATTATCGTCACCAACCAGGATCATGAAGCCAACAGCGGCTGCTGGCGGCGCCTCGCCGACGCGAGTGGCATCGTCATCCGCGAGTGGCGGGTGGATCCATCGACAGGGATGCTCGACGACGCCGCACTCGGGCCGCTGCTCACGACGCGCACCCGGTTGCTGACCTTTCCGCACGCCTCTAACGTCGTCGCGCATATCAATCCGGTGGCCCGCATCGCCGCGCGTGCGCGTGCCGCGGGGGTCATCACGGTGGTCGACGGCGTGGCCTGGGCGCCGCACGGACTGCCGGACGTCGCCGCGCTCGGTGTCGACGTCTACCTCTTCTCGCTCTACAAGACGTACGGACCGCATCAGGGACTGATGGTCGTGCGTAACGGCCTCCTCGAGCGGCTCGCGAACGAGGGACATTTCTTCAACGAGAGTGAAGGTCACAAGCGCCTGGTGCCCGCCGGTCCCGATCACGCGCAGATCGCCGCCGCGCGCGGCATCGCCGAATACTTCGATGCCCTGGACGCGCACCACGACGGCGGCAACGCAGCCGCAGGCCCGACCGCACGGGCCGAGCGCGTGCGCACACTGCTACGGGCTGCAGAGGTGCCGCTGCTCGCAACGTTGCTCGAAGGCCTCGGTACGCTGCCCGACGTGCGCATCCTCGGGCCGACCTCCGCGCCGCAGCGTGCGGCGACCGTGTCTTTCGTGACGTCAACCGAACCCGCCGAAGTCGTACAGGCGCTCGCGCGGCGTCGCTTCATGGCAGGCAACGGCAATTTCTACGCCGTGCGGGTGCTCGAAGGCATGAACGTCAACCCGGCGCGCGGCGCGGTGCGACTCTCATTGCTGCACTACAACTCCGCCGCTGAAGTGACGGGCGTGCTCGAGGCGCTCAGCGAGATCCTCGAGCGCCGCGGCGGGAAAGCCGCTTAGTTGCCGTCGTTGGCCGCCGGGGCTCGCGTGCGCAGCACCCGCAGTCGGCTTTCGATATCTTCCTTGTTGAGATAGACGCCGGCGAGCCGACGGTAGCCGCGGTAGGCATCGCGTGCGTGCAACACGCGCCAGTTATCGAACAGCAGCACCGAGCCGGGCAGGAGCCGCCGCCGGTAGTGCAACGCGGGATCGGCGCACAACCGCGCGAAGACGCCGAGCGCGGCATAAAACGCCTTGAGCTTGGGTGCCGGCAACAGGAACGGCGCGCGGTCGTGATTGTTGTAGCTCACCTGCACGAGCTCGCCCGCATCGCTCAGCCGGAAGAGCGGACGTCGCGCGATCAGGTGGATGCCACGGTCCTCGTCCCGGTACTGACCAGGAATCGCGATCTCGGTCAGCAGCCGGTAATCGTGCGGATGCTCGGCGCGCATGATCTCCGCCACACGAAAGCCATCGATGAGCACGTTCTCGCCACCTTGGCACTCGGCGGCGAGGCAGTGGAACATCTGGTAGCCCGGGGCATCGAGGCTGTAGGTGCCATCGGTGTGCGGTCCGATCGCGGCAGACGTGTAAGCGGTGTCCTTGTGCTCGAGGTTGGCGGTGAAGTCCCAGTAGCCGCCGAAGATCGTCTCGCGCACGTACGCGATCCGGTTGGCCACGCCGCGCGTCGCCTCCGGGGTTGCCGGCACGCCCTCGACGAAGCAGAAGCCGTAGCGCTCGAGGCGCTCGAGAAACTCGCGCAGGGTCGAGTCCGCGCCCAGCATCGCCTCGTACGGCACCTGCGGCAGCTCGCGGCGAATGATCGCGGCATCCCAGGTACGACGCACGACCGGCAGCACTTCCGGACGCGGCCCCAGCTGCGCGAGGAATTCAGCCGGGAAGTGGCTGACGTGCTGCTCCTGCGCCCACTCGACGCGCAGCTCCCGGCCGTGTGGCTCGACGCCCACCGCACGCGCGCTGATGTCTGCGGGAATGTTGAAGGTGTCGATCACGCGCTGGCGGGTCTGCGGGTGATGGGTGCTCGGGCAGTGATCGCGCAGCCACAAGAGTGGCAGCCGCAGCGTCTGCCGGCCGTCGCTGAATGTGAGCTCGACGTCCCCGCCCTCGAGGCGCGCATCGCGCAGCGTCGCAGTCATGTGCCAGGTCTCCGGAATGCGCCAGGAATCTCCATCAGACCATCGCCAGCATAGCGCAGATGCGGTCGATATGGAACAGATGTTCTGTAATAATGAGTGACGCCCGTAGCGATTCGATCGGGAGGCGGTCAGCCGTTTCAAGGCCGTCCGGGGGCATGAGCACCAGAGGAGGTCGCGATGCCGAAGATCGTCGATCATCACCGCCGCCGCGAGGACCTCGCCCTCCTCACCCTCAAGGTCATCAGCGCCGCCGGCATCGAGAACGCCACGCTGCGCGAGATCGCGCGCCGCGGTGGCCTGAGCCTCGGCCGGCTGACGCACTACTTCGGCAGCAAGGACGACCTGCTCGCATTCGCCTTCCGCTGGCTGACCGAGGAATCGTTCACCGAGCTCGACCGCCTCGCGACCGTCCACCCGCCCGGGCGGCCGCGGCTCGAGGCTGCCGTCGATGCGATGTCGCGCTTCGGTGAGCCCGCAGGGATTGGCCTGTGGCTCAGCGTTTGGGAGCGCGCGACGCGTAACCCGGCCTTCGCCAACGAGCACCGTGCCTTCTACGCACGCTGGCGCAGTTATGTCAGAACCTGTCTGAGCGATACGCTCGCACTCGAGCGCACTCGCGTCGCAGGCCTCGACGAAGCGACCGACCTGATCGTCGCTGCGGTGGATGGACTATGGATCGAAGGGGCGTTCGAGCCTGAGCGTTTTGCCGGTGCGCGCCGACGAGCGCTGCTGCGCCTCGAGCTCGATGCGCTCATCGCCTCGCTTGGCGCAACGGCTGCCGTCGCGCATCCGCCGATACGGTCGCGCCGGCCCCGCCGTCGTGCCTGAGTCAGGCACATCCTGAGAGGATTTTATGGAACGTGCGTACGGTAATCCGCCAGGACGGCATGCGAGCGGCCCACGTATGCCGATTGCCTGCTGTGCGGGCGTCGCGTAGCCTCTGAGGCCCGCATGCCGCGCAATCCCCGCTACGACATCCTCTTCGAGCCGGTGAAGATCGGCCCGATCACCGCACGCAACCGCTTCTATGCCGTACCGCATGCCGCCGGCATGACCAATGCGATGCCGCACATGCGCGCCGCCTTCCGCGGCACCAAGGCCGAGGGTGGCTGGGGAGTGGTGTGCACCGGCTACGTCTCCATCCATCCGAGCTCGGATGACTCACCGCTTCCCTTTGCGACGCTGTGGAACGATGACGACATCCGCTCGCACGCGCTGATGACCGAGGCCGTGCACGCGCACGGGGCGCTCGCCGGCATCGAGCTGTGGCATGGGGGCGGATCGGTGGTGAATCGTACGGTGCGGACACCGCCGCTCTCGCCTTCCGGTACCTCGTGGATGGCGACGCATGTCAGCTTCATGGGCAATCAGCGCCCCAAGGCGATGGACGCGGACGACATCCGCGCGCTCCTCGGCTGGCAGGCGCAGGCCGCGCGGCGCGCGCGCAGCGCCGGATTCGACATCGTCTACGTCTACGCCGGCATGGGATATCTTCCGTACGAGTTCCTGCTCCCCGAATGGAATCAGCGTACCGACGCCTACGGCGGCCCGGTGCGCAACCGCGTACGCCTGGTGCGCGAGCTCCTCGAAGTGACGCGCGAGGCTGTCGCCGGCGAGTGCGCGGTCGCGCTGCGCATCAGCCTCGAGGAGCTGCGAGGACGCAAGAGCGAAGTGGCGGCGTCCGAGGCGCACGAGGTGGTTACGCTGCTCGCCGACGTCCCGGATCTCTGGGACGTCAAGATGGACTCATCGCCTACCGACTGCGCGCCCTCGCGTTTCTCGCCGGAGGGCAGTCATGAGCCGGTGATCGACTTCGTGAAGAAGCTGACGCGGAAACCGGTGGTCGGCGTCGGCCGCTTCACTTCCCCCGATGCCATGGCCGGTCAGATCCGTCGCGGCGTGCTCGACCTGATCGGCGCCGCGCGTCCCTCGATCGCCGATCCGTTCCTGCCGCGCAAGATCGACGAGGGGCGCGAGCACGAAATCCGCGAGTGCATCGGCTGCAACATCTGCATCTCGAGCTGGCACGACTCGGTGCCGGTGCGCTGCACACAGAACCCGACGATCGGCGAAGAGTGGCGCCGCGGCTGGCACCCCGAGCGGATCGCTTCCGCAGGAAGCTCTGCCTCGGTGCTGGTCGTGGGCTCAGGGCCCGCGGGGCTCGAGTGTGCGCTCGCGCTCGGCCGTCGCGGCTATGAGGTGAACGTCGCAGAGGCACAGGATGACATCGGCGGCCGGCTGCGCTTCGAGACGCGCCTGCCCGGGCTCGCCGCCTGGGCGAGGGTGCTCGACTGGCGTCGTGGCCAGCTCGATCGGCTCAGCAACGTCACCATATACCGCGGCAACCGGCTGAGCGCCGATGACGTTCTCGAGCTCGGCAACACTCACGTGGTCATCGCCACCGGTTCGCGCTGGGCTCGGCTCCTTTATTCGCCACTCGAGATCCCGGTCGGCGCGCTCGAAGGCCCGGGCGTCTTCACGCCCGATGACGTTGCCTCCGGCAAGAAACTCGAAGACCCGGTAGTGGTGTTCGACTTCGACAACTACTACATGGGCAGTGTCCTCGCCGAGCATCTCGCGAAGGGTGGCCACCGCGTGAGCTACGTGACACCTGCGGGTCACGCCTCGGCGTGGGGCATCATGAGCAACGAGCAGCCGCAGGTTCATCGCGCGCTGTTCGCCGCAGGCATCAGCCTGCACACGCTCACACGCGTTGCCGCATTCGAGCCGGGGGAGCTCACGCTCGCGAATCTCTTTACCGATGCGAAGACGCGCCTCGAATGCCGCTCACTGGTGATCGTCGGCGCCCGCTTTGCCAACGATGGCCTGTACACGACGCTCGCGTCCCGCTCCTCCGATCTGACCGCTGCCGGGATCAGGTCGGTGACCCGCATCGGGGACGCGCTGGCCCCCGGCGCGCTGGTCCACGCGGTGTACAGCGGGCATCGCTACGCCCGCGAGCTCGATGCCGACCCGGCATCGCTCCTCTACCGGCGCGATGTGCCCCTTTCGCTCACGTGAGCGAGCGCGGGCGGCCTGATTCCCGCGTCGGGCTGCAGGCTCCCGCTACCCAATCGTCCGTTACCCAAAGTTCCGCTGCCCTCGTCCGCTCGCGGCCCGCCGCGCGCGGCATCCGCGTGCGCTGGAGGATGTTTCTCTTTCTCTTCGGCTTCGGCTTCATCCTCTACGTACAGCAAAGAAGCATCACGGTCGCCGGCGAGCGGATGATGCCCGACCTCGGCTTGAGCCAGATGCAGCTCGGGTGGCTGGAGGAGGCGCTCCTGCTCGGGTACACGGTGATGCAGTTTCCGGGCGGCGTGATCGGCCAGCGGCTAGGCGCGCGTCTCATGCTGGTGGTGATTGGTATCATCGCGGTCGCCGCCTGCCTCGTGGTCCCGTTCGCGCCGCTGCTGTTCTCCGGTGGCACGCTGTTTGCCGTGCTGCTCGCTGCACAACTGATCCTCGGCGGCTCACAGGCACCGCAATTTCCGGTGGGAACGGGTGTCTTCGAAGCCTGGTTCACCCCCAGACACTGGCCGCTCATACAGGGACTACAGAGCATGGGCCTGCAACTCGGAGCCACGCTCACCCCACCGCTCATCGCCTGGCTGATGGTCACCTTCGACTGGCGACGCGCACTCCTCTGGACGACGTTGCCGGCACTCGCGCTGATCGGCTGGTGGGCCTGGTACGCGCGGAATGATCCCCGCGACCATCCGGGCGTGAGCGCCGCCGAGCTCGCCGAGCTCGGGCCGCGCCCGGAACAGCCCGTCGACTCGAAGATCTCCTGGCCGCGCATCTTGCAGCTGCTGAAGAGCCGCGAGGTGTTGGCGCTGACCTTTTCCTACGTCTTCATGAACTATGTTTTCTATCTCATTGCGAACTGGTGCTTCCTGTACCTGGTGCAGGAGCGCCACTTCACCGTGCTCGAGAGCGGCTGGCTCGCGAGCGCCCCGCCGCTCGCCGCCGCCATCGGCTCGGGTGTCGGCGGCGTACTCGCCAGTTACTTCGGCACCCGCTACGGCGTGCGCACCGGGTTGCGAATTCTCCCGCTCGTGTCGCTGCCGACCGCAGGGCTCCTGCAACTGCTCGCGGTCGATGCCGCAAACGCCTACATCGCAGTCGCGGCACTCGCGCTGTGCTTCGCGGCCGTCGAGCTCAATGAGGGCCCCTTCTGGGCCGCGATCATGCACGTCGGCCGCACCGATGCGATGGCGGCAGGCGGATTGATGAACACGGGCGGGAATTTGGGCGGCCTCATCGCCACGCCCATCGTGGCCTACTTCTCGGGACGTCACGCCTGGACGACGGCCTTTCTCATCGGCGCCGCTTTTGCCATCGCGAGCGGCGCGTTGTGGCTGCTGGTGGATCCGACGCGACAGGCCGTGCCCGAGGGAACCGCGGCACAGCCGGCCTCTGGATGAGATGCCTACGGTGCGAGGGCGGTGGCGCTCACGGCGTGCCCGCCAAGCTCGCCGCGTACCGTCGCACGTGATGCAGCCACACCCTCGGGCCATTCGAGGTCGAGTGTTCCGCGCAGCGCTTCCGGTCCGACGAGCTTCACGTGCGCACGCACCGTGCCGCTGCGGCCCGGCCAATCGATCTCACCGGAGACCGGGAGGTCCTCGGTCCATTGCACTTCGCGCAAGGTGACACGGTAACCCTGCGCAGCGGTCACCGTCGTGAAGCTGCCGCCGCGCAAACCCACTCCGCGCCCCGCACCGTTCTCCATCGCGCGGCTGATCACGTCCGCACAGGTGAGGAGCGCGGCGCTCGCGGCGCGCAGCTCGTCGGCGTGTGCCTCGTTGCCGCTCAGCGCCTGCGCAGGCGCAAGCTCGCTCACGCGGCGGGCGAAGCGCGGCACGAGCGGTATGGGGGGCACCGCCGCCGCGCAGCGCTCGTCACCGGCGGTGAGATCACTGAGAAAGTGGCGTACGAGAATCGTGGCGCAATCGCTGCGCGCCCCCGGCTTGGCGTTGACATGGAAGCTGTTGGCGATCACGACGTGATGCGCGCGCTTGAAGTGCGCCGCGACCTGCGCGCCGTCCGCCACGGGAGTCATGTTGTCGAGCTCGCCGGACACCACCAGGACCGGAATGTCGGGATAGGGCCCCGTGGGCGCAATCAGCGGCGGCGCGGGTGATCCCTGGAACGGCGCCGGCCACTCGACGCATTGATCGATGAAGGCGTAATCGAGCGGCATGCCTCGATATTCATCGATCGTGAAGGGAGCGTAGGTGTCCGGCGCCTCCTTCTTCCTCTGCGCGATGGCGTGATCGCGGGCCGCGAGACGCGCGGGCACGGGCAGCGACATGTCAAAGATCTGCGGCGGGTCCTCGCAGGAGACCAGCGCGGCGAGCCCCTCGCTGAAATCGACCGTTGAATGGGTTGCATCGCGTGACTCCACGCCGACGAGCGTCTCGGCCATCAGCCGCAGCAGCGGCAGCCGGTCACCGCCCGCGAATGCGCGCGCCGCGGCGTCCAGCTCGCGGACCGTGGCGTAAGCCGGCGAGCCGCCGAACATGACGATCGCGAGGCGGCTCGCGTCAGCGGTGAGATGCATGAGGGCATTCTGGCCGTAATTCACCTCGGCGGGGAATGGCCGCTCCCGCAGGAGGCGCAGCGCGGGCGCGATGTGATCCATCGAGCTGCCGCCCAGGCGACGGCACTCCGGATCGCGCTCGCAAGCAAGGTTGAACTTCTCGCGCATCGCCGGCGCGTAGTGCGGGTACCAGGGAAAGTCCGGGCCGCTGAGCGCATCGGCGCCATCCAGCACCAGCGAGCGCAGCTTGTCCGCGTGGCGAAGTGCAAACACCTGCGCGAAGTAGCTGCCGTAGGAATCGCCGTAGAGATCGATGCGGCGGATGGCGAGTGCCTCGAGCAGCGCCGCGAGATCGTCGCTGGCCAGCGCCGTGCCGAAAAGCGGCACGCGGCGTCCGAGCGAGCGGCCGCACTCACCGATATCGTGCCCGGTGAGCGTCGTCGCATTCTGCACACGCGGGCAGTCGAGCGCACCGGAGTGCCCGGTGCCGCGGTTGTCCATGATGAGCACGTCGTGATCGGTGCGCAGCGGCGCATAGAGCGCAAGATACTCATCGCGCGAGCCGGTTGCGCCGTACCCGGGTCCGCCCTCGGTTGCGACCAGCGTGCCGCGCGCCGGGCCTGAGCGGGTGTGCGGGTAATACTCGAAGTAGACCGCGACCGTTCCCGCGACCATACCCGACGGGTCGAGCGCGCGCGGCAGCCGGCCGCACCAGGCACCGTGGTCGCAAGGCTTGAGAGTGAGTCGTCCGACGGGGAGCGCGCCGCGCCAGTCCGATGGCGGAGTCGCAGGATCACCGGCTGGCGTCTGTAGTGGCAACACCGCCGCAAGAGCGGCGCTCGCGAGTGCTGCCGCATGAGTCAGCCAGGAGCTCCGGGGGCCGCACCGCATGTTGGTGCGAAGGTTAGTCGGATTGCGTGCTGGTCGCGAGAGCAGACGGGCAGCGAGGGCGAAATGTGGGCCCCCCCTGCCCGGCCGGCGCAGGACAGCCGCGACAGCGGTGATGCGCCGCGCTACCCTTGCGGCCCTGAATGCAAAAGACCGCCGCACGCGGCCGGGCACGGAGACATTCCCACATGCCGAAACGAATCGCCTCACACCGCGCACTCGCCGCGCTTCTCATGGCACTGGCCGTGGTGTCAGCGCCCGCCGCGCAAGCAGCGGCGGCGGCCACGCCGAAGACCCGCAACGTCGTCCTCATCGTGAGCGACGGCCTGCGCTGGCAGGAGATGTTCACCGGCGCCGACCCGACCCTGATGAACGAGAAGAACGGCGGCATCTGGGACAAGGAGTCCGATCTCAAGCGCCAGTTCTGGCGCGATGACGTCAACGAGCGCCGCAAGGCCCTGTTTCCGTTCATCTGGTCCACGATTGCCACGCACGGTCAGCTATACGGCAATCAGACCAAGGGCAGCATCGCTCGGGTCACCAACGGACTGGCCTTCTCCTACCCGGGCTACAACGAAATGACCACCGGGCACCCCGACCCGCGCATCAACTCCAACGAGTTCGGCCCTAATCCCAACATCTCGGTGTTCGAGTGGTTGAACGGTCTGCCGGAATATCACGGCAAGGTCGGCGTCTATGCGACCTGGGCAACCTTCAAGGACATCTTCAACGTCGCGCGCAGCCATCTGCCGATGCAGGTTGGCTGGGACCCGCCCTATCACGGCCAGGTCACGCCGCGCGAGGCGCTGCTCAATGAGCTTTACCTCACTACGACCCGAATGGACTACGAGGACGTCTACGATTCGTTCCTGCAGATCCCGCTGATCGAGTCATTCCCGGCGCATCAGCCGCGCGTGCTGTTCGTCGGCTACGGCGAGACCGACAACTGGGGACACCAGGGCCGCTATGACCTCCTGCTGCATGCCGCTCACAGCTTCGACCATTACGTCGAGGAGCTGTGGAACACGCTACAGAAGCTGCCTGCCTATCGTGACCAGACCACTTTCATCCTCACCTGCGATCACGGCCGCGGCAGCGGCCCGGTCGAGTGGAAGGAGCACGGCGTCGAGGAGAAGGGCTCCGAGAACGTCTGGATCGCGGTAATAGGCCCGGATACGGCGCCGCTCGGCGAGCGCACACGCGTGCCGGAGGTGCACCAGGCGCAGATCGCGGCTACCGTAGCGGCACTCCTCGGCAAGGACTACCGCGCTGCCGTGCCCACCGCCGCCGCCCCGATCGCTGACCTTCTACCTCGCAAGTGAGCCAATCATGTCAATGCCGACCCGTCGTGATCTCTTACAGCTCGGCGCCATGGTTGCGGCGGGCAGTGCCCTTTCGCCCGTGCTGCATGCAAGTGCCAAGCCCGGAACTCTCCTCATCCTCGGCGGCACGGGCTTCATCGGACCGCACCTCACCCAGGAGGCCCAGCGCCTCGGCTGGAAAGTCACGCATTTCAATCGCGGCAAGCACGCCGCAGGCGGCGTAGCGGGAGTCGAGACACTGCTCGGCGATCGCAACGGTCAGCTCGATGCGGTGCGCGGTCGCAAGTGGGATGTCATGATCGACGACACCGGCTATGTGCCGAAGTTCGTGCGGATGTCTGCCGAGCTCCTCGCGCCGAACGTCAGATATTGCCTGTACATCTCCAGCATCTCGGTGTACGCGAGCTTCGCTGCTGCGAACGACGAGAGCTCCCCGACCGGGAAGCTGTCGGATCCGGATACCGAGAAGGTCACCGAAACGACTTACGGTCCAATGAAGGCCCTGTGCGAGCAATACTCGCTCGAAGCCTTCAAGGGCCGCTGCAGCGTCGTGCGTCCTGGTTATATCGTCGGTCCGCTCGATCCCACCGATCGTTTCACCTACTGGCCGGTGCGCGTTTCGAGAGGCGGTGAGATGCTCGCCCCCGGCACACCGCACGATCCGGTGCAGGTCATCGACGTTCGCGATCTCACCGCTTACATGATGAAGCTGGTGCAGTCGCGAACCACGGGGATCTTCAATGCCGACTCGCCGCCTCGGGCATTCACCATGGGCGAGCTCATTGCTACCAGCCAGCAAGCCGCGCCAGCCGCGGGCACCGCCGTGACCTGGGTGCCCGAGGACTTCCTCGCCGCGCACTGGAAGGCCGACGATCTCGACCTGCCGCCGTGGTCACCGAGCAGCGGCGATTCCGCTGGCGCATCGCTCACCGCCGTGGACCGGGCAACCAAGGCCGGGCTTCGCTGCCGCCCGCTCGCTGATACGGTGCGCGACACGCTCGTCTGGTTCCAGACGCTGCCCGCCGAGCGCCAGGCGAAGCTGCACGCGGGGCTCGACCCGAACAAGGAGTCGCAGACACTGCGCGAATGGCACGAGGCGCACCCGAAGGCCTGAGGCCGCGCCTGCCGGCAGCGACTGCTACCTCGCGCTGAGCCAGCTCTCCGCGAGCCGCACCCACATCGAGCCGCCGAGGGGGATGAGCTCGTCGTTGAAGTCGTAGCTCGCGTTGTGCAGCATGCATGGGCCGCCGCCGTGGCCCGCGATGCGGTGCCGGCCGTCGCCATTGCCGATCACGAAGTAGCAGCCCGGTTTTTCGCGCAGGAAGTAGCTGAAATCCTCCGCCCCCATCGTGGGCTCGAACTCCTTGACGTTGTCCCTCCCGACGAGCTCCATGAGGACCTTGCGCACGAACGCCGTCTCGTCGGGATGATTGACAGTCGGGGGATAGTTGCGGGTGAAGGTGAACTCGCAGGTCGCACCAAACGCCTGACAGACAGACTCGGCAACGAGCTGCATGCGCTGCTCGATCATGTCGAGCAGCTCGAGCGTGAAGGTCCGCGCGGTGCCGCGCAGCTCGCACGAGTTTGGAATCACGTTGATCGCTTCGCCTGCGTGGACCTGGGTCACCGAGATCACGCCGGCCTCAACCGGGCGCTTGTTGCGAGAGATGATCGTCTGGAAGGCCTGCACCAACTGGCAGGCGATCGGGACGGGATCGATGCCGAGGTGCGGCATGGCGGCATGCGCTCCGGTACCGCGGACGGTGATCCTGAACTCGTTGGTCGAGGCGAACACCGGCCCGTCGGCGACGGCGAAATGACCCGCCGCGACTCCCGGCCAGTTGTGAATCCCGAAGATGGCGTCCATGGGGAAGCGCTCGAAGAGCCCGTCCTTGATCATGGCGCGTGCGCCACCGCCTCCCTCCTCCGCCGGCTGAAAGATCAGGTAGACCGTGCCGTCGAAATTGCGGTGACCGGCGAGGTGACGCGCCGCCGCGAGCAACATCGCAATGTGGCCATCGTGCCCGCAGGCATGCATGCGGCCGCGGTTGACACTGGCGTGGGCAAAGGTGTTGAGCTCGGTGACCGGCAGCGCGTCGATGTCGGCGCGCAGGCCGACTGCGCGGCCGGATTTGCCCTGCGTCACGATGCCGACGACCCCGGTACCGCCGAGGCCGCGATGCACCGGGATACCCCAGCTGCCCAGGGCGTCGGCGATCAGCTCGCATGTGCGCTTCTCCTCATAGCCGAGCTCGGGGTGAGCGTGAATGTCGCGCCTCAATTTCGAGATCGTGGAAGCTTCGGCGACGATCGGGTCGATCAGATTCATGTCAGATTCCTCTCACTCGAACATTGAGGCGAACTGCTCGGCACGCACGCGTTCCTCGCGCTCATGTCCGGAGGGCGCACCGAGAAGGCTCCCGCCGATCACGATGACGAAGTTGAGGCACAGCGCGAGGAAACCCGCGCTGACTCCGAAGAGCGGATCATGATGGCTCACCATGAGAACGACGGCGCTGGCCACTCCGACGACGAGGCCTGTGAACACCGCCGTGGTGCTCACACGCCTCCAGTAGAGACCGAGAACCACGCCAGGGAAGAACTGCGCCACCCCAGCGTAGCCCGTGAGCAGTAGCGATACCAGCGTGCTCGAGGTAAAGACTGCGAGCATCAGGCTGACCAAGCCCATCACCGCTACCATCGCGCGAGCGAGTCGCGCCACCTGATCGTCGCTCATCGCCGGGGCGCAAAGCGGCCGGAACAGGTTCTTGGCGAAGAGCGTCGCCGCCGTCAGCAGGAAGATCGAGGCCGGCACCATCGCGGTGAGCGCACCGGCGCCGCCGACGATGCCGAGGAACCACGGCGGGAAGGTTTGCCTCACCACCGTGAGGAGCGCCAGATCGCCGTTCGCCATACCGGGCACGATCAGGACGCTCGCAAAGCCGGCGAAGAAGATGAACGCCAGTGTCAGCGAATAGATCGGCATCACCAGGGCATTGCGCCGCAGGGTGTCGCCGCTTCTCGCGGTGAAGGCGGCCGCGAAGGCGTGCGGCCACATGTAAAAGCCGAGCGAGGTCAGCAGTACCGTCGAGACGTACCACGCGTGCCCGAGATTGGCGGTCGCGCCCGGCATGGTGAGATGAGCCGGGTGCTCGTGCGCAAGCTGCGCAAACATCGGGCCGATGCCGCCGAAATGCACCAGCGGAATGCCGATGCCGATCGCAACCGCCGCGAGCAGCATCAACGCATCCTTCACCACGCTGACCCAGGCGACCGCACGCACCCCGCCCGCGAATACGAAGGCGACCAGCAGCACCACCGCGAACGACATCGCCGGCACTCGTCCGATGCCACCGAAGCTTGCGACCGACACGATGATGCCGAGGCCCGTGATCTGCAGCTGCAAATATGGGATGAAACAGACGATGCCGACGATGCAGACGAAGCCGGCCAGATGACGATTGCCGTAGCGTACGGCGAAGAAGTCTGACTCGGTCTGCATGCCGTACCTGCGCCCCGCTTCCCACAGCTGCGGCAGGAAGAAAAACGAGACGACGTAGGCGAGTGTCAGATAGGTGAGCACGTAGAGTGCCGGGCCACCACGCGAATACGCCCAGCCACTCGCACCGAGGAACGCGAAGGTGGTGTACACCTCGCCAGCCATCAGCAGGAAGACGAGCAGCGTACCGAAGCCGCGACCGCCTACGGTCCACTGCTCGAGATCCATGCGCCGGCGGACGCCGGCAAGAAAGCCGATGGCTGTGCCGAAGGCAACGATGGCGCCGATCGTCGTCAGGCAAATCGCCGCTGGACTCATCGGCCGCGACGCGCGGGGGTATCGCGAGCCGTCTCAACGCGGTAGGCGCACCACATGCACAGCGAGCTCAACACGATCCAGACGATCAGCCAGAGCATGTTGAACGGCAGCCCGAGCAGCATCGGATGAATACGATCCCAGAGCGGAACGGAGAAGCACATCGTCAGGAACGGTAGCAGCGCAAGAGACAGCGCAGCGGCTGAGGGCTTCTTCATCGCTCAGGTCCGATTCACGGCACGGCGTTTCATTTCGAGCAGCACTCACCGTTCTCTGGCGGCTACCGCGCGGGCGCCCCCATGCGCCTCGAGGTCGGCGGCCGCGGGAATCCACCAATCCGCTCCCCGTGCCGTGGTCACATACTCGGGCCAGCGGTACTCGAGTGGCGGCGTGAAATCCCCTGGCAGGAGCGGCGCGATGAAGCGCGTGCCGGCGGTTCGCTCGCTGAACTCCTGGCGCGCGGCCGCTATCGCCTCGGGCCGCATCAGGAGGTCGAGCAACGTGCCGGCAATCGTCTTGGATGCAACTTCAATCGTCGGATCGATGCAGGGGCTTAAGCCCCCGAGCGCATTCGATACCCACGCGGGGTATCCCGCATACCGCTCGGGTGAGGCCAGCATGGGCCGCGCAATGTAGAGCCGCACCGTCGGTGCGTACCAGCTCATCTCGACGTAATCGTCGGAGGTCCAGTGAGTCTGCCAGGCCGGCATTTGCTCTCTCAGCCGTGCTTCCGCCACCTCGGGCTCGATCAGCTGCTCGCACGCCGGCAGGAAGGGTCGTGCCATCGGCTCGAGACCGAGGCTCGTTTGAATCTCTCGCGCCAGGGCGATTGCCGCCTCGCCATAACGCGGCGCCCCGACCTCGGCGAGATTGTCGTAAGTGAGCTGCGCGAGCGCGTGATTCGCAACGCCCGGGCGCGTGCGAGAGACCCAACGCTTGACGAGCCGGCAGTGGGCACTGGCGGCCGCATGCTCGGCGTTGCGATCGAGAACCTCGAGGATGGAGTTTGCCATGCGGATCTCAGGCGCTCGCCAGGCGTAAGTAATCTGCGCGAGCTGCGCCGGCAGGTTGTCGGCGGTGGCCTGGCCTGCGGTGAGGATCGCCTCGTTGAGGGACCAGCCGCCGGTATGCGCGAGCATCGATTCCATCGTCGCCTTGGTGAGTGAGTACATCGTGAAGAGCGCCACGTTGGCGCCGGGCGCACGTGCGGCGGAATGTGCGGCGGCGATCGGACTGTCGCTGGCCGAGGCGCTCCAGGTCTGCGGCTCGTCACAGATGAACGAGTAGATGCGGCTACAGTACGCGCCGCAGTGGGTGTCCCAGCGCGTGGTGTTGCAGAGCGGCAGCATGTAGAAGGGGTGGAAGCTGACGATGGCGTCGATGCCGTCGTAATAGCCCCGCAGTCCGTGCACGAGCTTCGAGCCCTGCACCTTCTCGGCCGGCTCGCCAAAGAAGCGCAGCGTGCCGGTGACCTTCGCCGACTGCATCGCCTGCTGGGTCGCGAGGATGGCAACGAGCGCGCCCATTCCGAGTGCCGAGTGCGGGTCGGTGTGCCCTGGCGCGGACTCCGACAATCCCGCACGTGGTCGGCGCGTCGTGGCCGCTGCCTGGCAGTTGCCGGGGACGGCATCGTACTCGGCATAGGCGGCAACCGTCGGCCCGCGACCGTTCGACCAATGCGCGGCGAAGGCGGTCGGCATCCCGCCGCTACCGCTCTCGACCATAAACCCTGCGCGGCGCAGCCGATCGACGTACCACTCGGCCGAGCGGTACTCGCGCCAGGCGGGCTCAGCGAACTCCCAGATGATGCGATGCCATTGCGACCACTCGGTTCGATGCCGATCGATCCACTCGCGAGCGAGCTCTTTTGCCGCTGTCATCGCCATCCCCCAGCCGATTCCCCAGCCGACGCGGTCACGCGCGTGGGCGTGATCCGGTAGTCTACGCACAAAGCGAGGCGGATCTCGACCGCACGCGGCCGTTCACGCAGCGAGGAGTTCACCGATGAGGTCGTTTGCAGCCCGGTTCGCTGTTCCGTTCGCGGCCCCGTTGACCGCCTCAGTCACGTTGACCGTCGCGACGATGCTTACCGGTGCTCAGCCCGGCAACGCAGCGGATGAGCAGCCCGCGATGACCGCGGGAGACCTCGAGCAACTCTGCACGGGAACCGATCACGTGAGCCGCAACGCCTGCCGCATCTACATTCTCGGCGTGACGCAGGGCATCGCAATCAGTATGCGGGTCGCGGAGGGCAAGCGCGGCAACCAGCGCGCGTGCGTACCCGCGACCGTCTCCGCCGAGGCTCTCGAGGAGACCGTGAAAAAGAAGCTCGCCGGTATCGGCGCGAGCAGCGAGCGCGATCGGGACGCGGCAGGCTTCATCGGCTCGGTCCTCGGGGCCGCGTATCCGTGTGCGAAGACAACTCACCCGGAGTGAGCCATGAGGCGAAGTGCTGGGCGTCGCGACGCCGCATGTCCTGCAGCCCGGCGTGCCGCCACGCGGTTTGCCGCTGTGACTCTTGCCATTCTCGGCCTTGCCGCCTCACAACCGCCCGGCGAGCGGCACGCGAGCGATGCTCCGGTGTACTTTCCGGCCGCGACCGCGACGCAGACCGAGGCCGACGAGTACACGCGTTACGAGCTCCTGGCGCCCGAGAGCGCGAGCTTCAGGATCTACTACGAGGTCTCCGCAACGACGCCCGGCGCAAGGTTCTTCTACAACCCCATCCGCAAAGGCAGCGTCGCGAGCGATGAGAGCGTTTCCGATGCGATGGCCGCTACCGCCCTGCACTTCGAGGTCGTGAGCGGCACCGAGGCGCGCAAGGATCCGCTGATGGCGGATGCCGATCCGCAGACGGAATACATCAAGGTGACGCTGGCGCGGCCGGTGCCGGAGCACGGCGCAGCTCGGCTGCTGATTCTCAAGACCTACACGGATGCGAAGAGCTACTACCGGGAAGGCGAGACGATCGTCTTCAACCGTCCGCTCGGTGTGAAGCGCAACAAAGTGGTCCTACCCCCGGGCTACGAGCTGACCGATCTCACGGTGCCTTCACAGATTCGCACGGAAGAGGATGGACGCATCGCCGTGAGCTTCATGCACGCCGGCACCGGCGAAGCGCCGTTGATATTGCGGGGCATCAAGGGTGCGCAGGTCGGACCTGCGGCCCGGCCCCACGCTGCGACCGAACAGCGCAGCTGGGAGGCGCCTTTCCCCGGTGAGACAGAGCGGGAGCGTCTCGAGGAGCGCGCGCATCAGGACCGCAACATCGTCTACTTTCTGCAGCAGCCCGAGACGCATGCCTTCCGCCTCTACCATGATTACACCGAGACCCGCCCCGGCATAAACGGCTATGCCAACGTGGTGCGGACCGGCAGCGTCGCAAGCCACCCTTCGGCAAGCATCCTCGACACGGGCGAGACGCTGCAGGCAAAGGAGATGAGCGGCGCGGAGCTGATCGCCGCGAAGTTCAACGTTGGCGAGAGCGTGGATCCATCGGCGCGCGTGGTCGTGATCCCGTTTGCAGCGATCAAACCGGGCCAGACGCTTCGATTACGGATCGAAGAAACCTACACCGCTCCGGTCAGCTACCGGCTCGACGGCGATGAGCTGATATTCGATCGCAGTCTCGGGCGGCCACGTAACGCCGTGGTCTTGCCGTCCAGTTGGTATTGCACCTCGAGCTCCGTTCCCGCGACGGTCACGCGGCTCGCCGACGGCCGAGTGCGTCTCGACTATTGGAACGATCGGCCCGACGGGCTGGACGTGCTGCTCAAGGCGCGCCGGCGGATCGGCACGGCGCCCCCGGAGGGGCGCCGGCCGCCACAATGAGTCGAGCGCTCGTCGTCATCGGCGCAGGCCTCGTCATCGTCGGCCTGATCTGGCCGTGGGTGAGGCAATTGCCGCTGTTTCGACTCCCGGGCGACATCGTCATCGACCGCCCGGGATTGCGTTTCTTCGTTCCGCTGACTTCGATGCTACTGATCAGCGCGCTGCTCTCGATCATCGCCTGGGTACTGCGCCGCTAATGGCGCCCGCGCTACGACTCAGTCGTGGCAATGCTCATCACGCTCAACACAGTCGTGCCAGGTATGCTCGTGGTACCAGCGATGGTGCTCGTGATCGTAGTAGCCTTCGCGCGGCTCGGCGACGACGCAGCCTTGCGCCAGAAATGTGAATCCGATGGCCAGAAAGGCCGCGTTCAGAAGCGTCTTGGACAGTGTCATGGTGCTCTCCGATACGACTAGATGCGACGACTATGGTCAGGCTAGCGCACGCCGCGCCGCAGCAGCCGTCCGTACAACGCGGGAACAGATGTGAGCCAACACCGACAAGCCGTCCAACCGCCGGGACGAAGTGTCGCTCATGACCGACTAGCGCTACGACTCAGCTCGCGCCACGCAGCCCGCCGATTCAGCTCCGGCGCTGCCTAAAATTGCAACGCCTTGGGTACGGTGCAGGAGAAGACCACCTTGCTCGTGTGCTCGCCTTCGGGACCGACGCCCGGCTTGTCGTCGAAACGCTCGATGACCGCTGTCTGGCGCAGCCGGCTGCAATAGTCGTTGGCGAGCTCGACACCCTCCTCGTGGCTGCCGTCGTAGCCCCCCGATGGCGAGACTGCAACGAGCGAATGCCGGCCGTTCCCCGCGTCCTGCACGTTGACGTGTGTCGCACACGCTGCGAGCAGCAGCAGTGCGATGAGACTTGCGACTCTCATCGAGCCGCTCCGAGATGTCGATCGAAGAAACGCACGACGACCGGCTTTGCGAATAGCCTGATGAATGTCGCCCGCGAGTCCGCGCTCATGGACCGGGACGGCGGAACAGCGGCCTGGCCGAGATGCGCCACACCCTCGGGATCGACCCACGGCTCGGATTGCGCATTGGCGGCCGGGTTGGGCGCGTCAGCGCTGGCCGCTCGCGCCGCGAGCGTGAGCAGCAGTGGCCCGAGCAGCAGCAGGCCGAGGAGCCATGGGTTCCTTTTGAGGTTGGACAGAAGTGACATATTCATGGACCGGAACCCCTCCTCGGTACGGTTGTATCCGTTACGTTACACCTGGCGCGCCGAAGAGCACCGACCGACGCTGCGGAGCCGCCCCGGACTGCCAAGGCCGCACCCGGCAGTGGCCGACAGGCCCCGGCTGTGGCGTGGCAGGCATCCAGTACGCGACGCCTGCACTGCTCGGCGGGCGAGGCACGCGCTAGAATCAGCGCACAAGAAAGAATAGCGATTCTGGGGGTAGTCCCGTGTGGTTCCGTCGCCTCGCGACGTGCGTAGTCGTACTGATGGCCGCCAGCCTCACCTCGAGCTGCGAGACCTCGAAGATCGTCGGTGCGGACGTCAAGAATGTCGTCAACGGCCAGCCGATGGACAACTCGCGCCTCGGCAAAGCGGTCAGCACGGATGCGCAGCATATGCAGGCGACACTGCAGCAGTTGCAGAAGAAACTGGCGGAGGCTTACGCGCAGCTGCGAGCCAACGCGCAGAAACACTGGGGCCAGAACGATACCAAGGTCGCCGAGCGAACCGTCTACGTCAAATACACGCAGGGCTACAAGAGCCGCGTGGTCACGGACTTCGATCACGGGACGTTGACCGTCGAGACCGTCGAGGAGAAGGCTCCGCAGGACAGTCTGCGCAAAGCGATCGTCGCGGCGCTCCTGACATCGAGCGATCCGTCCGCGGTCGACATGTTCACCGACAAGGACGTGACGCTCGAGCCCGATACCAAGCCGTATCTCTACGGCCTGGTGCATGACAACAACGGCAAGTCGATCCGCACGGCGGACCAGGCCGACAAGTTCGCGCGTTACCTGGTGGCTCATCACCTACAGACTCATCCGGTCGCCTCGGAGCAGGACAAGACCGCCTGGTTCGTGCGCGTCACCATGGTGAGCAACTTCGAGGCCAAGGGCGCGGCACGCTATCAGGCGTCCGTCGACAAGTATGCGACGCAATATCACGTTCGCCCCAGCCTGGTGCTGGCCATCATCCGCACCGAGAGCAACTTCAATCCGTTTGCCGTGAGCAGCGCGCCCGCTTACGGTCTGATGCAGCTCGTGCCGACCAGCGCCGGACGCGAGGCTTACAAGCGCGTACACGGCTCCGATGAGGTGCCGAGCACCGACTACCTGCTCGATCCCGACCATAGCATCGAACTCGGCACCGTCTACCTCGGCATACTGAGCAACGACGAGTTTCATTCGATCGAGAAGCAGGACTCGCGCGAGTACTGCGTGATCGCCGCCTACAACACCGGCCCGCACAACGTCACGAAGACCTTCGCCTCGGATCGCAAGCAGGCGCTCAGCGACATCAACGGCCTGGAATCATCGGCCGTCTATGATCGGCTGCGCACCAAGCTGCCTTATGAAGAGACGCGCCTGTACATCGTCAAGGTGACCGGCTACCGCAATCAGATCCTCGCCGCGGCAGCGAACCCGAACGACGCGAGTCAGACCCCGCGCGCCGTCAGCGCGCCGTAAGAGCAGAGCTCAACAACCTGCTCTTTTGAGTACTGCCGGCAGGCCAGTACGGCCCCAGACCGCTCGCGCGGGTGGCCGATCGAACGCTCATCCTCTACATTCCTGTTCCCAATGCCTCTTTGATCGCAGGAGGAAGCGATGAAAGGCCCCGGGAAGCTCACCCTTTCTCTCGCGTTCGCCCTTTCCTTGCCCGTGTGGCTGCACGTAGGGTCGCTGAACGCTGAGGAGAATGCGGCGGTCGGCGCATCGGGCCCGAACAGCGCCTACACGGGGCGCTGGGATCTGACCGTCAGGATTCCGACTCACGAGCGGCCGTCGTGGATCGAGATCTCCGAGTCCGGCGGTGCGCTGACGGGCTTGATGGTCGGACTCTGGGGCCATGCCACTCCCACCGGGGAGATTCACCTCAATGACGGGCAGATCGAGTTCACGGCGCCCGCGCTCGAAGGCTTCCCCGAGGGCACGGTATTCAGCGGACGACTCGTGAACGGCGCGCTCGCGGGGACTGCCACCGCGCGCAACGGCGCTTCGTGGCGCTGGACGGGCCGCAGAGCGCCGGCGCTTGCGCGTAAAGGCGCACCGAGGTTTGCTGCCCCGATCCGCTTGCTCAACGGCAAAGACCTCTCCGGCTGGACGTTCGCCGACCCGACTCAGGCGAGTGCCTGGAGCGTCGAAGACGGCACGCTCGTCAAGCAGGGCCGTGGCTCCGAGATCCTGACGACTGCCAGGTTTGCGGACTTCAACCTGCATGTCGAGTTCAATTGCGGGACGGCGGCTAACAGCGGTGTCTATCTGCGCGGCCGCTACGAGGTGCAGATCGAGAACAACGCCGCCAAGGAGCCTGTGAACCGCCGTATGGGCGCAATATATGGATTCATCGCTCCCGAGCCTGAGCTGCCGCGCACGCCGAACACCTGGGAAACCTACGACATCACTCTCATCGGGCGAACCATCACGGTCGTGCACGACGGCCACACGGTCATCGACCACAAGGAGCTCCCCGGGATAACCGGCGGGGCCTTCGACAGCGACGAAGGCTCGCCGGGCCCCATATACCTTCAGGGTACCGAGGACGGGCGGGTGGCCTTCCGTAACATCGTCATCACGCCCGCGGAATAGTCAGTCGTGGAGAATCCCATGGTAGAAGACGGAATTTCCCGCCGTGAATTCGTGCGGCGCTCGACGGGAGCAGGCATCGCGCTGGCGGTGTCGCCATTCCTCGCCGATCGCGCCCGAGGGGACGCGACAACACAAGCAGTTGCCGCAAGCGACCGGGTCCGCTTCGGGATGATCGGCATCGGCATGAGGGGCTCTGAGGTCCTGGAAACCTCGGTGCGACTCGCCGGAGCCGAATGTGTGGCTGCATGCGATCTTCATGACGATCGCCAGCTCCTCGCCAACCACATCATCAGTAAGAAGACGGGCAAGACGGTGGCCGCCACGCGCCGCTACCGCGAGCTGCTCGACAACAAGGACGTCGATTGCGTCGTGGTCGCCGTGCCCGACCACTGGCACAAGCAGATCATCGTAGACGCCTGCAACGCCGGCAAAGACGTCTACTGCGAAAAACCGATGACGCACCGCCTGGAGGAGGGATTCGAGATCATCGCAGCGGCGAAGAAGGGTAATCGCATCGTCCAGATCGGCAGCCAGCGAAGAAGCTCCATCACCTTCGAGAGGGCGCGGGAGCTGATCGCGAACGGCGCGATCGGCGAAGTCAACTTCGTCGAGGCGGTCCTCGGCCGTAATTCTCCCTGCGGCGCGTGGGTGTATCCACCTCCGCCCAACCTCTCGCCGGCGAATCTCGACTGGGACGCGTGGCTCGGCCCGGCCCCCAAGCGGCCCTTCGATCCCGTCCGCTTCGCGCGCTGGCGCGCTTTCAAAGACTACGGCGAAGGGCTGGCCGGAGACCTGTTCGTGCATGCGCTCACGGGCATCCATTATGTGCTCAGTATCGCGACACCGCCCGAACGTGCCCAAAGCTCCGGCGGGCTCTTCCACTGGAAAGACGGGCGCGAGTTTCCCGACGTGCTGGGTACACTCTTTGATTATCCCAACCTGCGCGTTGCGGTCCTGATGACACAGTGCACTCGCCAGGACGACATCACGCGCTTCCTCGGTACCCGCGGAATCATCGAGATCCGCGGCGACGGCAGTCTCATGACCGTAACGCGACAGGACGGCGAGGATGCCGCGCCGTGTTATTACGACAGCAGCTACCCGGATACGATGCGTGAAACCTACGAGAAATCCTGGCACGAGCAGAACGATCCCAAACCCGGAGGCGCCCGGCCGGTCGAGGGCGAGACCTACCTTTTTCCGCCCAACTACAATGACCTCGACGATCACATGTGGCGATTCTTCGAGTCCGTGAAGACGCGGCAGCCCTCGGTGGAAGATGCGGTCTTCGGCAATAACACTTCGATCGCGTGTCACATGGCCAACTATTCCTACTTCCACCGCAGCGCCGCCGTCTGGGATGGAAGTCGCAGTCAGATAACGGCCTAAGGAACGCAGCCTTGCTGCTGACCCTTCTGGCGTCCGCGGCGCTCGGCTCCGCCGTCGCGGCCGCCGCGGTCAAGGACGATGCCTTCGACGTCCGCCCCGCTCGCGAGATCCTCGAGCGCGTACTGCCACGCGACTCCTCCCAATTCCAACTGCGTGCACTCAAGCCCGGCAGCTCCGGCGGCGATCGCTGGCGCATCTCTCGCGCGGAAAATCGCATAAGGATCGATGGCAGTACGCCGAGTGCGCTGCTCATGGGCGCCAACTGGTACCTCAAGTACGTCGCGCAGCTGCAGGTTTCCCCCAACGGCGATCAGCTCGGCACCGGGCGCCCTCTTCCCCTACCCGATGCCGCCATCGAGATGGCGACCCCGTATGCCTGGCGCTATGCACTCAACGAGAACGTCGACGGCTACACCTCACCGTACTGGGACTGGCCACGCTGGCAACGCGAGATCGACGTGCTGGCCCTTTCGGGCATCAACGCCCTGCTGGTCGAGCGCGGCACCGACATGGTCCTGTACCGCACTTTTCGCGAGTTCGGCTACGGCGATGGCGAGATACGCGGCTGGATCAGCCAGCCGGCCCACCAGAACTGGCAGTTGATGGGCAACCTCTGTTGCTCGGGTGGGCCGATCAGCCCGCAGCTGCTGCAAAAGCGGGCCAGGTCCGCGCAGCAGATCATCGCCCGGCTGCGCGCGCTCGGCATCACACCGGTGTTACCGGGCTTCTACGGCATCGTGCCGGCGAGCTTCGCGGCAAAGTTTCCGGGCGCGCACGTCGTGCGGCAGGGGGAATGGGCAGGCTTTCAGCGGCCCGATTGGCTCGATCCCCGTGACCCGATGTTCGCGCGCCTCGCGGCGAGCTTCTATCGGCATCAGCACGAGCTCTTCGGCGACAGCAACGTCTACGACATGGAGGTATTCCAAGAAGGGGGCCGCTCCGGCGACGTGCCGGTCCGCGAGGCGGCCCACGCCGTGCAGAACGCACTGCTCTCGGCGCACCCGGACGCTCGCTGGATGATGCTCGCGTGGGAAGGCAACCCGCGCCAGGAGCTACTGGCCGGTGTCGACCGCAGTCGGCTGCTCATCATCGATATCGATCACGACCGCGTTCCGCGTGATGCCCGCTTCAAGGACTTTCAGGGCGCGCCGTTTCTGTTCGGCGGCATCTGGGAATTCGGCGGTCGCACGACGCTCGGCGCGAATATCGGCAACATCACGAGCCGGCTGCAGCGTCTCGCGCGCAACAACCGCAACATGGTGGGCACTGCGCTCTTCACCGAGGGCATGGACACCAATCCTTTCGCGTTCGATCTCTTCACCGAGATGGCCTGGCGCAGCGCGCCGCTCGACATGGCGCGCTGGAGCGAGGACTTCGTGCACCGCCGCTACGGGGTGGCTGAGCCGCACGCGGTCGCGGCCTGGAAAGTGATGTTGGCCACGGCCTACGGCATCCACATCGACGAGGTGAAATTCAACAGCGAACGCGACGCCGCGCAGGAATCGCTCTTCAACGCGCAGCCGAGCCTCACGGCGAACCGCGCATCGAACTGGTCGCCCGAAGCCATGCGCTACGACGCCGCGGCGTTTCGTCAGGCACTGCCCGAGCTCCTGCGCGCGGCTCCACGGCTGCGCAATGCCTCATACGACCTGGTGGACGTGGCGCGTCAGACTCTCGCCAACGAGAGCCGCGTGCTCCTGCCGCAGATTCGCTCTGCCTACGAGGCGCACGACCTCGCGCATTTCCAGACATTGACCCGCCGCTGGCTGCGGCTGATGGACCTGCAGGATGAGCTGCTCGGCACCGAGCGCGCTTTCCTCGTCGGCACGTGGCTTGCCCAGGTTCAGGGGTGGGCGTCGACGGCCGCCGAGCGGGCACGCCTCGAATACGATGCCCGCTCGCTGCTCACCACCTGGGGCGACCGCAAAGCGAGCGAAGGCGCCGCCCTGCACGACTACGGCAACAAGGACTGGGCCGGCCTGACCCGCGACTATTACCGCCGCCGCTGGGCGAGCTATTTCCATTCCCTCGAAGAGGCGCTGCGCACGGGTAAGCCGGCGGCGGCGATCGACTGGTTCGCGTTCGGGGATGCCTGGAATCGCAGCAACCGAACCTACACCGACCAGCCTCACGGGGATGCCCGGCTCGTTGCAGAACTCATCGCCGCGGAGCTGGCACTGCGACCTGATGACGAGGCTCGCGGGCAGCGCTAGCCTTCGAATCCGGTCGGGCGCGAGGAACAACCATGTGGAGTCGTCGGAAGCTGCTGCGCCTATCGGCGTCGTCCCTGCTCGCTTCGTGTCTGCGAGATCCGGTGAGAGATGCCGCGGCAGCCGGTGCCGCCACACACGCGCCCGCCGCGAATCGTCCCAACATCATTCTCTTCGTGCCGGATGAGCTGCGCGCCGACGCGCTTGGGTGCTATGGCAACGCGGTGGTCCGCACGCCGAATTTCGATCGCTTCGCACGAAGTGGTACCCGCTTCGCGAACTGCCACGTTCAGTTCCCGGTGTGCGGCGCTTCACGCTGCAGCCTGATGACCGGCTGGCCGACGAGCGTGCGCGGGCATCGAAGTCTCTATGACTTTCTCAAGCCCGACGAGCCGAACATGCTCCGCTACCTGCGCCAAGCGGGATACGACGTGTTCCTCTACGGCAAGAACGACGTCCTC